>Ga0116200_10001097_pt1 | contig 10231 bp, 11 predicted proteins | sample Mar14436cmmetaG_FD_94478 | JGI IMG/M metagenome (GOLD analysis project Ga0116200, IMG submission 94478) | Marine hydrothermal vent microbial communities from Guaymas Basin, Gulf of California to study Microbial Dark Matter (Phase II) - Marker... ... | reverse complement strand
GCGCCCAGGGGAAGGGGGCTGACGCTCCCCGCCGCAGTCAGGATGTACGTGAGGTCGGTGGCCAACTGGGGGAGGAGGGGCTTCAGGCGCATATAACTGCGGAGGGATTCCAAAATGGGTATGAAGGCCATAGTACCCTCGTCAAGCTCAAGGGATCTCGCGATCGCCCTCGCCGCGGAGCTGGGCCTACCCCTCTCGGTCCCCGAGTACAAGAGGTTCCCCGACGGGGAGATCTACGTGAGGGTCGACAGCACCCTGGACTCGGCCATTGTCGTCGGGAACACGTGGCCCAACGACTCCCTCATCGAGCTCCTCCTCATCCTCGACGCCCTCTCGAACGTTGGGGCGGAGACCGTCACCGTGATCCCCTATCTCGGATACGGGAGGCAGGACAGGGCCTTCCTCCCCGGGGAGCCTGTGAGCGCGAGGGTCGTCGCGGACGCGATCTCCAGGATGACCCGCGGCGTGGTCCTGGTGGATCCCCACTCCTACCTGGATGTCAGCTACTTCTCCGTGAAAACTATGGTGGCCACGGCCTTCCCCGGTATCGGGGAGAGGTTCAGGGAGGAAGGCGTGGACCTGGTACTCGCCCCCGACAAGGGGAGGGCCAGGGAGGCGGCCCAGGTGGGTAGGATGATAGGCTCCGACTACGCCCACCTCGAGAAGAGGAGGATAGACGCGGAGCACGTGGAGATGACCGGAGACGTGGACTTCGAGGGCAGGGTGGTCGGCATCCTGGACGACATCATCTCCACCGGTGGCACGATAGCCATGGCCGCCGAGAGGGCCAGGAAAGGAGGGGCACGCAGGGTGGTCGTGGGCTGCGTGCACGGCCTCTTCGTCGGGAGGGCGAGGGAGAGGATTCTCCCCCTCGTGGATGCGGTGTTCTCGAGCGACACCGTGGTTACGGAGTTCACCAAATTCTCGGCCGCACCCTACATCGCGAACGTGCTGGGGGTGATGTAGCTGCCCATCATGTTCTGCCCCTACCACGGGTACTACAGGGGGGACCGCTGCCCCGAGTGCGGGAGGAGGGGCATGAAGCTCATGGACGACGAGGAGGCGGAGGCCCTGAGCAGGAGGATGGTCGCCGCCCTCAGGCACGTCCCCGAGAGGTATGGGATACAGCTGGACGAGCACGGATTCGTCTCAGTCAAGGAGTTGACAAGGGCCATCAGGAGGAAGAGGGGGTTCCGCTGGGTGAGGGAGGTGCACGTAGTGGCCATAGCCATGACCGACGAGAGGGGCAGGTACGAGCTCAGGGAGGGGAAGATCAGGGCGACCTACGGCCACACGCTAGAGGTAGACCTCTCGGACCTCCCGGCGGAGGCCCCTGAGAAGCTCTACTTCCCCTGCACCCCGGAGGAGGCGGAGTTCCTCCTGGAGATGGGGATAAGGCCCTCGGACAGGAGCTGGGTCCACCTGAGCTCCAGCAAGCAGAAGGCGAGGGAGGCCGCCATGGCCAGGGGGATAGCAGAGCCGGTGATCCTGGAGGTGGACGCGAGGAGGGCCCTGGAGGACGGGGTCTTCATCAGGAAGGCGGGGAGGGAGGTCTACATAGCGAAGGAGGTCCCTCCCCAGTACGTAAGGGTCAGCGAATGATGTCCAGGCCCAGCTCCCTGAGCTCCTCCTCCGTGGTCTTCCCCAGGATGTAGGGGGAGGTCACGTTCGCGGCCACGACCATTACCCTGACCTTGTCCCCCATCTCGGGGTCTATCGCGATTCCCCAGATGATGTTGGCGTCCTCGGGCACGTAGCGGTGGAGCTCCTCCACGGCCTTCTCCGCCTCCTTCATGGTCATCCCCGGACCACCGATGACGTTCACCAGGAGCCCGGTTGCGGTGGAGAGGTCCACCTCCAGGAGCGGGGAGTTAATGGCGTTCTCAAGGGCCTTCACAACCCTGTCCTCCCCGCTGGCCTCCCCCATGCCGATCATGGAGACCCCACCGCCGGCCATGATGGTCTTGAGGTCGTTGAAGTCCAGGTTGACGAGGCCGGGCTTCAGGATCAGGTCGGTGATCCCGAGGATCGCCCTCATCAGGATCTCGTCCGCGAAGCGGAACGCCTGGTTCAGGGGGAGCTTGGGCACGAGCTCTATGAGCTTGTCATTCGGTATCGTGATGACGGTGTCCGCGACCCTTCTGAGCCTGTCCAGGCCGGCCTTCGCGTTCTGGTACCTGTGCCACCCCTCCGCCCTGAAGGGGAGGGTGCAGACGGCGATGGTTAGGGCTCCCTCCTGCTTGGCGATCTGGGAGACCACGGGCGCCCCTCCCGTCCCGGTGCCCCCGCCCAGGCCGCAGGTCACGAAGACCATGTGGGCCCCCCTGAGGGCCCTCTTGAAGTCCTCCACGGCCTCCTTGGTCGCCTCCTCCCCCAGGTGGGGCTTGGCTCCTGCCCCCAGGCCCCTGGTGGTCCTCCTGCCCAGGAGGATCTTCCTGTGGGCCCTGATGGTGAGGAGGTGCTGGGCATCGGTGTTCGCGGCGATGAGCTCGACGGTGGAAACCCCCTCCATGAACATGCGGTGAATGGTGTTGCAGCCTGCCCCGCCAATCCCCACGACCTTGATGTTCGGCTTCAGCTCCCTGAGCACCTGGACGAGCTCCTCATCCTCCTCGGTGGCCACCCTCTCCTCTTCCTCCGCCTTCTCAATAAACTCCTTGATCATCCCAACCACCAGCATTTCCCAAAACTACTTCCCTCAATTTAAAAAGAGAAGAAATTGAAATCAGGCAAGATGTTAGAAATTATTGAAAATCAAGTTTTATCTAATATATAGAATATTCTTGAAAAACAACATTTTACACATTTATTCAACGTAATTATTTAACGTTTTCGTTTACGGGAAGGTTTTCCGGCAGGAGGTAGAAGAGGTATCTGGCGGGCGTCTTCCTGTCGTGGATGAGGGTCTCGAAGCCGCATCGGGGGCAGCGGAGGTAGAGGGCCTCGATCTCCCCCTCCACGGTCCTGCCTAGGACCTCCATCATCTTAGCCCCGCACACGGGGCATCTGGGCCTCCGGGACCTGCTCCTCCTGAGTCTGATGTCCACCCCGAGCCACTTTGGCCTCTCCCTGAGGAGCAGCCTCTTGAGCCTCATGGGGCTGACCTTTTCCCCCGTCAGCTCCTCTATTCTGGAGATGAGCTCCCCGAGGGAGCAGGGGCCCCTGGCAAGGGCCCTCCTGACGATCTCCAGGTCCACGTTTTCCTAACGAACCCTATGTTAAAGTTTTGTCAGTTATGCACCCGTGCCGACCTGCGACGTGGTTGGCTGCGATCGCGAGGCGGTCAGGGCCGTCTCCAGGGAGGAGGCCAGGAAGGTCTTCAGGCTCAAGGAGGGGAGGGGGAAGGCCCACCTGTGCAGAGAGCACTACAAGGAGTTCAAGAAGAAGACCAAGAAGGAGAGGAAGCTGAGGTACCTGGCCTGGAGGGGCTGAGCTTGGAGGTCCGCGTGGTCCTGGTCGAGCCCAGGTACTGGTGGAACGTCGGTTCCGTGGCCAGGGTCATGAAGAACTTCGGCTACAGGGACCTCTGGCTCGTGTCGCCCCCGCCAGGCCCCAGGGACGACGCCCTCACGGCAGCCGTGCACGCAGGAGACGTCCTCGAGGCCGCGAGGGTGGTTGGGGATCTGGATGAGGCCCTCTCCGGGGCCTCCCTGGTCGCTGCCACGACCAGCAGGGTGGCCGGGGAGAGGAAGTTCCACAGGAGGCCGATCCCGCCCAGGGAGCTCGCCCGTATCTCGGCCTCCGAGGAAGGCATACTGGCCCTCCTCTTCGGCTCCGAGGACTTCGGCCTCAGGAATGAGGTCGTGTCGTCCTCGGACCTCGTGGTCACGATACCCACCAGCCCGGAGTACCCCTCCATGAACCTATCCCATGCGGTCGCCGTGGTCCTCTACGAGCTGAGGGTAGCTTCCATGGAGGCCCCTCCCTTCCCGGTCCCCAGAGCGGCCAGCCACGAGGACAGGGAGAGGCTGATGTCCCTGATAAGGTCCATCATGGAGGCCACCGGCCTCTGGGGTCCCAGGCTGAGGAGGTACGAGGCGGCGGTCAGGAGGGTGCTGGGGCGCGCATCTCCGACGATCTGGGAGTACCACGCCCTCATGGGGGTGGCCAGGAGGGTCCTTCTCGCCCTAGGCGGGGAACCTGAATAAAGGAATTCGGCGATAGAGCGGCAAGATGGAGCTGGGAGAGGGCCTCAGGCTCGAGGTAGTGGAGATCGAGAAGCCCCCGGAGGTGAACGTGATCGTCGGGATCACGCACTTCATCAAGAGCGTGGAGGACATCTACGAGGCCGTAGTGAACTCGGTCCCCGGGGCCAAGTTCGGCCTCGCCTTCGTCGAGGCCTCGGGGAAGAGGCTCATCAGGCACGACGGGACCGACGAGGAGATGGAGGAGCTGGCCATCAAGAACGCCCTGAGGATAGGCGCAGGACACTCCTTCGTCCTCATGCTCAGGAACATCTATCCGATAAACGTCATCAACGCCCTTCGGAGGGTCCCGGAGGTGGTCACCCTCCTCGCCGCCACCGCAAACCCCCTGAGGGTCATCGTCCTCGACCTAGGGGACTCGAGGGCGATCCTGGGGGTGGCGGACGGGGGGAAGCCCCTGGGCGTAGAGGGGAAGGAGGACATAGAGGAGAGGAAGGAGTTCCTGAGGAGGATAGGGTACAAAAGGTGAACCGATGAGGAGGGGCATAGAGCGCCTTAGGGGCTTCAGGGAGATCTACCCAGAGGACCAGAGGGTTAGGAGGAGGCTCTTCCAGGCCTTCGTCGAGGTCGCCCAGTCCTTCGGCTTCGAGGAGGTCGAGGCCCCCAGCGTGGAGCCCTTGGAGCTCTTCCGGCTCAAGAGCGGGGAGGAGATCCTGGCCCAGACCTGGAGCTTCAGGGACAAGGGCGGTAGGGAGGTGACCCTGGTCCCGGAGCTCACGCCCTCGATCGCGAGGATGGTCGCCAGGAGGAGGGACCTCCCGAGGCCCCTCAAGTGGTTCTCCATAGCGAAGATGTGGAGGTACGAGGAGCCCCAGGCCGGGAGGCTGAGGGAGTTCTGGCAGTTCAATGCCGACATCTTCGGCAGCCCCTATCCCGAGGCTGACGCGGAGGTTATCGCCCTGAGCTGCGCCTACCTGGACAGGGTGGGCCTGAGGTCCCAGTACGAGGTAAGGGTCAGCGACCGCTACTCCATGGAGGCGATCCTCGGCCCCAGGGCGGGCGAGATCTTCCCCATCATCGATAGGATGCCGAAGGTCGGGGAGGGGGAGACGAGGGCCGCCCTGTCGGCCCTGGGTCTATCGGACTCGGAGGCCGAGAGGGTCCTGGAGATAGCCTCGGTCAGGGGGCGCTGGGAGGAAGTGAGGTCCACCGTGAAGCGCCTAGGGGCCCCGGACTACAGGCTGAGGGTCCTGGACGAGCTGTTCCTGGTCCTCGACTCCTACGGCCTCGGGGACAGGGTCATCGTGGATCTCTCCACGGTCAGGGGCCTCGCGTACTACACGGGCATCGTCTACGAGGGGAGGGACAGGGCAGGCAGGCACAGGGCCATCTTCGGGGGAGGCAGGTACGACGGCGTCGTCTCCCTCCTCGGGGGGAGGGAGACCCCGGCGACGGGCATGGGAATGGGGGACGCGGTCCTGGAGCTCATGCTCAGGGAGGCTGGGCTCTGGGGCCTGGAGGCCCCAAGGGCGGACGCCGTGGTCATGTGGATAGGCGGGGATAGGGAGCTCTCCCTAGCGGCCAGGGCCGCGGCGGCCCTTAGGGAGGCCGGTCTGAGGGTGGATCTGGAGGTCATGAGGAGGAGGCCCTCCAGGGTCCTCTCCAGGGCCTCCAGGGAGGGCGTGAGGCTCGCCGTCATCGTGGGGGAGGAGGAGGCCTCCGTGGGCGAGGTCTCCCTAAAGGACCTGGAGAGCGGGAGGCAGGTCAGGGTGCCCGTGGGTGAGCTACCCTCCGCCGCGAGGGCCCTCCTGGGCGGGTAGTATTAAATTGAAGTCAAAGATGGAATTTAGGGAATGAAAGTAAAGCTACGCCTGATCGGAGCGTCCTACCTCAGGGAGCAGCCCGACGTCGTGGTGGAGCTCTTCGGCCGGGACCCGGAGGGGGTCTCCTACACGGTCCTCTACAGGGGCTTCAAGCCCTACTTCTACATCGTCGAGCCCACGGAGGAGCTCTTGGAGGAGCTGAGGCGCGCCTACCCGCAGGACATAGTGGAGTTCGTCCCCCGGGACCTCTGGCACAACGGCAGGGTGAGGAGGTGCGTGAAGGTCGTCATGCACGCCCCCTGGAGGGTCCCGGAGCTCAGGAGGTTCGCGCAGGAGAGGGGCTTCGAGGTCCTGGCCGCGGACATACCCTTCCACCTCAGGTTCATCTACGACCTCGACCTGGGGGCCGCGGTCGAGGTCGAGGGTGAGGACGTCACCGAGAGGGAGGGGAGGAGGTTCACCACGGACAGGGTCATCCTGGCCAGGGAGATAAGGCCGGCCGAGGCCTTCTACCCCCCTCTCAGGATCATGTCCGTGGACATAGAGACCTCGGTGGACGGCAGGAGGCTGTACACGATAGGGATCGCCTACTACGACAAGGGGCACATAACGACGGAGAGCATAACGGGCTCCGAGACCCTCATGATTCACAAGTTCGTGGAGGCCGTGAGGAGGTTCGACCCCGACATCATCACCGGCTACAACATAGACGGCTTCGACCTCCCCTTCCTCAGGGACCTAGCCTCCGCCCTGCGGATAGACTTCGGCATAGGGAGGGACGGATCCAGGCCGCAGAGGATCATGGAGATGTACTGGAAGCTCCACGGGAGGGCGGTCATCGACGTCTGGTGGGTCGTGAAGGGAGAGATCAGGCCCAAGAGGGAGACCCTGGACTACGTCGCCGAGCTGCTCCTGGGCGAGAGGAAGATAGAGCTCGACAGGAGCCAGATGGACAGGCTCTGGGAGGAGGACAGGGAGAGGGTCATCAGGTACAACCTGAAGGACGCCGAGCTGGCCCTGAAGATACTCCTGAAGCTGGGATTCATAAAGAAGATCATGGACCTGGCGGAGGTGGCTAGGCTCCCGTTCGCCGACGCCGCCCCCAGGAGGGCGAGCACCCTCATAGACTCCATCCTCATCCGCAGGGCGGACAGGGAGGACATCGGGATCCCCATGATGAGGAGCGAGGAGAGGGGCTCCAGGATCGAGGGGGCCTACGTGCACGAGGCCGTTCCGGGGCTGCACAGGAAGGTCCTGGTGATGGACTTCAAGAGCATGTATCCCAGCATCATCATCAAGTACAACGTCTGCTTCACGACCCTCTCCGAGGACGGGGAGATCGTGAGCCCCATCGGGGTGCGCTTCATGTCCCCCAGCCGGAGGAGGGGCCTGGTGCCGAGGATTCTGGAGGAGCTCATGGCCAAGAGGGACGAGATTAAGAGGAGGATGAGGGAGACCTCCGACGAGGCCGAGAGGGTGTACCTGGACGGCCTCCAGAACGCGATAAAGATCTTGATGAACTCATTCTACGGCGTCTTCGCATCCTCCTTCTACAGGTTCACCAACCAGCAGATCGGCGCCAGCATCACCGCGTGGGGGAGGGAGACCATCAAGGAGGTCATCAGGAGGCTGGAGTCGATGGGTCACAGGGTCGTCTACGGGGACAGCGCCGAGGGCTCCAGGATCGTCATCGTCCAGGACCCCTCGGGCGCGGTCAAGGTCCTCCCGATATGCGAGCTGTTCGACGAGCTGGCCCAGAGGTACAGGGTCATGCAGTCCGGGGAGAAGGAGGTCGTGGTCCCGAAGGAGGAGTGGTATGTCCTCTCCTCCGACGGTAGAGGGGGTTCCGTCTGGAGCCTCATAAGGTCCGTCCTCAGGCACTCATACGATGGGAAGATGTTCAGGGTCGTACACAGCCTAGGCGGGACCGAGGTCACCGAGGACCACGGCCTCATTCTCGAGGACGGCAGGGTCGTGGATCCGAGGTCCGCCGTGGGTGAGCGCCCCCTGGTGGCCAGGAGCGCGCCTCCCCCATCGAGGCCCTCTCCTCCACCCCCAGGGCTGGATGGGGAAGGGGTGCAAGCCCTGGTGAGGCTGGCCGCCCTCTACCTGTCCAACGGGACCCTGAGCGTGGCCAGGAGCAGGGAGGCCCTCTGTGTGAGGCACGGGGACGGGGAAAAGGTGTGCCGCTGGGCGAGGGTCCTGGACCCCAGGGCCAGGCTCAAGCCGGGACCCGGTGGATCCCTTAGGATCCTCAGCAAGAGGATAGTGTCCCTGATGGTCGAGAGCTTCGGCAGGGGGAGGGGGAAGGTGGTCCCAGAGTGGATGGCGTCCCTGGAGGACGACCTCCTGGACGAGTTCTGGAACACGGTGATGGAACAGGGGGCCCCGGAGATCAGGGTGAGGGACCAGAGGTCCCTCGCTACCCTCTCCTACATCGCCGCCAGGAGGGGGATCCCCTTCACCATAGCCAGGTACGACCTCTATTACACGCTCAACCCCGGCAAGAGGCCGAGGGGGGGCCTAGACGTCAGGGTCGCCCACCCCTCCTGCTGCGTCTACGACCTGGAGACGGAGGCCGGGAACTTCCTGGACGGGGAGGGCCTCATGGCCCTGCACAACACGGACAGCGTCTTCTTCATCCCGAAGGACGCGGAGAGGATGACGCTGGAGGAACTGGTTGAGCTTGGCAACGACCTCTCTAGGAGGCTGAGCGAGGAGCTGGGCATTGTGCTGGAGTTCGAGATGGTCATAGACCCCCTGTTCACCCACGGCGCCAAGAAGAGGTACGTTGGCATGGTGGTCTGGCCCGAGAGGGAAATGCTGGTCCGTGGTTACGAGACCAGGAGGACGGACTCCTTCGACCTCCAGACCGAGGCCCTGTCGGAGGTCTTCCGCAGGCTCCTGGAGGGTGACATCGACGGGGCCGTCGCCTACGCCAGGGAGGTGGTGCAGAAGGTTAGGAGGGGCGAGGTACCCGTGGACAAGCTGGTGATCTCCCGCAGCGTCAGGGACTTCAGCGAGTACAAGAACCCGGACAGCCTCCCCTTCGTGCAGGCTGCCAAGAAGATGATGAAGAGGGGATTCCCGTTCCGCCCGGGCAGCAAGGTCTCTTGGGTCGTGACTAACGACAGGAAGCAGCCCCAGGAGGTGGAGCCCTACATCCCGGGCGTCGAGTTCAAGGCGAAGCCCGACTACGCGTACTACGCAAGGAGGCTCGCCCACACCCTGGCCAGGGTGACCGAGGTCTTCGGCGTCGACGAGTCCTCCCTGCTCAGGGGCACGTTCCAGGCGAGGCTCTTCGAGGGGGAGTCCCGGGGGAAGGTGGTGAAGGAGAAAAAAGAGAAGGTTGTTGGGAGGACCAGGAAGCTGGAGGACTTCTTCTAGTGCGCCTCCTTCTCGAGCAGCTTCGCGTAGTCCTCGGCGTCCAGGAGCTCCTCCCACTCCTTGGGGTTTGAGGGCTCGATGGCCGCGATCCAGGACCCGTAGGGATCCTTGTTCAGGAGCTCCGGGTCCTCCTCCAGCTTCCTGTTGACCTTTACTATCCTCCCGGAGACGGGAGCGTAGACGTCCGAGGAGGCCTTATAGGAGTCCACAATGGCTACGGCGTCTCCCTTGGAGACTATGTCCTCCTCCTCCGGGAGCTCAATGTGCACTATGGTCCCCAGCTGGTCCTGGGCGTAGTCCGTTATGCCGAAGTAGACGAGGTCTCCCTCCATCTTTGCCCACTCGTGGGTCTTCGTGTACTTCAGGTCATTCGGGATCTTCACCATTCCTCACACCTCCGGCGGGAGTAAACTCCCGTCCATGAATTTAATCATGCCTTTTTGAAGCCGTAGAGGAGGCCTAGGACAAAGGGCACCCCGAAGGGGAGGACCGTGAGGATCCTCGCCAGGACGAGCTTCCCACCCTCGACGCCTGCCGGGAACAGCTTCTCGATGAGCACCTGTCCGAAGCGGTCCCAGTGGACCTCGACAACGCCCTCCTCCGACAGGTAGGCCAGCGAGACGATGTAGATGCCCAGGAGGGCGAGGAGCATCTTGACGGCCTTTTTCAGCGCGTATCCCACGAGGAAGCCCAGGATGCCTCCTCCTGCGACGTTCACGGTCAGCCAGGTCGGGAGGTTCATGCTACCACCTCGTGCTCCAGCACCCGGAGGGTGGCCGTGAAGGGCCCCTCCTCCGAAACTTCCACATCCTTAATCCTAATTTTCCCGGAAAACCAGGGCGCCCCGACCACGAGCGTCTCGAACTCCCCGCCCTC
>Ga0116200_10001095_pt1 | contig 10236 bp, 8 predicted proteins | sample Mar14436cmmetaG_FD_94478 | JGI IMG/M metagenome (GOLD analysis project Ga0116200, IMG submission 94478) | Marine hydrothermal vent microbial communities from Guaymas Basin, Gulf of California to study Microbial Dark Matter (Phase II) - Marker... ... | reverse complement strand
CGAACAGAGGTAAAGATTGGTGAAGAGCAAGAAGTCCTTGTCTTCACCAAATCAAACTTTGCCGGCTATTATCAGGACCCGGAGGAAACAGCAAAGTCTCTAAGGGATGGCTGGCTATATACAGGGGATGCTGGGTATATAGATGATGACGGCCACCTTCTCATTATTGGAAGAAAGGCAGAGATAATGAGGACAAGGGAGGGTGATGCCTTTTCCCCTGACTTTATTGAGACGCGATTAAAATTTAGCCCATATATTGCGGAGGCAGTAATCTTTGGCGAGGGCCAACCCTATATCACCGCCTTTATCAATCTTGATTTCGGAAATGTTGGCAACTGGGCAGAAGAAAGAAGGATAGCATATACCACCTATACCGATCTTTCCCAGCAACCTGAAGTAGAGGAACTTATTAGGGGAGAAATCAGGCAGGTAAATACCCAGTTGCCGGGACCGATGCAACTGGTTCATTTTATTCTACTCTACAAACTCCTCGATGCAGATGATGAGGAATTAACCCGGACTGGTAAGGTGAGACGAAAATTTGTGTTTGAACAATACAAAGATTTGATCGATGCCATGTATTCGGATAAAAAAGAGTTAGAGGTTAAAGGTCAGGTAAAGTATCGGGATGGAACCGTTGGTACCATTGAAACCACTGTTAAGATACTTAAAGTTTAACTCGTTAATAGTTATATATGTTAATAAGATAACATAATATTTCAGCCACAAAGACACTAAGACTCCAAGATTATTATATGATTGTTTAAACCTTGTTAAATTTTCCAAAGGGAACTCTATTTAATAGGGTGAATGTCATTTTTAATAAGAGACATAATCATTTCTTCGCGGCCGAGCTTATAACCGCTAATTAATAACCAAATTACGGAGTATTTTCATGGAATTTTTTTTTCAAATACTGATAAATGGCTTATCCATTGGTTTTCTTTACGCACTTGCTGCCCTGGGCTTTGTCATGATTTTTAAATCTAGCAGTGTGCTTAACTTTGCCCATGGAGAATTAATGGCGATTGGGGCCTTCATATTCCTTGTGCTTTCAACCTGGGCAAAGCTTCCTATCTGGTTGGCTTTTTTCATAACCCTTGCAGGATCTTTCTCTCTAGGATTTATTATTGAGCGCTTTTTTCTACGACCTTTGATTGGTGAGGCCCTCATTGAAGTTATCATGCTGACTGTTGGGCTGTCCATCATGTTCAAAGGGCTGCTATTATTCATCTTTGGGGGTGATATACATAGCTATGTAGACTTTCTCCCACAAGCTCTTACCTTTCAGTGGGGAGCCATTGAAATTCCTGGAGTCTATGTTGCTACATTTATTGTAGGCCTGATTTTTCTTGGGTTATTTGGGTTCTTTTTCAAGTACTCATCCCAGGGAATCTACATGAGGTCTGTGGCCGATAATCAGCCTGCTGCTATGGCCTTAGGCGTTCATGTAAGAAGGGTTTTTGCCATGTCATGGGCTATTGCGGCATTAGTATGCGCTATGAGTGGGATTGTTCTTGGCATTATCAATGGAATCAATGTGCACGAGTTAAGTGCAGTAGGCCTCAAGGTCTTTCCAGTGGTCATTCTTGGAGGATTAGATAGCATTGGCGGCGCCATCCTTGGTGGACTTATTATCGGCCTACTTGAAACCTTTACCGGTGGATATATCTCCAGTGGCCTCAGAGAAGTTATTCCTTATATTGCCCTCATCATTATATTGATGATTAAACCGTATGGGCTGTTTGGCCTTGTAGAAATCGAAAGGGTTTAAGAAATGCGAAAATTGCAATTTCATCCCTGTGGCAATTTTAATGAAACCTATGAACAGGAGCTTACCATATTTGAAACAGACTATGGCAGGCTTTCCGTGTTGATTGGACTCATTCTTCTCTTTGCAGTCGTTCCCTTCATAAGCAACGCATATATTCTCTATGTTATAAATATAATTGGCATCTATGCCATCGCTGCTATCGGGCTAAACCTCCTCATTGGTTATACCGGCCAGATTAGTCTTGGTCACGGAGCCTTTTTTGGTGTAGGGGCTTATTCCGCTGCAATTTTGGCTACCAAGGTAGGTGTTCCTTTCCTGATTGCCGTTCCTGCTGCGGGTGTAATCACCGCCATTGTAGGCATATTTTTTGGTCTTCCTACGGCCAGGCTGAAGCATCTTTATCTGTGTATTGCCACCCTCGCGAGCCAGTTTATTCTTGAATACGTCTTTGTGCAATGGGAAGGCCTCACTGGAGGAGCAGAAGGTATAAGTATTCCTTCAGCTTCCCTTTTTGGGATTGATCTGGGCTCTGATAGAAATTTTTTCTATGTAATATTTATCTGCTTTGCAGTCATGACCTGGATGGCAGTTAACCTCATCAGGACACGATACGGAAGGGCATTTATTGCTATCAGAGATAATGACCAGGCTGCCGAAGGAATGGGCATACCTGTCTTTCCATACAAGCTGTTATCATTTGCCATAAGCTCTTTTTATGCAGGGTTTGCCGGCGCTCTTTTTGCCTATTATATGATAAGCATAACCCCAGAGCCATTTAATTTATGGCTATCCATAGAATACATTGCCATGATCATCATTGGGGGGCTGGGCAGCATTCCTGGTTCTGTTTTTGGCACTATTTTCATAATTACATTAAGTGAAATATTAAGCAATCTTACAGAGTTTCTCATGAATATTAGTCCATCTATTGGGGGCGCTATTACGATAGCGCCACTCAGGGAATTCATATATGGTTTGGCCATTATCTTATTTATTATCTTTGAACCAAAGGGTCTGGCTGAGGTATGGAGAATCGTGCGGTCAAGTTTTAGGCTTTGGCCATTTTCGTACTAGGGTTTGTTGAGTTTATTGTGTTTGTCGGGTTTCTTGGGCTTAACATAATAAACAAAATTAAATCCCTTTAGGATAAAGAAAGTTATGGAAAATAATCTTTTATTACAAATTAATAATATTAGTGTTGTTTACTCAGATGTTATCCAGATACTTAAGGCTGTTTCTTTAGAAGTAAAAAAGAGTAAGATTGTCTCTTTGCTGGGGAGCAATGGCGCAGGTAAGACTACTACGTTAAAGGCGATCTCAGGGATTCTTAAACCAGAGAATGGTAAGGTTACTGAGGGCACTATAAATTATGAAGGCCATAATATTCAGAACTCAGCGCCAGAGATAGTCACAAGGCTGGGCATCATTCAGGTCATGGAAGGAAGACAGCCATTCAAATACCTTACGGTTGAAGAAAACCTCAGAGTAGGAACTGCCACCAGGTGGGGAAAGCCTTACAAGAAAGACCTGGAAATGGTGTACCATTATTTCGCCCCCCTCGTTGCGCGAAAAAATTCCCTTGCAGGATACTGCAGTGGAGGAGAGTTGCAAATGCTGGTAATGGGGAGGGCATTAATGGCACAGCCACGGCTCTTGTTATTAGACGAACCTTCACTGGGTCTGGCGCCCTTGCTTGTAAAAGAGATCTTTGAGATAATTAAAAGGATAAATCAAGAACAAGGCACAACCCTCATGTTAGTGGAACAAAATGCCAATATGGCCCTTCAGATTGCCGATTTTGGGTATGTAATGGAAAATGGAAAAATTGTTCTCGAAGGTGATGCAAAAGATCTGAGAGAAAACCCTGATGTTAAAGAATTTTATCTGGGAGTGGCAGCAACAGGGACAATTAAAACGTACAAAGATGTTAAATCCTACAAACGTAGGAAAAGGTGGCTGTAAAAAAATACTCGATTTTCAATTGTAAACTCGCAATTGTTAATCATGAATTAAAAGCCTGTATAGATCTATCCGCCTATATAACCTATCTTGATTTTTTTACTACTTCTGATCTAATGTGTATTCCTGCGAAAACCGCCATCTAATTCTGAAATAACTTTACTCCTATTCCTTTATTCAAACTCCCTTGTTGGCAGCAATACTAAAGAGGTTTTTAACCGAGGAAAAGAGCATGGGGATGTCTTTTTTTGCTATATGCCCCCGGCCCAGGTCTGCCCGCCATCCGGCAGGCAGGCCTGGCATGCAATGCTTAGGCTGTATTGCCAGGACTGATAAATAATATAGAAATTGCAATATTTGCCAAGGAAGCCGCGCCAGGGAAGGCAGGGCGGGCTTACGTTAGGCATTTTAGGCGCTTAAGCCATTAAAGGGATAACTCGTCGGTTTGAGGCCGAGTTTCGCTAGGTATTAAACCATCTTTCTGGCCTTAAATAGTGAAAGAGCTTGGAATTACTCCAGTCTTTTTTGATAATAATTGACAGTCTTTTTATAATCCGTTATCTTTCCAACTGCTTTAAATGGCACAAAAGTAATTGTAATTATATTATGGAAGACCTATCCATATACCTGAAGTCAACATACTATATTGATTACGACACACCTTCGGTTTCGAAGTTGTCCAAAGAAATTGTTGCCTCTCATCCAGACGAAAAGGCAAAGGCTATCTTTAATTTTGTGAGAGACAAGATTCCTTACACCCCCTATTCTCCCTTTTACCTTCCAGAACATTATCCGGCAAGCAGGACTCTTGAGAGAAGGGAAGGGTTTTGCGTTCAGAAGGCAGTTCTGTTCGCTGCATTGGCCAGAGCCAATGGCATACCGGCACGGCTTGTGTTTGCGGACATTAGGAATTATGCAATACCCCCAAAACTATGGAACATTATGAAAACAAATGTTTTTGCCTTTCATGGCTATAATGAGCTTTTTATTGATGGCAGATGGATCAAGGTAACGCCCACATTTGATATAGGCATGTGTCAGAGGCTCAATCTGAAACCAGTAGAATTTGATGGGCATAATCCGGCTATCTTTCATTCCCATGATTTGGATGGGCATCTACATATCGAATATATTAAAGATCATGGGCATTTTGCAGACCTTCCGTTTGAAACGGTTGTCAATGGTTTTAAGAATGCGTATACAGAAGACATGATTAACAGATGGAAGGAATCAAGTCTTCAGGCAGAAAAATAATGGTAATTATCCAGATCTAAGCTCGTCCACCATATGCAATGATATTATAGAACTTATGCCAAAGGCATTTTTTATCAACCTTGGATGTGTAAAAAATCTTGTAGACAGTGAATACATCCTTGGTCGTATCAAGGAGCAGGGATATGATTTAATAGATGATCCTATAGGCGCCGATATAGCGATTGTTAATACCTGTGCCTTTATCAGACCAGCGGTTGAGGAGAGTATAGACACCATACTTGAGCTTGCACGTTTAAAAGACAAAGGTCATCTAACATACCTTTTTGTAGTAGGTTGTTTTGTGCAGAGATATGGACGAAAGCTGCTTAAAGAAATACCAGAGGTTGACGGCTGGCTTGGTACAGGACAGATACACAGAATAGGTGGGATTTTAACTACGAAAAGCGCAAATAATCCGATTTTTTTTATAGACAGACCTCGTTTTTTAGCGGATCACACTGCACCCAGGGCACAGACAACACCATTCTATTCTGCCTATCTAAAAATCGCCGAAGGATGTTCACACCATTGCTCCTATTGTATTATTCCTTCCTTAAGGGGTTCGTTCCGAAGCAGAACCATAGACTCTCTATGTATCGAGACAAAGCATATGGTTGAAAGGGGCGTGAAGGAGATTAATCTTGTAGCCCAGGATACAACCTCCTATGGCCATGATTTTGACCCACCATGTAGTCTTGAGGACCTCCTGGTGAAGCTTCTTGCTATATCCGGTTTGCATTGGCTTAGAATTCTTTATGCTCATCCCAATCATTTGACTGAAGGAATTCTTGAGCTTATTGATTCTGAAGAAACGTTATGCCCATACCTTGATGTGCCCATCCAGCATGTTAATCCGGACATCCTTAGGGCTATGGGACGCCCTTTGCAGGCGGAGTCGATACCTCAATTTGTAGAGAAAATAAGAAAAAGATCAAGAAAAATAACATTACGGACAACAATTATGGTCGGTTTTCCAGGAGAGACTGAGAAACAATTTAAAGAATTATGCAATTTTGTAAGAGAGGCAAAATTTGAAAGATTGGGTGTTTTTGCCTTTAGCCCGGAGAAAGGTACCCATGCCGCAAAGCTCAAAAATAGCATACCTCAGAGTGTAGTTGAAGATAGGGTTCAGGAGCTTATGGAGATTCAGGCAGAGATCAGCAGAAATATCAATAAAGAGTTGGTTGGTAAAACAGTTCCAGTCATAGTTGAGGGATTAAGCCCTGAAACAGATCTATTACTTACTGGTCGAACAGCAACAATGGCTCCAGATGTAGATGGCCAGGTATTGATAAATGAGGGAACAGCTATGGTAGGAGAAATTGTATCGGTTCATATAACTGAGGCCCATACCTACGATTTGGTAGGGAGTATTGAAAGGAGAGGGGAAGGATAAATACGCTTTAGATGCCCCATAAGGGCTTCAAAATATTTGATGACTTATGTAGCCTATCTGGGTTTTTATTTATATGGATGTGAAAGATATGGTAAAAACAGCGCCAATAATAGCAAGAATTGAACCTACACTTAAGGAGGATGTGAAAAACTTGGGGCACGCTGAGGCCCCCTATTAAGGCCTGCCCTGCCTGCCCTGGCGCGACATCCTTGGCAAAAAATATTGCAATTTCTATATTATTTATTAGTCCTGGCAATACAGCCTAAGCATTGCATGCCAGGCCTGCCCGCCATCCGGCAGGCGGGTCTGGGACAGTGGAGCGACTTGGCTGGAGCATTTTATGGAAACTATAATAAAGTCGCTGTGCCATAGTACTCAACCATTGCAAGACTCCTAAAGATTGACTAGCATTGCACCTTTCCCCATCTCCTTTTTATAAGGGGTTATAGGACCGGACAAAATTCTCCATCCGTGTTCACCCATACTGATACTAAATTTCCAAATCTCGAAAAGACGGCAGGGCGAGCATTTCAATCAATTCATGTCTCGAGAAGCTTTTAAGCAAATTTGGGTCGTCTTCTAAAACGATACTGTCCATTAGGTTGCGTTTTTTCTCTATAATGGCTGATATCTTCTCTTCAAGGGTACCCTGTGTCACCAATTTGAATACCTGGACTCCCCTTTTTTGTCCGATTCGGTGAACTCTATCTGTGGCCTGGTCCTCTTTGGCTGCGTTCCACCAGCGATCATAGTGAATCACCATCGAGGCAGCTACCAGGTCTATGCCAATACCTCCGGCCTTAAGGCTTCCCACATAAATCCGACAATCCGGATCATTTTTAAATCGTTTGATGATCTCCCCCCGCTTTCGACTGGCGCCTGTTAGTGTTACATAGCCCACACCAAGCCTGTGTAAGAATTTCTCTATAATCCGGATCATTTCCAGATACTGGCTGTATATGACTATTTTCTGGTCGCTATCTAGGCATTCAAAGACAAGTTCTTTAAAAAGCTCCCATTTGCCTGAGCTGTATTGTTCGTAGTCGTCTGCCTGGCCGTTTAACTGTGCAGGGTGATTGCATATCTGCTTAAGCATGTTGAGCAAGGCGAAGACATGCATATATGGTACGGGTTTTTCGTCTCTCTTGAGGGTTTCGATCAACCCCTCCCCCCTCGAAGCAATGGCATCCCGATAAAGTTTTACCTGATCTTCGCTAAGGCGGCATGTTCGGATGTCCTCGATCTTCTCTGGAAGCTCATCTAAGACTGTCTTTTTCAACCGGCGCAGGATGAAAGGTGATATGAGTCTGGTCAGCGCTTTCTGGCTGGAGCAGAGTGGATCTACTTCCATGGGCCGGATATAATGTTCATGGAAATCTTCATCGGTTCCCAGGTATCCTGAAACGGTTAGATCAAGAAGGGCCTTGAGTTCCCATAGCGTGTTTTCAATAGGTGTTCCAGTCAGGCCGAGTTTTATCTTGGCATTTAATTTTTCGGCTGCCTCGTAAGCCTGGGCCTTGGGATTTTTGATATATTGGATTTCATCAAATACGGCAAGGGCAAATGGTATCTGCTCAAATTGCCTAATGTCATTCCTGAGAATGCCGTAAGTGGTTAAGAGCACATCCGCCTCTTTTAAGCTATCCGGAAGATTTCGCTGGCCCCCGTGAAAAACATTTGCTTTCAAACCAGGCGCATGATCCCTAATCTTTTCATACCAATGATTCAAGACGGTGGCGGGACAGATGACAAGAAAGGGTTTCTTCACCCTGCCATGCTCCCGAAGAGCCACCATAAGCGCAATGACCTGATGGGTTTTCCCGAGTCCCATCTCGTCGCAAAGCAAACCTCCCAGTGAGTTTTCAAACAGGAAATAAAGCCACTCTAATCCCAGTTTCTGGTATGGACGCAGAGATGATGTTATGCCCTTCAATGGGGGCATAGGTCGCGCGGGCCTCCATTCCAAGATTTTTTTTGTCATCTCCACCTTCTCACCTTGTCCTGTGATATTCAGGGAGCCACGACTTGACACCTGGAGGCGAAGCAAATCCAGACGGGTAAGCTTTATTTCGTTGGATTGTTTGTTCGTCTTCTCTGCTGGAAAGGTCTTCAGGAGGTGGCTAAGTGGCTCGAAGTCGGTCGATTGACAATCAATCCATCCTTTGGCAGTGGGGATATAACGATGTCCAGACTTTTTTGCCTCGAGGATTTCCGCCAGGGAAATCGATGTATTTCCAAATGAGTAGCTCATGGAAAGCCAGCACCAATCTCGATCGAGTGCCGTAGGGCTAATCTCTACCCGATCGTATCTCTTGAAGATCTTGAGGCTCTTGACCGAAGCATCCACGATGTGCGGACCTTCAGAAAGCTCTTCGCCAAATTCTTGTAAGAAACTCGGGATCTGGGATTTCTTTAAAACCATCTTGATTGGTGACACAAACTTCCGTTGCATCTTTCCTGGTGGTTCAAGTTCGGCAAGAAGGCCCAGTTCCTTAATGTAAACGAGATTCCCGTACCTGAATTTTTCAAGGTCTTTTCTCTCAAAGAAGCTTTCCTCCCCGTTCTCTTGAAGGACATGAATGATGGGTCGTACCTCCAGATCCAGTTCTGTATTCATGGAGATCTTAAATAGGGATTTAAGGGGGATAGGGTGAATCGCCAGACCGTGCTGATTGGGAAGGCATTCCTTGAAAGCAAGGAGGACTTCTTTCACTTTATTGCGAGGGATCACTATACGAAAAATTGGCTCTTTTTCCGAGCGCTTGCATGTGACCGTAAAGGTGCCGGTGGTCTCTTCTATGGCCGGATAAAATGTGCATCTATCGACCCCCAGCTCCCGATAGCCATGGTAAGAGACCCTGAACCAGGCATTCTCCTCCAGGGCCTGCCTACGGCTTTTAAAGCCCATCTTCACCATGGTCCGCTCATTTGTGGAAAGGGTCATAAGAGAAAGCCTGTCCAGGAGCGCTGCTCTATTCGGAACGAAATTCCCCTTAGGAACATGGCCAAAACGCTCGATGAATCGCGAGACATCCGGGCCGTTGGATAGATAATGGAGCATCTCTTGCCCATCTGAGCCGAGTACTTTCAGATATCTCTCAGGCTTCTGCCCGACAAAATGCATTCGGACAGATTGAGCAGTCTCCTTACAGCCATCAGAAAGAATTCTGGCCAGGTGATACCAGATGCTCGATCTGAAGTCTTCCTCGGGAGTTCGTCCATTGAGTTGTTTATGAAAGGCTCTGTACAGATCAACGAGTTTCAATATATGTGGACACGTCTTTTTCCTGGAGATGAAACATGAGCAGAACCTTTGGTCTTCATACATTTTGTTGCCTTTTAAAAAAAGGGCTATTCCAGGACTGGGATCTGCAGGGTCAGGAACCAGTGCAAAACCATGGCGATGAAATTCTACACAATGAAGGCCTGATAGCGAAGAAGACTGTTCATTTATCCTCTGCCATGTCTTCGGGGACTGTTGTTTTAAGGTTCTATTCTTATTGGCTTTGGGCATAGTATGATTTGTTTTAATTCTTCCAGCTTCTTTTATGCGTCTTGATATCTAACAAATTTGATCCAAAAAGAAAAGCTCATAGAGGCTAAACAAATGAAATTTAATTTTGTATGCTACCTGCGGGACGATCTAACAAAAGACGACCTTGCGAAATAGATCGAACTTACCTGCAGAATCTCGAAAAAGAGACAGTGATTGATGTGGCCTGTTGTAAGTTGCGTGATTTGTGGCAAGGGCCTTGTTCGGAGGGAAGCCAGGGTATTATGTATATGAGCTTGAGAAAACTGCATCAGGGACGCGCATATCCTTTACCCTTCACCGCTACTATTCAGCCGTTTG
>Ga0116200_10001093_pt1 | contig 10241 bp, 4 predicted proteins | sample Mar14436cmmetaG_FD_94478 | JGI IMG/M metagenome (GOLD analysis project Ga0116200, IMG submission 94478) | Marine hydrothermal vent microbial communities from Guaymas Basin, Gulf of California to study Microbial Dark Matter (Phase II) - Marker... ... | reverse complement strand
GTCCGGGTTGTGACTCAATGGTCAATTGGCCCTCTACCAGCTCGGCCCGCTCGCGCAGGTTGATCAGTCCCAGACTGCCCCTCTGCGCCGCGGCCTCGCTTTCCACATCCACCATGAAGCCCTTTCCATCGTCCTCGACCTCGGTGACGAAGTAATTGTCCCGAATGTACATCCGCACCCAGATATTGCGGGCGTTGGCGTGCTTCTTAGCATTGTTGATGGCTTCTTCGGTGATGAAAAAAGCCACGGCCTGCACGTTCACGTCCAATTGATCACCCAGGTCACCAATCTGAAGGTGGATCGGAAGCTCCTCAGTCTCCTGGAGTTTCTGTACTAATTGTTCTACTGCCACCTTCAGCCCTTGAGTCTCCAGCACCACTGGACGCAGAGTGAACAGCATGGTGCGGATCTCCTTGGTCGTGCGCCGGGCCAGGGCCTCGAGTTTCTGCAACTCCTCTTTGGCCCGGGATGGCTCTTTTTCCAGCAGCAGACGGGTGAAATTGAGCCGCATAGCGATGGCGGCTATGGACTGAGTGGGACCATCGTGGAGATCACGGGCCAGCTTTTTGCGCGCATCTTCCTCGATCTCGATGATTCGATCACGCTCGTCACGCAAGGTCTGATAAAGCTGGGCATTCTGGATGGCAACCACGGCCTGGTTGCAGACGGCGGTCAGGAGCTCCACGTGTTCGTCGGTGTAGGCATTCCGCTCTGGGCTGGCGAACACGACTGCGCCGTAGCTTTCAAACCCGGCACGCAGGGGTACGCAGATAGCCGAACGGCAGCGACGGAAAGCGGCGAACTGGCTGAGTTCCGGGTCATCCGCCAGATTACCGACGATCACCGGCTCTGCCGCGGATAACGCCTGCCCGACGATCCCTGACTCGCCTGGGATGACTAGCTCTTCGTCGCCGTGGCCCAGATTACGAGAGGCAGCGACGTACAGGCCGTTGTCGCCAAAGAGGAGCACCATACTTGCCGGACGGGCGGCCAGGGCACCCAACTCCTCGAAGCCGATGGTGCTGACCTCCAGCACAGACTCCAGGACTCGCTCGTAACTCAGGGTAGCGCTGAGTGTGCCGGCCATCTCATAGATCGCCTTAGCGCGCTCGCTGGTGGCCCGTAGCCGGCGCAGTTCTTCCTCATTTGCCCGATAGGTCTCGGCCACCGCATTTTTCACCGAGCTCTTCAACCGGTCGCCTAACAGGCCAGCTACCGTGGCTGCGGCGAAAGGACCGAGTGCCCGCGCACCCAGGGTGAACATCCCCCCCCCATCGTTTTGTAGAGCAGGGTTGGCGAACAAAGCCGACAGTCCGTAGCCCATCGCTACCGCCGTCGCCGCCAGCAAGCCCCACCCTACATCAAAACGGATGGCCGTACTTATCGCCGGCAAGAAGCCAAAGAAGAACAAAACGCCGTCGTTGCTGGAGCAGGCGAAAAGGAGCGCGCCGGTGAGCAAGACGTCCAGGACGGAGGCACCGGCAGTCACATAGTCGGGGAACGTCTTGAGGTATATGAGTAGAGTAGCCAGCAGATTGTAAGCCACGCCCCCCAGGATCAGATACACGATCACGGGCAGATTTCCGGACTGAGAGACTTGGATGCTTACCAGGGCTACGAGTAATGCAACACCCAGGAATAACCACCTCACGATGCAAATCATGCCATCCACATCGAGGAAATGGATTTGCTCCCTGGTCATACCATCCCCCTGACGGTGCGAGCCACTAAATCGAAAAAAGCCGCGGGATACGCACTTGGTAAGAGAATGCCCAGCGTAACCGCGGTCTATCGTGGAGTGGGCGAGATAGGACTTGAACCTACGACCTCACGGATGTGAACCGTGCGCTCTGACCAACTGAGCTACTCGCCCATAGCAGCGCTGATTATAACACCTAATGCTGAAAAACGCAAGTTGCCAGGCCTGAGAAGGGGCATTTCAGTACTACTTGGGCATGGCCTTGAGCATATCGTAGGCCGGGCGCACGCGGGTCTCGGGATAATCGGGATAGGTGATCGCCCACCAGTATTCCTCGCGCTCCTCGGTCCAGTCCGGATCGCAGACGTAAATCAGGCTCATCAGGCCGATCCACGGGGCCCAGTGTTCTTTGGCATACTGGTAAGCCCGCACCAGGTACTCGCCCTTCTGCTCTTCGGTCACGGCAAACCAGGCGTAATCGCGATGGATGGGATCGCTTGTCCATCCAAATTCCAGCAGGGCAATTTGCTTGTCGGCGTCGCCATTCTCGACCATGACCCGGCGCAGGTCCTCCACCCGGCGAAAACAGTATACCCGTCGCCGGGATTCGTCCGGGGTGGTATCGTTGTTGTTGAGCGCGGGATCACGGGCGACCACGGCGGGGTCGGTCTCCGGTGGAGCTTTGTAGCCCACGCCGTGTGCCCCCAACACGTCGAAGTAGGGGCGGGCTCCGGCGGCGTACATCTGGCGGATGAACTCGTCGTCGGGCATGGCCATGGCGTCCCAGCGGCTGGTGGGAGCCATCCCCGCCGAGATGACGATGGCCTCCGGGTCGGCGTCCTTGATGTGCACGTAGGCCAGGCGCAACAGGGCGGTGTATTCCTCCGGACTGGGCGGGCGATTGCCCCATTCGCGGGCCAGGTTGGGCTCGTTCCAGATCTCGTAGGCACGGATGCGGCCCCGATAGCGGCTGGCCAGCGCGTACACAAAATCGCCGTAGTCGCTGTAGCGCTCTGGCGGGGCATTGTCCCCATCCGCGGCCCAGTAGGGCTGGCGGTCCAGGCGGACAACCAGGTCGAGACCATGATTCTCCACCTGTTCCACGATGCGGTCGGTGCGGCTCCAGTCGAAGATGCCCTTGCCCGCGCCCTCGATCTCACGCCAGGGGAAATCCGTTTTCACCCATCCGAACCCGGCATCGCGGATGAGACCCAGGTCCCGGTCCGCCCGTTCGGGCCGCCACCACAGGAATGCCTGCATCCCGTACTCCGGGGATTTCATGCGCAGGGCCGGGTTCAGCCAGGGCGGAGTGTTCCAGGGCAACACGGTGGCCGGGGTGGGGATGGTCGTTGGAACGGCGGTCGGAATTGCGGCAGCGGGGGTCACCGGCGCAGGCGGGAGAACGGGCTCGTACCCGAAGATCGCCCAGGCAGCGAAGGCCGCTGCTGCTACGACGGCCAGTGTGCACAGGGCCAGTACCAGGAGCAAAATTCGTCTTTCGCCCGGTCTTCCTGGACGGGGCTTCTGGTTTGCAGTGTACACGGCATCTCACCCAGCGGCTACTTGCTCATACGGGCCAGGGCGTAGAAAGCGGGCCGGGGTTGCCAGTCGGGGGTGAGGATGCTGAAGCGTCCCACCTCGCCCTGCGGACATTTCAGCCCGTACACCGTCCCCATGTTCAGGTTCCAGGCGAACATCACTCCGGCCCACCCCCAGTTTTTGGCCATCTGGTAAGCTTTCACCAGGTAATCGGCTTGCTGTTGGGCAGTGACGTCGGCAGCGTACTCCCACCCCGCACACGATTCCACTCCTAGCCCGTCGTTGGACGCCCAGCCGAACTCGGTGGCCCACAGCTTCTTGTTGTCACCGTTGCGAACGATGATGTTGTGGTAGTCCTCCATCGTGTTGCGGAAAAAGAAAAAGGGGTGATCGTCCCAACCGCGCGTGGGATCGTAATCCCCGCCGGTGAACAGGGCATCCGGCGGGTTGGCGAAACCGCTGGGGTGCACGCCGATAGCATCGCACACGTTGCGCAGTCCGGCGTCGTACATCTGTTGCAAGTAGATGCGGTCGTCAATGGCATTGACGCCGTCGTTGGTGCCGGTGGGAGTAGGTGCGCCGCTGACCACGATGACGCGCGGGTCAATGCTCTTCAGGGTCTGATAGGCGCCGCGCAGGAGTTCCACGTAGCGGGCCGCGTTCAGCCCGTCGCAGCACCACTCACGGCGCAGGTTCTGCTCGTTCCAGATTTCGTAGGCGTGGATGCGGGGTGAATCCGGCGCGTCCCGGTCGCCGTCCCCGTCGTAACGCTCGGCCATCGCCGCCAGGAAATTCCAGAAATCCTGGTAGTTCGCCGGTGGGCCCTCGGCTTCGGTGGTGTTGCGCGCCCAATCTGGCGAGGTGACCACGCTGACCAGCAGGTATAGATTGGCGTCCTGGCAGGTGCGGGCCAGGCGATCAATCTCCGACCAGACGTATTCCCCTTTTTGGGGTTCGATCTCGTGCCATCGTACCTGGTGCTTGACCCAGTGGAAGCCCAGGTCGTTCACCGCCTGAGCGATGGGCGGGCCATCCTGGCCAAAAAGGTGAACGTTGATCCCGTAATCGAAGCCGGTGCCCGGCGACGAGGATGGCGGTGTGGGAGGCGATGTGGGCGTTGGCGGCGGCTCCGTTGGCGGGGGTGCGGTCGGCTCAGCGGTAGGAGACGGAATGGGGGTATCAGCCACCGCCGGTGGTTGCGTGGGCGTAGGCGGCGGCGGAGTTGGAGTTTCCGCGGCCGAGGGTATGGCGGTCGTGGGCTGAGGGCTGGGCGCAGGCGACACCTGGGCGACCGGCACCGGCGTAGGTGGTTGATATACGAACACTGCCCACCCGGCGAAAGCCGCCGCCCCGATGATGGCCACTACCAGCAGAGCTGCCACCCAAGTTAACCACTGGCTATTTCCCACCCCGAAGTATCTGCTCACGGTTTATCCTTTCCTGAGAAGTGCGAGAGGTGCGACGCACTTTTGAAGTGTGTCGCACCTGATGTTGCAAAGCAGGGAGCACGGAAGGTACCCCGTGCTCCCTGAATCTGCCGAAGTTTCGGGTAGTTATTTGGGCATGTTGGCCAGGGCTGCGAACGCTGGCCGGCCAGCCCAATTGGGATAGACGATGCAGTATTTAGCAGCCTCGTGATCTTTACCCAACCAGGGAGCCACGTCCAGATTCCAAAGGAACATCACGCCAACCCAGCCCCAGCTCTTGCCCATCTGGTAGGCCCTGACGATGTAATCGGCCTGCTGTTGCTCGGTGATCTCACCTGCATACTCCCAACCCTGCACAGGTGAGCCCATATTCTGAGAGCTGGGCCACCCGAACTCGGTGGCCCACAACCGCTTGTTGTCGCCGTTGCGGACGATGATGTTGTGGTAGTCCTCCATCGTGTTGCGGAAGAAGAAACTGGGGTGGTCGTCGAAACCCTTGTTAGGTAGATCGCCTTCCGGCCATTTGCTGTCCGGCGGATTGGCAAAACCGCTGGGGTGTACGCCCACCGCGTCACAGGCGTACTTCAGGCCGTGGTCGTACATCTGCTGCAAGTATAGGCGGTCGTCAATGCTGTCCGGCCCGGTCGCGCCGGTGGGAGTAGGCCCGCCGCTGACCACGATGGCGTTGGGGTCGGCGGCTTTGATGGCTTTGTAAGCCGCTTTCAGCAAAGCCATGTACTCGGCCGCGTTCGGCGTATGCCCCCACTCGCGGGAAAGGTTCTGCTCGTTCCAGATCTCGTAGGCCTGCACGCGACCTTTGTAGCGGGCAGCCATGGCTCCCATAAAGTCGGCAAAGTCCTGTGGGTTGTTGGGCGAGTGGTTTCCCGCCCAGGCGGGAGCATCCATTATACCGAGGCAGACCTTGATGCCATTGTTGGCACAGTCGTTTACCATGGCGTCCAGCGCGCCCCAGTTGTACTGTCCCTTGCCATTGCCTTCGATGTTCTTCCAACGCACCTTCTGGTGTACCCACTGGAAACCCAGCGTTTTCACGGCATTGATGATTGGCCCGTGCGCTTGCTCCATCATCCAGACGTCTAACCCATAGCCAAAACCCGTGCCGGCGGGCGCGGCGGGTGGCTTGGGTTTGGGTGTGGCCGTTGCGGCTGCTTTGGCCTGTGGCGTGGGTGTGGCCGTCGGTTGAGGTGTAGGGGTGGGACTAGGCGTCTCGGTTGGCGTGGGGAGAGGGGTGGGGGTAAACTCGGCCACCTGTACCGCCACGCTGCTTTTGCCGCCTATCGTCTGTCCCTCGCCCGAGGAGATGGCGGCGATGATGGTGTACGCGCCGGGAGTCTGCGGGGCAGTCCACTCGTAACGCGGATCGGTCAGGGAGGCCATCGCCTGGCCCACCAGGTTGCCCGTCTCGTCCTGCACGCGCCACATCACGGCCATCTGCCCTGCATCGGTCGTGGCGTTGCGGTTGTGGAACTCGCGCAATGCCGTCCACACCTGCGGGTCGTTGCCCTCCGCCAGCAAGTTCTCCACGGCGACGCCGCGCACGTTGAAAGAGGAGAACATCTTGAACTTGTAAGCCAGGCTGGAGGCATTCTCCAGCCAGACGGTGTGCTCGCGCCCCTGGTCGTCCACGTAGACGTACCAGAAGGTCTGCGTCGCCTCGTCGAAACGGATATCCGAGAATCCGACGTGAGGGGCCAGGTCAAGGTTGACCGTCTGACCGGGATCCACCACGGCGGGGTTGCCCTCGATGGTAATGCGGTTGAAAGGAGTCAGGGCCTCGTTGTAGCTCACGGCGTAGTGATTGATTCCCACGCGCTCCACGCCCCACGTGGAGACGATGGGTTGCAGTTTATAGCGGTCCACCTGGCTCACGGCCCAGCGCATGAGCTGCCACATCTGGCCGTCAGGAGCGTAAGCCGGCGGATCAGGCAGGGCTGGCACTTTCAGGCAGTCCACCACTGCGCCTAACGCTCGCCAGTCATACACGCCGGTGTCCCATTCATCCTCGGCGATCTGTGCGGGCAGGCGCACCTGTACGGACAGGGTCTTCTGTTGCGCGTGGAGCGCCTCTGCCAGGTCGGCGATGAAGGCGCTGAACTGATCGCGAAGCACGGGGTTGATGCCCCGATAGTCTATCTCGATGCCCTGGTACATGTTGCTGACGACCAGGTCCACGATGGCCTGGATGTGAGCCTGCTGTGCTTCGGGGCTGACCAGCAAGTTGTCTACCAGGTCACTGCGGATGCCGCTTTCCTCACGCCAGTTGCGCAGGACGGGCACGATGCCGTAGGTGGCCGATGAATCGGTGGCCGGCAGGTCGGACACCTGGCCCTCGATGGCCCCATCGCTGCCCAACTGTAGGCCCACGGGATTGACCTCGACCAGGAGGTCGCGGCCCTCGGACGGGATTGTTTGTCCCGGGTAGACCGCGGTAGAGATGACCTGGGCTAGTGGCTTAGTCTGCACGACGGCCACCGAGGAGGGCAGGGAGGATAGTTCAGCGACGATGACGTCGTCAGCCGCGAGGACGCGGCTGGGAAGCCACTGCCATTCCGTGCCGGTCCAGGTGTAGAGGTCCAGGGTGTCGTATGGCTCTGCGTCGTTGGGGATAGGCATGGTCAGTATCGCTGCGCGGGGCATCGCCCCCCGCCACGAGATGAGGTAGAGCGGGCTTTTCATCTCCAGATACAATGGTAAGGATTCGGCCGCTTTGAGCAGATGCTTGCCCGCTGATCCTTCCAGGAAGTTGAGTCGGGGTACGGACGTCAATTTGACGCTAAGCTGGCCGGACAGGCCCTCGGGCGGCACGGTCAACTGGGTGCCGTCGGGGTCCTCTACCGACCAATGGTCCTCACCGATGGGCGTATAGCCCCCTTCAATGATGCGTTTTCCAGCCGAGATGGGAGGCAAGAGCACCCCCGCCAAAACGAGGATGGGTACCAGGCCCAGGTTGATGACCCAAGTACCCCACTTGCCTTTAATCAAGCCGTTGAGCGCCCGGGCCAATGGGTCAGGTTTTTCCATTTTGCAATCCTCTCCTTTCTTGATTCCTTCTTGGGACAAGAAGGGTTCTGTGGGAACAATAGTCTGTTGCCCGCAGACACGGGGGGTATTCTATCATAAGAGAGGTGTTTTGGCAAATATGAGCCTGGGTTGGCATAAATTGTGTTGTGGTGTATAATATTTCACCACAACAACGACTTCACTGAAAAAGGGAACGCGAGTGAATGCTGGCTTCGCTCGTAGATAACATCTGCGACTGTCTGTGAAGATCTGCGTCCAGTAGTGTCCCTCCCCTCTCCGACGGGCTCAGAACGCCGCCCGGCACCCCTTCTCCTTTTTCCTGAATTTGGGAAAGGAAAGGGCTGGGGGATGGGAAGGGCCATTTGAGGAGATACGATATGGCAAAAGCAACCTACGTCTTGTTGATTGCTATCCTGGTCACTGCTGGTATGGTGGCCTGTCAGACCCCGCCGGCGACGACGTCAGGCAGCGACCAACAACCGCCACCTACGCCCGTGGCGACGATTCCCCCTCAGCCCTCACCCACCCCCAGTGAGCCTCTGGCAGCCATAGTGAACGGTCAGCCCATCCTCCTCGCCGATTATCAGCAACTCCTGGCGGAATACGAGGCGGCTCTGGTCAGCCGGGGCTTTGATCTGGACACCGAGGAGGGTCAGCAGATGCTGGCCCAGGCCAGCCGTCAGGTATTGGACGTGATGATCGAGCAGGTGCTCATTGAGCAGGCAGCAGCGCGCGAGAAGGTGACGGTCACGGACGGCGAACTGGATGCCATTATTCAACGGGACATCGAGGAGGGGGGCGGTGCGGAGAAATTCGCCGCCTGGCTACAGGCCAATGGCTGGACGGAGGAGGATTACCGCAAACGGCTGCGCTCACAACTTCTGACCTCGAAAATGATCGAGCGGGTGACGTCCAGTGTGCCCACCACGGCGGAGCAGGTGCACGCCCGCCACATTCTGGTCGCCACCGAGGCCGAGGCACAAAGCATCCTCAACCAGTTGTTAGCCGGTGCCGACTTCGCTACGCTGGCCCAGCAGTATTCCCTGGACGAGGCGACGAAGGTCAATGGCGGCGACCTGGGATTCTTCCCTCGCGGGATACTCCTCGCCCCTGAGGTGGAAGATGCGGCCTTCTCCCTGCAACCAGGGCAGATCAGCGGGGTGATCGCCAGCCAGTTTGGGTACCACATCGTCCAGGTGCTGGAGCGGGTGCCAGATTACCCTCTTTCGGAGGATGCTCTTGGTGCACTGCGAGACCGGGCTTTCCGCCAGTGGGTGGATGAGTTGTGGAAGGCGGCCACCATCGAGCGGTACCTTTAGCGGGGTAGACAAACTACTGTAGTGTGTGGTATACTACAATGTAGAGTTTTGTAGGACAGGGCGTCGGGCAGTGGGGCGGGCATCCCTGCCCGCCACAGAAGGCGCCCACGGGAGTGTCGGACGGGAATGTCCGGCCTATATACTCAGCGCAATTTGGTTCAGTGAAAACAGGGCCAAGCCCAATGTGTACTTCTGACCCAGGCCGTGAAACGTAAAACGTGAGAGCTACGTTTCACGCATCACGTTTCACGGTCCATTGACAGGTAAAAGGGCACATAAATAGGGACATGCTTTTCCGCTTTTCAAGTGCGCTCGGTTATAATTATGGAGGTGCGGATTGCAGAAAGCCAGGAGTTGGCTACTCACCATTCTGGGAGTGGGTGCACTGCTGTTGGGCATCATTGGGCTGGTGTCCATTGGTGCGTATGCATTAACGTCGAAACGTCAATCGTCGCCTACCCCCTGGCGAGACCCGACCATTGTGGCGCGGGGGCGCTCCATCGCGCCGGACATGGCGCTGCTTCCCCTGGCCGGGGTGGACGATGAGGAGGCCATCTCGCGGGCATTATCCGCCAACGAACTGGATAGTGCGTACAGCGTGTTAGTTTATAGCACTTCCCTCTCTGACAGTGAGCGGGCCGGCAGGTGGTTGCTCCTCGGCCAGCGATACCAGGAAAGCGGGGAGCGCGAACGGGCCGGCCAGTGTTATCGGACGGCGGCTGAGGTAGCCACTCTCAGCCCAGTGATGACCGACCTGGCCCGGGCGCAGACCCTTCTCCGGGCGGGGACGGGACTGGCGGCTGTGCAGGCATACGGTGATGCGGAATTAGCCTGCGACCAGGCGCACGACGTGGCCTTTTATAGCCCCCACCTTACCCAGGCCCACCGCCAGCAAATTCTCCAGGGACTGCAAACGACCTACGCGGCGCTCGGCCAGGGCGAGGAAAAATGGCTGGACCTGGCCCGAATGGTGACCAGTGGGCAAGCAGCCATGCCCCAACCACAGCAGGCGACTGTGGTGACGGTGCCCCCCTTGCCAGTCAACGCCGAGGTAGCGGAAGCAGAGGCCGCCCGGCAGGCGGCGACGGAGAAAGTTCTGGTCGTCCTCGTCCCGCCGCAGCGAGAGCCTTCCAAGTACTTGCTGAATATCCTGGCCGAAGCATTACAGGCCGAGGACCAGGTCAAGCAACGGGCCTACGGCGACGGGGCAATCGC
>Ga0116200_10001091_pt1 | contig 10244 bp, 8 predicted proteins | sample Mar14436cmmetaG_FD_94478 | JGI IMG/M metagenome (GOLD analysis project Ga0116200, IMG submission 94478) | Marine hydrothermal vent microbial communities from Guaymas Basin, Gulf of California to study Microbial Dark Matter (Phase II) - Marker... ... | reverse complement strand
TTTGTCCACCTCGTAGGTGGACGGGATTGGGTTATTTGGCCAGAAGCATTTTGAAACTTACAATCAGTAAATAGATTCCAAATAATCTTTTAAGAATTACACCTGGAATTTCTACTGCTACTTTTGCTCCTGCAAACCCTCCTATAAAAAACCCCAGACAGATAAACACTGCTGTTTTTAAGTCTACATATCCTGCACGGTAATATGTGAGGGCTGCCAGCAGTCCTATAGGGGGGACCATCAGAGCCAGTGTTGTCCCCTGGGCTAAATGCTGAGAGAATTTTAGTAGGTAAATTAACGCTGGAATTATCACCACTGCTCCCCCAATTCCCAGAATTCCACTTAAAGTCCCAGCAATAAGTCCGATCCCCAGACAAGTAATTATGTAATTCATGGTTTCCTCCTTTCTTGGAATTGAAATATCTTCAGATTTATTATATGCTATAACTATGCTACTTAAAAGATTAGAAATTTTTGGGTTTAAATCCTTTGCCGATAAGACAGTTCTGGAATTCGAGGAGGGAATCACGGCCATAGTTGGCCCTAATGGTTGCGGGAAGAGTAATATCGTGGATGCCATAAAGTGGGTTCTGGGAGAACAAAGCGCCAGAGAACTGCGAGGTTTGAGTATGGAGGATGTAATCTTTAATGGCACCTCGCAGCGAGAGCGGATTAACTTTGCAGAAGTTTCCCTTGTGATTTCTAACGAAGATGGCAGACTTCCTATAGATTTTACAGAAGTTACAATTACCAGAAGATTATTTCGCAGTGGAGAGAGTGAATATTTAATAAATAAAACTCCAGTAAGACTGAAAGATATTCAGGAATTGATAGCTGGTACCGGTATAGGCACCAAAGCCTATTCATTGATGGAGCAGGGGAAAATTGATCTTATATTGAGTTCCAAACCAGAAGAAAGAAGATTTATATTTGAGGAAGCAAGTGGCATTACTAGGTTCAAGGCTAAAAAGAAGGAAGCCCTGCGAAAACTGGAAAATACCGAAAACAATCTTCTCAGAGTTACTGATATTATCAATGAATTAAGAAGGCAGATATCATCTCTGGAGAGATTAGCCCGAAAGGCAGAAAGATATAAACTGTTATATGAAGAGTTGAAACTGAAAGAAGCAAAACTTGCAGGTGCTGATATCAGAAAAGCCAAGGATATGGTGGTAAATTATACCCAATACCAGGAGAGACTGGAGAAGGAGATTTCAGAGTTAGAGGAACAATTGCAACAACAGGAGCAGAATACTCGTAATTTACGAGATGAAATGACTAATCTTTCTCAGGAATTAGGAGAGGATGAGAGTAGAATTCAGGAATTTAGATCTCAGGTGAATATGTATCAGGAAAAAATTGTATGGAATCAGAATGGAATAAAAGAACTGGAAGAAAGATCAAATTCTCTTGAGGAGGAGATAAAAGAACTCAAGATGCGTCTGCAGGATATAGAGGAGAGAATTCAATCTGTAGGGAGTGAAGGTGATAGTTTTACTCATCAAGAGAAAGAACTTAATAGCGAAATTCAGAAGATAGACGCAGAAATTAAAAGGATGCAAGATAGGGAAGATAGATATCATAAGGAGATAAAAGAAAGTAAGGATCAGATTCTCAATCTTAATTATCAATTGACTCACAAAAAGAATCTTCTTATGGAGCTCGATAGTGAGTTAAAATCTCTGGTTACCAGCAGTCACCGTCTAAGAGAAGAAAAGCAGGATTTGTTACAGAGAGTAGAGGAACTTGAGAATAAGATAATTAATATTCAGACTGAATTAGAAGAAAAGCAGAGAATTCAAAGATTACTGCAGGGAGAACTTAATCAACTGAGCGCTACCTATCAGGAATTCACTGCTGAATTAGAGGATTTAACAACTAAGACCTCTGAGCTGGGTAGAGAGATTGCCGGGTTAGAAAACCTTCTTTCTTCCTGGAGGCAGATATTATCTCAAAATCTTGGTTATTCGCAAGCCCTTGTAGTTGTGGAAAAAGAATTTTCTGAGCCTGGTGTTTTAGGGAAACTGTCACAGTTAGTTTCGGCTCCACCTGATAAAGTAGATGTTGTGGAACTGGGATTAAAAGAATATTTTAACTCCTTGGTGGTAAAAGACCATGATACAGCAGAAAGAGTTTTAAAATTTCTGCAAACGAAAAATCTCTGGGATTTGAGGATTATAGTTATGGAAGATTTAAAAGATAATGGTGTGGAAGAAATAGAAGGGGCTGAGGCTTTGTCCCGTTTTATGATTCTTAAGTCAGGGGCTGAGAAGTTAAGAGTAATTGGCAATAAGGTGTATTTTGTTGCTGACTTTGAGAAAGCAAAACAGTTGAGTCAGAAATATCCTCGATACCAATTTGTCTGCTCCTGTAATCTCAAGATAGCAAAAGGTAGCATTATTCTGGGTTCTGATCCCGAAAAGGATCTGGGATATATAGACAGAGAGGGAAAAATAGAAAAGGCTGAAGGCCGCCTTAAACAACTTCAAGACAAATTTAACAACTTGGAAGAGAGAAAAGAGGAATTGAAAATTAGATTACAGGAAATTATTCGGGAAAAACAAGAAAAAGAAGAAAAGTTGGGGAAAATCAATCTGGAGATTACCTCTCAAAATAATACCTTGGAGACTCAAATCGAGACTAAAAATAATCTTCTGGCAGATATTAAAATTATTGAGGCTGATCTCGAAGAGATATTCCAGCAGAGAGAAAAGTTGCAGGAGAGAAAAACTCGTCTCGATTCTGAAATTGAGGGTTTAGAAACTGAACTTTCTGAAATTGAATCCCGAATAAAATATAACCAGCAGGAATTAGAAAAATTGCGGGATTCCAGACATAAATTGAATCTTTCCCGGGCAGAATTGACTGCTCAATTTCAGGCATTGCAGGAAAGGAAATCTAGATTTCAGGAATTACTGGATTCATTAAATGTAGAAAAAACAGGTATTACTCACACTTTAGAAAAGAGGAAAGCAGAATATGAGGAGGTGGTCAATCGTAAACAATCTCTTATGCAGGAAATAGAGGCTATGAAAAAAGAAATTGCAGAACTTAATTCCAGGATATCAAATGAGGAAAAAGTTCTTACTGAAAAAAAACAGGATTATAAGAGAAAAAAGGCGAGTTTTGAAGCCATAGAAGACGATTTGATAAAAATTAGAAACAAATATAGTGAGAAAAAGGATGAACTTCATTCTCTGGAGTTAAAAGTCAGCGATCAACATCATGTCATAAATTCTATTCGTGATAGAATCTATCAGCGATATGGATTGGCTGAGATTCCGGAAGAGGCTCTTTCCGATCAAGAAGAGCAACAGTTGCGAAATGAGGTTGAAGAGTTAAAAGCACGGCTGGAAAAAATGGGGCAGGTAAATCTGGTGGCAATAGAGGAACATAAAACACTTCAGGAAAGACTGAGTTTCCTGGAGGGTCAACAGAAGGACTTAATGGAGGCTAAAGATTCGCTTATATCAGCAATACGTAAGATAAATCGTACAACGCGGGAGATGTTTTCCCAGACTTTTCAGGATATTCGCACTGCATTTAAAGAAATCTTCCCCAGGCTTTTTGGAGGAGGAGACGCTGATCTTGTTCTGGAAGAAGGGGATTGTCTGGAGGCTGGGATTGAGATTTTAGCCCGTCCTCCTGGGAAAAGACTTCAGAGTGTAAGTTTATTATCCGGTGGAGAAAAAGCTTTGGCTGCACTTTCTTTATTATTTGCAGTATTTAAAGTAAAGCCATCTCCATTCTGTATACTGGATGAAGTTGATGCTCCTTTGGACGAGGCCAACATTGACCGATTTAGAAAACTTCTGGAGGAATTTTCCAGAACCAGCCAATTTCTGGTCATAACTCATAACAAGAGGACAATTTCTACTGCGGATGTTATCTATGGAATTACAATGGAAGATACCGGTGTGTCTAAAATTGTTTCTGTAAAGTTTCAAAAAGAAGAAGTTAAAAGTTAGGATAAGATATTATTTAACTCCCAAATAAATAGAATAAATAACGACCTGATTTTTTCCTTTATTTTTGGCAGCAAATAGTGCCAGGTCTGCTTTTTCAATCAATTCTTTTTTATTTTCGGCATCGTCAGGGAATGTGGCTATTCCCATACTGACAGTGATTGCTCCCTGGGGTTGAATTTCTTTATCTTTAAATGGATAATCTACTATTCTTTTTCTTATTCGTTCTCCAATTATCCTGGCTTCTTCCTTGGAGGTCTCTGGCAATATTAAGACGAATTCCTCCCCCCCATAACGCGCAGGGATATCCTGTTTGCGGGAGGAATTTTTTATAATCTCAGCAATTTTTTTTATCACTTCATCTCCGGCAGGATGCCCAAGATTATCATTGTAGTTTTTAAAATTATCTATATCCATCAGGATTAAAGATAAAGGCTGGTTCTTTTCTTTTGCTTCTTTAAGGGTTTCTTCTAATAGATACTGAAACCTCCCGTGATTATATATTCTGGTGAGAGAATCTGTGTAGGAAAGATATAGAGTTTGCTGGTAGAGTTTGGAGTTTTCGATTGCCAGACCAGCATGGTTGGCAAACATTGTAAGCATTTTTATGTCATCTTTGGTGATTGGTTTTCGAGAATAAATATTGTCAGCAAATATCACTCCAATTACTTTATCTTTTGCTTTTAGTGGGACGATGACAAAGTAATCGGCTTTTAAGATATCTAATATAAGGTCATTTATTTTGGAACGGACTTCCTCATCTAGTACCTCTATAGGCATCCCTTCCATTGCCGCCAGTGCTAGGATTCCTCCATCTTCGCGTAGAGGTATCTTTATGCTTTTTACCAGTTGGTCAAGCTGGGAGGGGTTGTTTTTATACTGTTCATAACAGGCTATTAAATCTTCCAGAGACATTCTTTCAGCATCTATTTCTGACCAGATTTTGCCTGCCTCTTCTGCCGAACCAGGGCCAATAGCCATTTTCCCTTCTAGACAATTTTCGTCTTCATTTACCAGAAATAACAATGCCCGATTAAATCCCAGCCCAGCGTGAGCAGTGATAGCAGTTAGAATGATGTAGAGAATCTCATCAAGGTCAAGGGTAGTTCGCATAGCATTAGAGACCTCATATAGAAGAGAAAGCTCACTCTCCAGTCGCTGCAATTTCTGGTGATAGAGTTTAATTTCTTTTTGTAAATTTTCTTCCATCCCCTAAATTATACCATATCTGTGCTTGTTTGTTCTCCTCCTTGACTGTAAATAGGGATTTTGTTAATATTTATGCAAAAGGAGGAAAGAGATGGAGGAAAAATTTCTGGATGTGGATAAAGAAATTATGGAAGGTAAACCTTTTGCGGTGTTAAGTTATATTTCAATATTGTGTTTTGTGCCCCTTTTTCTTAAGAAAGATAATCGGTTTGCATTTTTCCATGCCAAACAGGGGCTGGTGTTGTTTATTGGAGAAGTTTTAACCGCAATTCTTTCGGTGATTCCCTTTTTTGGCTTGATAATAAAATTTTTGGGGATTGTGGTTTTCAGTATTATGTCTGCAGTGGGAATAATTCAGGTTCTTATGGGTCATTACTGGAAGATGCCTGGGGTATATCCTATTGCTGATAAGATAAATATATAAAATGCTTCATGTAGTGTTATTAATCTGGATTGGAATTCTATTGGTAGTGGGGGCGATAATTAGTGGTATTCGCTCTATAGGTGATTTTCATAACTGGTTGTGGTTTGCAGATACAATTTTGCTTATTGCTATTGCCATATCTCTTCTCCATATTGCCCGGCGGTCTTAAAAATTAAATGCACAGATCTCAAATCATCTGGCGGGGTAAAACTTATCGTGTTTACAACCAGATTTTTCCTCATATAAGAGTTGTCAGCCATCGGCAACTTCATGGTTGGTGGCCCGGAAAGAGAGAATGTACTTCTGAGCGTTTACTTATAAATCCTTATTCCGGCTGTTCCATAAATTGTCAATTCTGTTATGCCCGTTCATTTCCAGGGTGGTTTCAGTTATTCCGGAAATATGGAATAGTAGTTGTGGCTGAAGATTTTGATATTCAGGTTGGAGAACAACTTGATTCCATAGATGTTGCTACCTGCGGATATTTAAGTCCAGTAACTGATCCCTTTCAACCTCTGAATGAGAAATTTCAACTCTCAGAAAAAATTATTGCTCAGTTTGTAAAACGTAATATCCCTATTGAGTTTATTACCAAGGCAAAAGTTCCGGAAATAGTTTTGGAAATGATGGTTGAAAATCACCACAATTTCGGTCAGATTTCAATTCTTACCCCAGATGAAAATCTTAGGAGAATCCTAGTACCTCAAGGGGCATCTACCTCTGACCTTTTTGAGAATTTTAACAGAATGTCTCGTAAAGGAATCTTCGCTGTGTTGAGGATAGACCCTGTATTTCCTTTTATCACAGATGAGAAAACGCATCTTCAGGAAATTGTAATGAGAGCACAGGATTGTGGAGTTAAACATATTGTGGCCAGTGTTCTGGACATTCCAGTTGCTACCAGATATGAAGTTCTCAACTGGATTAGGGAGAACTTTGGTTATGATATATATGAAAAATATAAAAATCTTTATACTGAAAGGATAGGTAATTATTTCCATGCTTGTTTAGATTATCGGTTAATGATTTTTGAATACCTGAGAGAATTGGCAGATAAATATAAAATGACTTTTGCATTATGTATGGAATATAAACTTCATAATGGTAAAATAGAGGGCTTGAATAAATATTTTATGAGTTCCACAAATTGTGAAGGAATTGACATTCCGGTATATATCAGAAAGGGTAAAAAATTTTATCCCGCAGCAGATTGCAGTGGGAATTGTCTTAATTGTACCAATCCCATCTGTGGAATAGATGATCTGGCAATGGGCAAACCCGGCAGTAAGAAAGACTGGAAACTTAAAGATTATAAAAGATGGTCTACAATTTTAGAATAATTAGGGAGGAATAGATGACTGTAAAAGGTTTAAAACTGGAGTTTAAAATTGGTTTTAAGGTAAAACCTTACAATCTGGTTTTTCTGGTTCCAAGGTCTGGCAGTGGGAAAGTAAGACCAATGGTAAAAAGATATCCCTCAGGGAGGATTAATTGCTATCTTTCTGAAATTAGAACTGAGAAGGATATACGGAGAGTCCTGCAGTCAGGATTTCAGACTGTTGAAAATAAGGGATATAAGAGGATTGGGATTGAAGTGGATAGATTTTTAATTCCAGGATTTTCACTTACAGATGTGGCAAAGATATTTAGCGAGGAGATAATGAAAGTCTCTTATCCTGTGTCTGGTCTGGAATCAGTGATATTTCTATTCTGTAATCAAAGAGACATTAAAAAATTTAAAGAAACATTTAATTCTCACCAGGGATATATCTTACGAAAAATTTCTCGAATCCCTATTCCCACAGTTGATGCCATAATTCCAATCTCTGGTAGTAAGATTTTGTTGATTAGAAGAAAAAATCCTCCATTTGGCTGGGCTCTCCCTGGCGGATTTCTGGAATATAATGAATCGTTGGAAGATTGTGTGAGAAGGGAGGTGGAGGAGGAGACAGGACTAAAAGTTAAAGAGCTTATGCAGTTTCATACCTATTCTAAGCCAGGTAGAGATCCTAGGTTTCATACTGTCTCCACTGTATTTGTAGTAAAAACTGAGGGGACCCCCCAGGCTGGAAGTGATGCCCGTGATTTTGGTATTTTCCCATTAGATGCGCTTCCTCCCAAAAATAATTTTGCATTTGACCACTGGCAGATTATCAATGATTGGATAAAATCTGGTGGAAATAAATAACTTATAGAAGAAATACGCTTTGGACATATTCTGTAAAAATTTTTATAAAGACTTGACAAATCTTTTATATATGTTATACTTATAATAGAGGTGACAGAGATGAAAGATGGAAGAATTTTACCACAACGAAGTCCTTATCAGGATAGATTCCAGGAATTTCTGGAGGAATTTAAGCAATATGAGAAAAAATATCTTATTGAAAAAGCCCAAAATGAATTCTTAGATGCATTTTCTAAGTGGTTAAAGACCAGAAAACTTGAGGATAAATTAGAAGCAATCAGGAAGGGAATGCAGTTGGAAGCCATTGATGCCACCTTTTCTCTGAAAACCATATTTCCTCTTAAATAATCCTTCCTTTTTTGAGTGTAATTTGCTATCTATTTATCTATGATTTTAAGACCTCAGGATATTTATCAAATTATCCGGGATTTTAAAGTTGGCAGGAAAATATCGCTATTAACCGTAGATTTTGGTAAACAGGTTTTGGAGGTTAAAATTCAGAGAAATGGAATTGTTCTCCCTGACGGTCGTGAAATAAAATTCCCCTTTAGAGTTAAAGAGAATTTTCTGTATCACATTGCCAATGATGAAATAATTCCGGTAGCCTGGTTTTGTGAACACACCGGTCTTTATTATAAACTTGTTCCTACCGAGGATTGGCCAACTATTAGTTTAAGTTCGGTGCCCATGCATAGAAAAAAGTTATGTTCTCCCCAACGAGATGCCCGGGCAAAGATTGCTACTCTAAACCCCTGTGGCATCCATCTTGACACTTGTGCTGGCTTGGGATATACCGCAATTTTATCTGCTCATTATGCCAATCAGGTTTATTGTTTTGAAAAAGACGAAAATGTTCTGGAAATGGCTAAACTTAATCCGTTTTCTCAGGGACTTTTTGAGAACCCCAAGATTATTTTAAAAAAGGCAGATACCTCAGTGGAAATCAACCAATTCCCGGATAATTTTTTTGATACCATAATGCATGATCCTCCAACATTTAAACTTGCTCCTGAAATGTATTCTGTAGAGTTTTATCAGGCCCTTTACCGTGTTTTAAAACCAGGAGGGAAATTATTTCACTATACCCCTTTGCCAGGAGTAAAAAGAGGTAGAAACTTTCCTGATAAGGTGAAAGCAAAACTTAAATCTGTGGGGTTTGGCAATATCAAATATTTTTCTTCTGCCCAGGGACTCCTGTGTTTTAAAATCGGCTAATTTACCTTTTATGGAAGATTTCTATGTGGTCAGAACTTAGCTTCGAACAAAGGAGGTTGTTTTATTTATTCTTTTATAGGCGTAACTAAAATTTGCGGAAAATAGTTCACACTGCTGGTGAAATTTCTCAATTTTTTAAAAGTGAATGATATGATAAAATTTTTTAAATGGAAATATATTTAAGAGATCTGACCCTGCTGTTATTTTTCACGGTTGTGATTTCTTATATTTTTTCCTTTCTTAAGCAACCGCTCCTTGTGGGTTATATAGTGGCAGGAGCATTAACAGGTCCCTGGGGGCTGGGAATAATCAGAGAAATTGATTTTATCTCGGCGATATCTTATCTGGGGATTGTCTTTCTCCTGTTTCTTGCTGGTCTTGTGCTCCATCCTCAGAAATTGTTTCGGGTTTTCAAACAGGCATTGTGGGCAACCATTCTGGCTTCTTTTTTTTCCTTTCTTACTGTATTTTTCCTTGCGGTTATGCTAGGGTGGGGACTACTCCCAAGTGTGATCGTAGGGATTTGTCTTATGTTTTCCAGCACGGTTTTGACTGTCAAACTTCTGCCCACAACTTCTTTGCATCATAAGAAAATAGGGGCTATCTGTATCGGTATTCTTATTCTGGAGGATATTTTAGCAGTGGGGCTCCTGGCATTTATCTATTCCTATCATCAAAGTAAAAATATCTTCTATACCGGAAGTTCTATTATATTAAAAGTGGCTCTGCTTTTTGTAGTGGCTATTATTTTGGAGAGGTATGTATTCCGGAAAATTCTTTCCCGGGTTGAAAAATTGCACGAATTGATATTCATAATGGCCATTGCCTGGTGTTTGGGATTTGGCTGGCTGGGCCATCTTATTGGTATCTCAGTTGAAGTTGGTGCGTTTTTATCAGGTGTTGCTTTAGCCCGCCATCCAATATCACTTTTTATCTCCGAAAAGTTGAAACCATTGCGGGATTTCTTTCTTCTCCTTTTTTTCTTTTCTCTGGGAGCAAAATTTAATATTCGGGAAAGTTTTAATATACTTCTGCCTGCTTTGATTATTGCCGGTATTTATGTGGGTCTAAAGCCATTTTATTTCAGAAAAGTTCTGATATGGAGTAAAGAAGAACCAAAATTGGCCAGAGAGGCGGGATTCAGATTGGGACAGGCAAGTGAGTTTTCTCTTTTGATAATTTTTGCTCTTCTTAAAGAAAATCTTATTCCCCTTGAAATTTTCAATCTCGTGCAGTTGATAAC
>Ga0116200_10001090_pt1 | contig 10248 bp, 9 predicted proteins | sample Mar14436cmmetaG_FD_94478 | JGI IMG/M metagenome (GOLD analysis project Ga0116200, IMG submission 94478) | Marine hydrothermal vent microbial communities from Guaymas Basin, Gulf of California to study Microbial Dark Matter (Phase II) - Marker... ... | reverse complement strand
CTGGATTAAGTGCTCAAGAAGCAAGAATGTTAGATACACCTTAACTTAAACTAATTCTTTAATAATTTTAACAGAATTCTAATTTTCTTATATGATAGAAAAATGATTACTCTGAATTACTGGCAAAAATTCTGGGCAGGATAGCCCCGGCAGGATTCGAACCTGCGTCGCCGGGTCCAAAGCCCGACAGGATTGTCCACTACCCTACGGGGCTGCACAGGAAAAAAGTTTGCCCACCGGGGAACATAAGGGCAAGACACCTGCGGCGTGAGCGACTGTGTCGCTACGCACACCGACATAAGTCGGTCGTGTTTCTTGCCCTTATCACCGCCACTCTTCCCTCGTTGAGTTAAATTTCCAAATTGGATGATAATTCTCTAAGGGCTATGCGTCCACCGGGATTTGAACCCGGGTCATTGGCTTGGAAGGCCAAGGTCCTAGACCAGACTAGACTATGGACGCGAACTGATTCCACTCCATTTTGATGAAACTTTTCTTAAAAGTTTCCTGGACTATGGACGCGAACTGATTCCATTTGATGAAACTTTTCTTAAAAGTTTCCTGGACTATGGACGCGAACCAGGTACCAACCGATACCTTTAAGATATATAGATTTCATTCTTAAATTTATCTATAGAGGGGTGATAAAATGGATAATGCGATAATACTGAACTTCAAGACCTATGAGGAATCAACGGGGGATAAGGCACTGAGGCTCGCAAGGATCTGTGATGATGTCGCAAGGGAGACCGGGGCCAACATCATAGTTGTCCCCCAGGTGGCCGACATATACAGGATTTCTAGGGAGGTCAGTATCCCGGTATATGCGCAGCATATCGATAATATAGGGTATGGAAGCAATACGGGGCACGTCCTTGCCGAGTCGGTAAAATCCTCCGGGGCCAAAGGAAGCCTGTTAAATCACTCCGAGATGAGGCTGAAACTAGCTGATATTGAGGCCGGTGTAGAAAGATTGAGGGCCCTTGGGATGACCTCCATAGTCTGCACAAATAATATTAATACGACAAGGGCGGCCGCATCTCTAAATCCGGATTTTGTCGCTATAGAGCCCCCGGAGCTGATCGGGACTGGAGTATCTGTTTCACGGGCACAGCCGGAGATAGTGTCGGGTAGTGTTGATATAGTAAAGAAGGTAAATCCGAAGGTCAGGGTCCTTTGCGGTGCCGGGATAACAGAGGGGGAGGATGTGAGGAGGGCACTTGAGCTTGGGACGTGTGGTGTTTTATTGGCCTCCGGGGTTGTTAAGGCAAAGGATCCAAGAGCCGTTCTGATGGATCTGATTAAGGGCCTTGAGTGATCAGGATCTTTTTTTACGGTAGTCCTCGATGATTTTTTCCAATGGGGTCCTCTTCGATTTTAACCTTTTTAGATCGTCTGTTGTTATGTAATAGAGGTTTGCCTCTTCTTTCACGTATTTTGTATCGGTAACGAGGATCCCCCTGTCTAACAGGGGTTCGTAGTTAATGGGTTCGGATGAGAATGCAACATCTATACCATCTAACTCTTCGAGATCCCTTTTCTTGAGCCTTCTCTTTATCAAGGTAAGACCATTATATCTCTCAGGAAAGACACCAATTGGTTTTATATTTCCCTCTGATAATATTTTCCATAGATCTCTGATTTTATCTATATCCTTGAGCTTATCTCTTAGATCATTCAATGATGCTTCCAGGCCTTTTATACGTTGATCCCTCTTCCTTATCTCTGCCTCCTTCCTTATCTCTTTCCTGTATCTATTCTTTATTATCAAGATCTTCCTTTTCAGCTCTCTTATCTCCTTATCCTTTTCATCGAGCTGTTTTTTAAGTAATATATTCTGTCTTTCGAGCCGCCTTATCCTTCTCTCCCCTTCTGGGAGAATTACCTCCCTTCTGGGTTTCGGTTTTTCGATAGCTTTCGGTTTCTTTTTCTCTTTCAACATATTAACGGCATCGTCTATTGAGTGACCCTGCAGAACCAGATGCTTTACATCATCCCCAAGCCTCAGGGAGTCTATCTTCTTGAATTTATTCTTGAATTTGTTCAGGGTTATTAAAGCTGCAGCTAGGGCATCCCTCTGGTGCGAATCCTCCGTTTTATAGGCCCTGGTCAACTCGACCTTCTCGGTTACAGAGATTGATTCATGCGGGGTATGTACTATGACCCCGAGCTGTGCCGCCAGCTTCGATACAAAGTTGGGCGTTGGTGTAACGTCCGTCGCAACTACCGACACCTTTCCAAGCTTGATCAGATGCGCAATCACCCCGTCCATACCGAGATCCCTGGAGCTAAATAGATCAATTAGTTCTCCATTAAAATTCAGTGCGGCAATTCCGGTCGTCGTTCCGGGATCTATCCCCACTATGAGGTACAATTTAATCTACAGGTTATACCTTCAACTTTATCTGTTCTTCTTTTATTACATAATCCCCCGTTAGACACCCCAGGCATAATCTCTCCCTCGGCAGCCCTATGGCCTCGATCAATCCCTCAAGGCTGTTATAGGCCAGGGAATCGGCGCCGATTTCTTTTCTTATATCCTCAACGCTCTTTTTCTGGGCAATGAATTCTTTATGGGTCTGCATATCAATCCCGTAATAACAGGGGTACCTTATGGGTGGACACGAGATTCTAACGTGTACCTCCGAGGCTCCAAAATCACGGAGGAGTTTTATTATCCTTTTAATCGTTGTCCCCCTTACGATGGAATCATCGACCAAAACCACCCTCTTGCCCTCTATCTCGCTCCTGATGGGATTTAATTTTATCATAACCCCCCTCTCCCTTTCCTTCTGCTCCGGGAGAATAAATGTCCTTCCAAAGTATCTGTTCTTGATCAAGCCCTCTCCGTATGGGATCCCAGAGGCCCTTGAATAACCTATCGCGGCGGTAATACCAGAATCCGGAACCGCGATAATCATGTCTGCGTCAACCGGGGCCGTCCTGTATAGAATCTCGCCCAGATTCCTCCTCACCTTATAGATAGATATATTATCAATAATCGAGTCCGGTCTCGCGAAATAGACATATTCAAACATGCAATGAGAGGTTCTCTCTCTTCTTATCGAATATGACCTTATGCCATTGCCTATTACGAGGATCTCTCCCCCCTTTACATCCCTTATGAGCTTCACACCAACCGCATCCAGGGCACAGCTCTCTGATGCAACAACGAATGTATCGTCAGATCTACCAAAGACCAGGGGTCGGAAGGCCCAGGGATCGCGGACGGCTATGATCTGATCATCCTTCAGGATCGTCAGAGAATAAGAGCCCCTCAACTGCCTCATAGCATTTTTTATTCCCTCGATGAAGTTTCCCGTTCTCAGGTGTTCCTGTGCAATTAATTGGGCGATTACCTCCGTGTCGGTGGTTGTTATAAAAACACTCCCGCGCCTCTCCATGATCGATGCCAGTTCCGATGAATTTACCAGGTTTCCGTTATGAGCTATGGCAAAGCTCCCCTTTGCATAGTTAATGAGTATCGGCTGTGAATTCTCAATCCCGGATTCCCCAGTTGTGGAGTATCTGACGTGACCAATCCCGACATTACCGTCAAGATATTTTCCCCTGAATACCTCAGAAACGAGACCCATATCCCTGTGCAGATTGATCTTATCAGTATGGGTTGCTATCCCCGCGGATTCCTGACCGCGATGCTGCATGGCATAAAGCCCGTAGTAGATCCGATCAAAGACGGGTTTATCAGAATGAATCCCGAATACTGCGCACCTCTCCCTGACTTCCATTATATTATTATTTTCTTTCCAAATTTAATAATTATGAATATAAGAAGCATAGATTCTGGCATATGCATAGATGGGTTCAGGGCGGCCGGAATCAAGGAGGGGAAGTATGGGGTCGCTCTGATCGTAGGTGATAGAATCTGCGAAGCTGCTGGGGTTTTTACCACAAACAGCATTAAGGGGGCACACATACCAGTTGATAGGAAAAGGCTGAGGAATGGACTCCAGGCCATTGTCATAAACTCCGGTAATGCGAATGCCTGTGTTAAGGACGGAATCAGGGATGCTGAGGAGATGTGTGAGATGGTGGGTAGAGAGCTTGACATAGATCCCATGCATATTGGAGTGGCATCCACTGGGATAATTGGTAGAAAATTGGATCTCAAAAAGATTGAAGATTTAATTAGGAAAGTATCTTTAAGGCTATCAGATTCCCCGGGGGGGAGCGAGAGCGCCGCAAGGGCTATAATGACAACCGATACGAAATTAAAGCAGGTCTCTTTCGAATACAAGGGGATAAAGATCGGCGGGATCTGCAAGGGAGCGGGGATGATCGCCCCAAACCTCGCGACAATGCTCTGCTTTCTAACGACCAATGCTGATCTGGATAGAGAGATACTGCAGGGGATCCTTGAGAGAGCGGTGAGAGACAGCTTTAATCTACTGGTTATAGATGGCGACATGAGCACCAACGATACAGTCCTCTTAATGAGCAACCGGAGGAAACCCTGTAATTCAGGGGATTTTCAATATCTATTGAGTCATACAACCAGGGAGATGGCGAAGCTAATTGCAATGGATGGCGAAGGAGCAACAAAATTCCTGCAGGTAGAGCTTCGGGGAGCTAAGAGCAAAGAGGATGCGAGAACTGGTGCAAGGGCAATAATTTCATCACCCCTGGTAAAAACTGCAGTATTCGGGGAAAACCCCAACTGGGGCAGGATCATAGCAGCCGTGGGTTCGGAGATAAATTTTGATTTTGAAAAGACGGATATCCTCCTTGAGTCTAAAAAAGGTAAAACGTATGTGGTAAAGAAGGGAAGGGCTATGAATCTCGACAAGGCCACGGATATCCTAAAGGAAAAGGAGATTAGGATAGTGGTAGATCTGAATTCTGGAGAGGAGAAGGCAGTGGCATGGGGTTGTGATTTAAGTCCGGGATATATAAAGATAAATGCAGGTTACAATTGAGAGGTAAAAATGAGGATTGCTGGAAGCTATATGAGGTTTATAGATGTCATAATCATCATAAATGCGCTGGTATTCATACTAACCCTGATAGACCCATTCCTTGTAATGACAACCCTCGCACTCATGCCCGCTCAAATTTTAGAAAAGCCATGGACCATAGTTACCAGCATGTTCGTACATGGTGGTTTTGAGCACCTTTTTATGAATATGCTTGCCCTGTATTTCTTTGGAATGTATATAGAGAGGATAATTGATGAAAAGGATCTCATAAGGCTTTATTTTATCGGTGGCATTGCGGGTTCATTGTTCTATATCTTCTTTGCCTTTTTCTCTCCCTTTACGCCCATAAATAGCGTGGTTGTGGGCGCTTCTGGGGCCCTTTTTGCGATAGGTGGTGCCTTGGCTGTTTTAAGACCCTATATGCAGGTCATAATATTCCCCTTCCCCGTACCGATGCCCATGTGGATGGCAGAGGTTATAATCTTCCTCATCGTTTCATTATTCCCCAATGTCGCATGGGAGGGACATTTAGGGGGTTTGATTGCGGGGGTTTTATTTGCGTATCACTACAGGAAAAAGGGGAGGCATTGGGAAACGGTATATTATACCACAAGATACTATTAGCTACATATCGCCCTATCTGCCGAAGTATTCATTCCAGGATCTCACCTCGATCTCCCTGTCCCTGACCTTCTGTATCGCATTTACTGCTGCCAGCGCACCGGCGACCGTGGTTATGTACGGTATATTCAGCTCAACAGCGCTGCATCTTATCCTGTACCCGTCCCTCTTTGGGTTCCTTCCTACGGTCGGTGTATTAATTATGAGGTCTATCTGTCTCTCCCTCATGAGATCGAGGATATTTGGGCTGCCCTCGCTGATCTTTAATATCTTCCTGTTCGGTATTCCATTGTCACTTAGGTAATCCGATGTTCCGGATGTAGAGACTATCTCAAACCCCAGATCCGAGAACTTTCTTGCAACCTCCAGGATCTCTGGTTTATCCTTCTTCTTAACACTCAGGAAGAGGGTACCCCCCAGGGGCAACTCATTTCCCGCAGCTATCTGGGCCTTATAATACGCCATGGCAAAGTCTAGATCGATCCCCATAACCTCACCGGTTGACTTCATCTCCGGGGCGAGAACCGGATCGACCCCCGGAAGCTTTATAAACGGAAAGACAACCTCCTTGACTGCCACGTGTCTTATTTTTTTCATCGGCTCCAGATCATCAACCAGGCTCTTTATCTTCATACCGATCATGACCTTGGATGCAATTTTGGCCAGGGGGATACCGACAGCCTTGCTAACGAAGGGCACGGTTCTAGATGCCCTGGGGTTGGCCTCTAATGTATAGATGGTGCCATCCTTGATCGCATACTGGATATTGACCAAACCCCTGATATTTAGTTCCAGAGCCAATCTCTTCGTGTACTCTATGACCCTGTTCACTGTCCTTTCATCGATGGTTTGTGGGGGTATAACACAGGCCGAGTCGCCGGAGTGAACGCCCGCCTCCTCTATGTGTTCCATAATCGCCCCTATTAAAACGGTTTCTCCATCACAGACCGCATCGACATCTATCTCAATGGCATCCTGTAGAAATTTATCGATTAATATGGGGTGTTTTGGAGAAACCCTCACCGCTTCTCTCATGTATTCCTCTAACTCGGTTTCATCCTGGACTATCTCCATGGCCCTGCCACCCAGAACATAACTCGGTCTGACGAGGACGGGGTAACCAATCCTAGCGGCTATATCCTTTGCCTCCTTAAAGCTGTAGCCGGTTCCCCACTCCGCAGAGGGCATTCCCAGTTTATCCAGTATCCTTCCAAAATGATCCCTATTCTCCGCAAGATCTATGTCCTCGGGTCTAGTGCCCAGGATCCTTACGCCGTGCTCTTTCAGTGGCATGGCCAGATTTATCGCGGTCTGGCCACCAAATTGGACCATGACCCCCAATAGATTCCTGGATTCCTCATCCACAACATTTAGAACATCCTCAAGGGTCAGGGGCTCAAAATACAGCTTGTCTGAGATATCAAAATCGGTAGAGACAGTCTCGGGGTTGTTGTTTATTATTATCGTCTCTATCCCCACCTCCTTCAATGCGAAAACAGCATGCACCGTACAACAATCGAACTCAATCCCCTGCCCAATCCTTATGGGCCCGGAGCCGAGGATTATTACCTTCTTCCTATCAGATACCTCGATCTCGTCCTCTGTTTCATAGGTTGAGTAATAATAAGGTGTCTCCGCATCGAACTCGGCGGCACAGGTATCTACCATCTTATAGCTTGGCTTCAGATTAAATTTTTTTCTCAATTCCCTGATTTTATCCTCATCCCCCAGCTGCTTGTCCAGGAAACCCAGCCTCTTTCTCTCCCTGATCTTCTCAACAATCTTATCGTCCATTATTGGTATATATTTTTAAATGTATTCAATATATCTTGTCTATAACAAAAATTGGTGCTCGAATTGAAAGCCGAGAATATTAAGAAAACCGCCATAACGCTCTGGGAATTGCTCAGGATGAGAAATGGCATAATCGCATTTTTTGGCGTATTGGTCGGTGCTACCTTCATCCACACTGCGGGTGCCATAATGCCTGGTACGAAGGTTCTCATGGCTGGCCTCGCAGCCCTATTGACAACGAGTGCGGGGAATATCCTCAATGACTACTTCGATCTCGAGATAGACAAGATAAACAAACCGGAGAGACCAATACCCTCCGGCAGAATATCAAGGAGTGATGCTTTTATGTTTTCCATAGTTCTCTTCCTCTTGGGTTTAGGATTTTCTAAATCTGTAAATGATTATTGTCTCGGTATTGCCTCCTTAAATTCCTTGATATTGATATTTTATGCGAGGTACTCCAAAAAACTCCTACTAGTCTCAAATCTGGGGATAAGCTTCTTAGTTGCTTCGATCTTCATATTTGGTGTTGCCGCAACGATCCAGGACGGGATGGATACGCTATCTATGGAAGAGATAAAACTTGTGGCAATTATCACGGCATGCGCATTCCTTACTACCCTCTCCAGAGAGATAATAAAGGATATCGAGGACATAAAGGGTGACGAAAAGATGTATGCCGTAACCCTTCCGATAAAGATAGGGGCCCGAAGGGCAAAAAACATGGCAATAATATGCACATTAGCTGCTATAGCGTTCAGTCTCATACCCTTTACCATCCAATTAACGTTCTTTAATCTATACGCCTATGGTATCGTGATAATAATCTCCGATCTGATATTCATAATCTCGTTGACGATGCATCCATCCCTCGGGCAGAGGGTAATGGTCCTTGGCATGCTTTTGGCTTTAGTCGCCTTCTTTTTGGGTAATATGGTACCGAGATTAATGTTCTGAGATTTAATGAAGACTTTCTAAATTATAATCTGTCTCAGTAAAGCCCTCGTAGCTCAGGCCGTCGGAATTAGCCGACCGCAAAACTGCAAAGCAGTTTTGGGTCCCTCGAATCTTTGATTCGAACGGACGACTAAGGTGCGACATGCGCTTCGCTTAGTCGCACTTAATATAATTCCATGATTAGTATTCAGTGGGGCTGAACGGAGTGAATGCCTCGCTTTCATCAGCCTTTATTAAAGGCTGGTCGGAGTTAGCGACTAAGTCACACACGCTATCAATGACTCATAACAAGCAAAAGCCCTCGTAGCTCAGCCTGGTGGAGCGCCTGCTTGGTATCAGCTACTGATGACAGAGGCGAAGCTGACAGAAAGCAGGAGGTCCCGGGTTCAGATCCCGGCGAGGGCTTTTTAATTATAGTAAACGACCTTAATTTTTAATCTATTTATACTACCTACACCTAAGTATCAGGTGGTGATTGATACTATGGATGTGGGTATAATATTGCAGGACAATTATAAGAAGGAGAGGGATCCATATTCGGGAGAGGATATTGATCGTTATCGAGCTAAGGAGGGGAGAATTCACTCGCTCTGTAGCCAGGAGGTTTGGTTTTTCACAGGGTAAAGTAATCTACTGGAAGCATAGATTTGAAAAGGAGGGATTGGAGGGTCTCAGAACAAGAGCAAGATCTGGTAAGCCAAGAAAACTATCAGATGAAAGTATAGCAGAGATAAAAGAGAAACTTGAGAGTAGTCCATATGGATGGGAAACCAAATCTGTCAGGGAGATGATCTATTACCGCTGAGATGAACTCTTCCACCGTCATCGTCACATAATGCCTATTTCTATAATCATCCTCATACCAGAACCTGACCTCTTTACCATCATAGCTCTCTATCCTGCTCTCCGCCACAGCAGCCTTATATATCTCCCGATATATCTTATCATCCCCTTTCTGTTGTTGATGGTATCCTTTGTCCTCAGATAGAATCCCTCTGGATGCTCTTGGAGGAGAGTATCGATAAGCTTTCTGTTTTCCGGAGTATCCGCGATTTCCCTCCTCAGATCAGTCAACACATGATGCCATGACCTTCTCAACACCTCATATGGGAAGAAGTTCACATCCACCCATTCACCGTTTTTCTTGAACCCTCCCTCAGTAACCAGACAGTGAAGATTGATGGCGCAATCCATCAACACCTTCAGAAGGCCTCTATCCTCATAAAGGGTCCTCTCACTGCATTATCAGCCACTTGTCAGTGAATTTCTTCCCACAGTGGGTGCGGACCCGGGGGTTACAGCCAAAATGGATTACCTTCACCTCTCCGCACGGGCAGACATATATGCGACATCCTCTCTCTTCGCAGGACAGCATCTTCTCCACTTCTTCTATCTCAACCTCTCGGAGCTCCTCCCTGTGCCTGTGCTTATAGACATCCCGATTGTGGTTGTGAGAGAGGATGTTGTTTAGTATTACTGAGTGTTGGGTTCAAATATAACACTCAGGTTGTACCTGCATTTATGCGGGTGCAACCTCCATTTTCGAATAGAACTCTGGGATCTAGAAGGAATAGCAGCTCTGTCCAAGATAAGGGTTTAATCATCTCTTTTCTCTTTCGCTGCGAGTATATTCGGTAATTCATCCGGTTTTCTTGACAAGTTTTAGAATAGCGTTTAGTATCCTCTCCATAGACTTTCTCGCTTCTTTTCTCTCCTCTTTCATCTCTTCGAGAATTCTCTCCATGTTCTCAGCGATTTTTCCGTATTTAACATCAAGATTATCAAATCTGATGTTCACATCGGCATCAAGTTTATCTATCGCTCCTATAGTCTGCCTCTGCAGATCAATTGTTTGATCCTGTTTCTCTAACGTCTGCCTCTGCAGATCAATTGTTTGATCCTGTTTCTCTAACGTCTGCCTCTGCAGATCAATTGTTTG
>Ga0116200_10001089_pt1 | contig 10257 bp, 7 predicted proteins | sample Mar14436cmmetaG_FD_94478 | JGI IMG/M metagenome (GOLD analysis project Ga0116200, IMG submission 94478) | Marine hydrothermal vent microbial communities from Guaymas Basin, Gulf of California to study Microbial Dark Matter (Phase II) - Marker... ... | reverse complement strand
TTCAGAAGCTATCCTTATATCACAAGCAAGACAGAGTTCGCACCCGCCACCAAGCGCTGGGCCGTTTACTGCGGCTATGACAGGTTGAGGTATAGATTCAATTAGACAAAATGCAGGCTCTATTCTGGACAGGAACTCCCGCGCATCAAAAGGTGTTTTAATTTTGGCCAGTTCGTTTATATCCGCACCTGCGGCGAAAAACTTCCCCTCGCCTGTCAATACGACAACACGAATGTCTTTTGTCGTCGCTATTTTGCTGAAAAGTGAAGAAAGCTCTCTTAAAAGCACATCGTTTAAAGCGTTTCGCTTCTCCGGCCGATTCAGCTTAATCCACCCCACCTGATCCTTTTGTTCATAACATATTGTCTCAAAACCCATACTATTACCTCCTTTGTGAGCGGTGAAAGTTGATCTAATTGCTGTCATCCATACCAGGCAAACCGTCCTTATTAAGATATGCAGCATTTCCATAGACACACTGGATGAAAAGGAAGACAGGTACACCAATGTTGGACCAAGCAAGATGTTTCCCGTCCTACATATCCTAAGAACTACACCTTCCAGTCAGGTAAATATTGTATTTTGTAGAGGCCTACAAGTCATTTCTAAAATTCAGTGGTAGACCCCGCTAATGTTTATTTGTCCTTAAATAAATCTTTGTAGGTTACCCGCATATCTCTTTTCAAAAGCTTGCCCGTGGGTGTTTTCGGAAGTGCATCCACAAATATCACAGCTTTCGGGACTTTAAATCCTGCAAGTTCTTTTTTACAAAGGTTAATTATTTCTTCGCTAGTTATCGTCTCTCCAGCCTTGGGAACAATAACTGCTGTAACCGCTTCGATCCACTTTGGGTGGGGCACGCCAATAACGGCTACCTCTTGAACTCGCTTGTCCAGATAGATAACATCCTCTACTTCTCTGGTTGAGACATTTTCACCGCCGGTTTTGACCATATCCTTTTTTCGATCGACTACTTCGATATACCGATCCTCGTCTAGGATGCCCACGTCACCAGAGTGGAACCAGCCACCCCTCATGGCTTCCTCAGTTTTTTCGGGCTCTTTGAAATACATCGTCATTACGTGGGCACCTCTTCCGCAAATCTCTCCGGGAACACCCGGCTCCTCAATGACATTGCCTTTATCATCCTCCAGCCTTGTTTCCATATTCAAGCCACCCATGCCGGCAGATCCTATCTTAGAGATGGCATCCTTCGCTTTGAGTATCGTGTGGTATGGAGCAAGCTCTGTCTGCCCGTAATAATTGTAAATCCTTACGCCTGGCAACCTCTGCATCATCTCCTTTAGGATCTCAACTGGCATAATGGAAGCCCCGTAATAGCATTTCCTGAGACTAGAAATATCGTATTTGTCGAAATCGGGATGTCTCAGTATTCCTATCCATACGGTGGGCGGAGCAAAAAACAACGTTCCTCTGTAATCTGCTATGCTTTTCAGGATTTGACCGATATCTGGAGAAATTAATACATTGGTTCCTCCCAGCCAGAATATGGGATTCATAAAAACATCGCGTTGGGCGCAATGATAAATAGGAAGGGCATTAATACAAACATCGTCATCATCATACTGACCGTCCACAATACACCCCATATACTCAGCCATCAGCGCCTGGTTGCTTATGATAACTCCCTTGGGGAGCGATTCTGTGCCACTTGTATAGGTCATCTGGCAGGGATCTTCAATGTGTAGAATTGTATCCGGCTCATCGGTAGGATATGCACTGTACCACTCATCAAAATCCTTGAATTTATTATCCACCGGCGGTTTTCCCGCACCCTGACTGGACCATATCAAGGTCTTTATAGTGGGCATTTCATCAAGAACATCCTTGACAAGATCATATAGTGTATCCTCAACTATAAAGACCTTGCTTTCAGAGTGGTTGATACAGTAGGAAATGTCTTTCCCTCGTAGCATGTAATTAACTGCTAGATAAATAGCCCCCGCTTTACAGCAACCAAACCACGTCAGAACGTGATGAATCGTGTTATGAGCCAGGATTGCAATGCGGTCGTATTTCTCTATACCGAGGTCTATCAGTGCGTTAGCAACGCGGTTGCACTCATTTTCCATTTCTGAGTAGGTGAGACTTTTATCACCGAAGATCACAGCCTTTTTACCAGGGTAACGGTAAGCGCTGCGGCGTATCATATCGGCAATGACCCACCGGTTGGTTTTGTTGTACCGATTCATGAGAAATTCGATATTTTCCTTGTTTATGACACTAAAACGCTGTTTTTCCTCTTCCGTTAACGGTTTAGAAAACTTTTCCATATTCCTTTTCCTCCTTTTCTGCCATTCTTATTAAAACATCTTCTTACTTTTAAAAAGGTTACCTCCTTTCCAGAGTTTCAGAAATCATCAGATCACCAAAATCCTTATATTGAACGGGCTTTTCCTGAAAAAACCAAGCCACCAACGCCATCTCATTTATTTTATCTCTGAAACTGATGAGATTGCTTCGTCGTTACACTGCTCGCAATCACGAGAAATCAAAGCCTTAGAATACTTCCCTCTGAACATGTAACGTTTTTGCGTGTCATAATTTTATGCTGCCCGTGGATACATTAAAAGTGAACCGCCCGCTTCGCTCAAGACGCCAAGTACGCAAAGAAGAAAAGCTATTGTGAGCTCTCAGGGAAAAATGAATCCTATCTTTGCGTTCTCTGCGCCTTTGCGGGTTAAATTTGGTTGCGGCTTCGCTGCCTTAGCATCTAAAGGGATGCTATCCAACTTGCCGGTTACTTCACCTTTAGACATCTTTATGATCTCTGGCAAAGTGATGAGGTGTTTTAGATACGGGAGCTTTGATTGCAACCTTTCACCCATCTCCCTATGTTTAAAACCGTGGAACTCTTCAACGGTGATAAATGCTTTGGCCTCTGTCAAGCGAGCAATATACTCAAATTCTGATGCCCTCCACTGCATTGGCATGGGAGAGATAAGAGCTCCTGCTCTGGTAATTGCCAGATAAAGCATGGCCAGCTCCCAGCAGTTGGGTATTTGCACTACAATAACATCATCCTTTTGAATTCCCATTTTAAGGAATCCCTCCGCAGTCGCATCAACGGCCCTGTCAAACTCCCGGTATGTCAGTCTTTCTGGCTTGAAACCCACCAGCTCTTCTTTATTGAAAGGATCTACAATGCATACCTCATCCGGATATTTATCCACATTTTCCTTAAAATAATCGATTAGCGTCTTCGTTCCCCATGCCCCTTTTTCTGTCCATTCTTTAATCATTTCCTGTGATGCTAAGATCATTTTTAGCCTCCCAGTTCCCCACGCATTTGAAAGTCTTTCTTTTGCATGCGTTTACTTCAGGAATCCTTGTGCCGCAGCCCCTTACAAAAGGCATGTGCCAGGAGTCATCTAGCGCAGATGCCATTTTCATTACACATAGTACCAATTGTTATCGCGAAGCAACGCAGCAGTCGTAGCAATCCCCGTCCAGAGCGAAGAGAGAGAATCTCCATCCTTTTAAGAGATTACTTAGTCGCTTTGCTCCTCGCGATGATCTATGATAGCCGAATTTTTCGGAGGTTCCTTAACTCGATCTTTCCCTCAGTTTAAACCTCTGGATTTTTCCACTTTCGGTTTTCGGAAGCACCTCTATAAATTCTATTTCTCTTGGATACTGGTGTTTACTCAATCTCTGCTTTACAAAAAGCTTTATTTCTTCGCCAAGCTCTAAAGTAGGTCTGTATGTAGGCTTCAGAACAACGTACGCCTTGACAATTTCACCCTTTATCGGGTCGGGCTTACCAACAACAGCTGCTTCCGCAACCGCTTCGTGTTCTACCAGCGTGTTTTCTATTTCAAAGGGGCCGATTCTGTATCCCGCGCTCGTAATGACATCATCATAACGACCTTCAAACCAGAAATATCCTTCTTTATCTTTTCGCGCCAGATCTCCAGAAATAAACCATTTTTCCTTATACGCATCCTTTGTTTTCTCTTCTTCTTTCCAGTATCCCTTGAAGTAAAACCCATACTGGTTCCTGTCTATTGCAATAATAGAAGGTTCACTTCCGTCTGTTTCGTTGCCATCTTTATCCACAAGCGCCACTCTATGCCACGGTACAGGAAATCCCATGGATCCGGGCTTGATCTCCATGTCACAGCAATTATAATTATTGACTAGCATCCCACCTTCCGTGAAACCATAATGATCGTATATCGCCGTTCCGAAATTATTTATGGCCCACCGAACAGTATCTGCTGTAAGCGGTTCACCGGCACTGCTGATAGCACGAAGGTTTACCTTGTATTTCTTTCTCAACCCGTCTCCTGCTGCAGCAAGAGCCCTAAAAGCAGTGGGGGCATATGCCATGTTTGTAATTTTGTACTTTTCAAGGAGCTTGTAACAGATTTCAGGACTAAATAAGCCCTCGTAGACGAGAATAGAATTACCGAGTAGCAATGGCGCAAATGCCTGTAACAGCCCATAGGCCCATGCAGGATCAGCAGGACACCAGAACCGGTCCTCCGGTTTAAGCCAGACCGCATACCTTACGTATGGCACGTGATAGATGAAAAATTTGTAGGAAAGCATCGCTCCTTTTGGCATCCCGGTGGAACCCGAGGTATAAAGTATGATCGCAAGATCATCCGGATTTACTTTTATTTCTTCTGGTTTACCAGTAGAGACATTAAGACCCTCCTGAAAGTCTACGTCGTTTTCTGCCAACGTCTCGTCTCCCACCTTCACCACAAACACCTTTTCCAGGCCCTTTATCCCTTCGGGAACGTTCTTTCTAAACTGACCATGCGTTACCAGAAATCGCGTCTCACTATGTTCCAGTCGATACCTGATTGCTTCTGGTCCAAAGGCTGTAAACAGTGGCACATACACCCCACCTGCTTTCCAGATTGCCAGGAGTGCAATGTAGAGTTCTGGAACACGTGGCAGCAAGGTAGCAACTCGATCCCCGGTCTTCAAACCGGCTTCTTTGAGGCATAATGCGAATTTGTCCGAAAGTTCAGAAAGTTCCGAAAACGTAATGGCACGTTCTTTACCGTCTACTCCTTTCCAAAAGATAGCTATTTTGTCGGAACCTGAATACCGATCACAGATTTCGTAACCAAATACAAATCCTTTGGATACGTTGGTACTAAAAACATCGAGTTCTTTGTCCCAATTAAAATCTGCACACAGCTGCTCAAAACTAATTTTCTTGTCATACATTTTATCATTCTCCCTGATTTTAATATGCAAGTGCCAAGCAATGTTTGATTATTTCGGTGCCATTCGAATTGCACCATCCAGCCTGATTGTCTCCCCATTGAGCATGCGATTTTCTATAATGTGCTGTACAAGCAAGGCAAATTCTCCAGGTTTTCCCAGACGTTTCGGGAAAGGCACCATTTTTCCTAGAGACTCCCGGACCTTTTCAGGAAGACCAGCCAGCATTGGGGTGTCAAAAATCCCTGGAGCTATAGTGACAACACGAATACCATGAGCCGCGAATTCACGAGCTAGAGGCAATGTCATCCCCACTATTCCACCTTTGGAAGCACTATATGCAACTTGACCAATCTGCCCTTCAAAGGCCGCAACGGATGCGGTATTTATTATTACACCCCGTTCGCCATCGTCGTTTGGCTCATTTTCGACTATTTTCAAAGCCGCGAGCCGTATTACATTAAATGTGCCCACAAGGTTAATATCGAGAACTTTTCTGAATTGATCCAGCGGCATGGGACCCTTTTTACCTACAGCCTTCCCCGGCGTTCCAATGCCTGCACAGTTGACAATAAAATGAACGGCACCAAAAGTTATTACGGTTTTGTCCACTGCAGCCTGAACACTTGCCTCATCTGTAACATCAGCTTTTGCAAAAATGGCGGAATTGCTCAATTCTGCAGAAAGCTTTTCTCCAGTTTCCACATCCAGGTCGAGGATAGTCACCTTCGCTCCTTCATCCACCAATCGTTGAACAGTGGCCTTCCCCAACCCTGATGCCCCGCCGGTAACTATTGCAACCCTATCTTCGATACGCATTTCAATTCTCCTCCCTTTCCCTTCGTAAAAATTACCAAAACATACCGACAATACCTGAACGACCTAAATGAAACTCCCTCTTCACAAGAAAGCTGTATCTAACCCCCTGTCTATCAATCTTTTCCCCTGTCCCAAAAAGCCTCACTTCCTGTAACACCCGATAAAGAATCGAAACGGAAAAAACTCTTTATGTGACTAAAGAAAAGGTTAATGCCACTCCTTCCCCGGCTGAATACCTATCTCCTGCAACGGATTTCCACCCTATATCTACTTGTTTCCCTAGAAGAGAAAAACCAGCTTTGTCAGGGTCATAGTCAAGATTCCCCATCACTTGAGGTCCTTCTGGAAGCTCAACAATTGCGACGATGTAAGGAGGTGTAAAACCTTCTGGTGCCACTCGAACAACTGTAAAAGTCTTTATTTTTCCGCTTTTACTCAATTCAGCCTTGCTTAGCCTGTCTTCTCCACAGTTCGGACAATAACTTTTAGGGGGAAAGATGTAATTCCCACAATCTTCGCATTTCAAACCTACCAACTTTCCTTCTTTAATGTGTTTACAATAATCAATAAACCGTAATTTCACGTTACCACCCCCGTTTCAAAATAAGATTGCAAACCACCGAGAAATCACCACCCAGGGTATCTACCATCCCGACCTTTGCTCCATCCACCTGAAAATCTCCTGCCTCTTCTCGAAGTTGCTTCACGATAGTATATACTTGTGCTGCACCCGTAGCTCCAATAGGGTGTCCCCGTGCTTTAAGCCCTCCGGAAGGGTTAATGGGTATCTTGCCTCCAATGTCCGTCTCACCCTTTTCAACTGCCTCCGATCCCTTGCCATGATCAAAGAAACCAAGGCCTTCGCTTGCAATAATCTCAGCAATGGTGAAACAGTCATGGAGTTCACACACATCAATATCCTTGGGGGTCAACCCCGCTTGCTTATAGGCCTCTCTTGCAGCAACTTCTCTAGCTCGAAGACGGGGCAAATCTTTTTGGTCCAGCAATGAGCCCGCTGACCCCTGGCCTGTTCCGGCAACGATTACGGGTTTGGGACAAAGTTTTTTTGCCTTTTCCAGCGTCGTTATAATCACAGCAGATGCGCCATCGGTAAAAGGACAACAGTCGTACAACTGCAGGGGATCGGCAACCATCATACTGTTATAGACATCATCAATGGTTATCTCTTTTCGAAAATGGGCCTTCGGATTCTTGGCACCATTTCGATGATTCTTTACCGCAATCATCGCCATCCGTTCTTTCAGTGTCTTTAATGGAATGCCGTACTGTTTTGAATACAGCATTGCCATCATTGCAAAGGCCCCAGGAAATGTAATCCCAGAAAATCCTTCGTATCGACTATCACTCGCCATGGCGAAAGTGCGGGTTGCAAAAGGTGTCCCCATCACCAAAGTCTTTTCCGTTCCTCCTGCCAGAACAATATCATGGCAACCGCTTGCCACCGAGAGAGAAGCATACCGAATGGCAACAGTTGCTGTTGCGCATGCGCATTCAAACCTAGTGGTAGGAATATCCTTCAATCCCAGAACCGACGCGCCAAAGGGAGAAATATTCATCTGCCCCTCTTCAAATCCTCCAAGACAATTGCCAAAAAATACTGCCTCTATCTCTTTCGGGGAGACTTTGGCATCCAGTAGTGCCTCTTCTACTGCATCACCAAACATCTCCAATAGAGTCTCTTCATGCTTCCCAAATTTGGTCATCCCAACCCCGATAATTGCTACTTCGCGCATTATTTATTCCTCCTTTGCCCATTGACACAGTTTTAACCACAGACCCTGTTCAGGGAATTACCAGATAAACCTTGAATCCACCGCCCAACTGCCAGACGAATTTACCATGAATGGGTTGATGTCAACTTCCATGAGCCCTTCAATATCTTCTGCAAGGGCTGAGAGCCGACAGATAGCGGAAGCTATTTGATCCAGATCCACTCCCCTCTGCCCCCTTATTCCTTTCAAGATTGGATAAAGTTTTAATTTTGAAAGCATACGTTGTGCCTCTCGGAGTGAGACAGGAGTAAGAGAGCGCGCAGTATCTTTATAAATCTCTGTATAGATACCCCCTTGACCACATACCAAGACCATCCCGAAGCAAGGATCTCTCTTAAGGCCGAGTAGAAGCTCGTGTCCCCTGATCTGTTTTTGGACCAGGATATTTGGACGCTCTTGTAGGTTATTTCTGTTTTTTACAAGTTTTAACAAGCGATTGAACGCCCTTTTCAGTTCTTCCTCGCTCGAGATATTAATTTCAACCGCTCCAATCTCTGTTTTGTGTATAAAATTCTTGTCACTTACTTTACACACAACCGGATAACCCAAACTGCTTGCAGCTTCTAAAGCTTCACTCACTTTATGCACAACTTTTCCAGGAGCTGTAGGAATACCGTAGGCGTTAAGAAGCGCGAAAGCCTCTTCTCCGACCAATATTTTCTCCCTGTTCCCCTTTTTCACTAGTTTATCTCTTGAAGGACGATCAACTTTAACATCAAAAGAATCAGCTTTCGGCTCTTCACGTTTTCTATGATAACGATAAATGAAGGAAAGTCCCCTTATAGCCCTTTCAATAGTTGGAAAACAGGCAACTCCAGCTATACTCCCATATTCCTTATTCGCTTTTTCAACATCATCCCCATAAAACCAAAAAGCTATTGGTTTTCCTGCCTTATGTATCCTTTGAACGCGAGCCGTTATTTCTCGAAAGTCTATATCACTATGAAGAGGAGACTTAAAGGATACCCACACCACAGCAACCGCATCAATATCTTTTGAATCCAAAACATCGGTCAACACTGTTTCGAATACTTGAGGCATCTTTCCGCTTATCATCCCAATAGGCCAAATGTCGATGGGATTGCTCAAATTCACCCATTCAGGCAGCCCCTTAAGGATTTTTGAAGGGAGATAAGGGGGGACAGGACCCAATTCAAGGCCGAAATCCTTGCAGGCATCTGTACTAATTATTCCCAGAGCACCTGTAGCTGTAATAACTGCTATTTTGCGACCATTCATAGGAGGAAAATGGACAAGCGCTTTAATTGCATCTTGAAGTTCACTGTTGCTCCTGACCCGGATCACCCCGGCCTTTTCGAAAGCAGCATCAAAGACCTCATCGTCTCCAACCAGAGAACCAGTATGAGACAGAGCTGCTCGAGCCCCTTCAGCACTTCTTCCCGTCTTTAAAATAACAATGGGTTTCTTCATGGTGACTCTGCGAGCTATTTTGACAAATTCTTTGCCACGTTTGATTCCCTCCATGTGTACCGCGATCACTTTCGTTTCGGGGTCATTCTCTAAATATTCTAGTACGTCAACAACATCCACGTCACACGCGTTTCCAATATCAATTGCCTTAGCAAATCCATTTTCGGAAAAAACTTTTGCACCAGCTTGATACACACCCGTTTGAGCAATCATGCATACTGGATCAGGCCTCTGCGGCTTGTAATGATCTACAAAGCCCGTATTAAACCCTTGGTAAACATTATATACTCCAAGGGTGTTTGGACCTATAATTCTTACGCCTTCGCTTTTCGCTCTGGCGGCAAGATCCTCTTGAAGCTGCTTTCCTTGTTCATCCCCGTCAGCAAACCCCTGACTGATTATCACAACTCGCTTGATTCCTTTTTGACAGCACTGATCAAAAACCGCTGGCACTCTATCACGTCCTACCGCGATTACGGCAAGATCAACCGATTCAGGAATTTCTAGCACACTCGAATAACAGCGAAGGCCACAAATCTGCTCGGCCTTGGGATTAATTGGAAAAATCTGCCCCTTATAGCCATACTTAAGAAGAATCTCTAGGTTATTGTATGCTCCCACCCCTGTCTTCCGGGGCACACCAACCAGCGCAACCGATTTCGGATTAAGAAACTTTTCCATATTCCCTCTCGATCACCTTGTTTTGATTGATACTGCTTTTTCCCATCTCCTTTATCAAACCCAACATTACGTGCCAGTGAGTTCTACAATTGCCCTTTTAAAGGAGGCCAAAATATACTATTTTATCAAACTAACGCTCATTAGGTTTAATATGTCATTTCGTAAACATGTGTCAAGCAAAAAGTCTATCAAGATCCCATACCTGACTCTCAAGGCAAAGAATTGTGGCAACTTCGGTCGCCCTACCCCAAGTTTGTCACTTTTTTGTGTAACATGCTGATATTATTAGATATGGTTATTTTGTTCTTCACTACGTATTTTATTTAGT
>Ga0116200_10001087_pt1 | contig 10263 bp, 9 predicted proteins | sample Mar14436cmmetaG_FD_94478 | JGI IMG/M metagenome (GOLD analysis project Ga0116200, IMG submission 94478) | Marine hydrothermal vent microbial communities from Guaymas Basin, Gulf of California to study Microbial Dark Matter (Phase II) - Marker... ... | reverse complement strand
GAGCCCTTCTTACCCTTTATCCTTCCCGCCCTCTCATATATGGTGGCGAGATCGGTGTACATGTAACCCGGATATCCCCTTCTCCCGGGTACTTCCTCCCTGGCTGCAGATATCTCCCTCAATGCCTCCGCATAGTTGGTCATATCTGTCAAGATGACCAGGACGTGCATGTCGAGATCAAACGCCAAATACTCGGCGCAAGTCAGGGCTAATCTCGGCAGAATGATCCTCTCTATGGTTGGTTCATCTGCTAGATTGAGATAGACGACCGTCCTCTCTATTGCTCCGGTCTCCTCGAAGTTGCTTATGAAGAAGTTTGCCTCCTCCTCAGTTATACCCATTGCACAGAATACGACCGCGAAGCTCTCTCCCTCACCCCTGACCTTTGCCTGCCTCGCTATCTGCGCAGCAAGATCGTTGTGGGGCAATCCTGAACCTGAGAATATGGGAAGTTTCTGTCCCCTCACCAAGGTATTCATCCCATCTATTGCAGATATACCGGTTTCTATGAACTCTATCGGATACTCCCTTGCTGTTGGATTCATGGGTAGGCCGTTTATATCCCTTATCTCCTCGGGGATGATATCCGGAAGCCCATCCCTGGGCCTGCCCATCCCATCAAATACCCTGCCCAGCATATCCCTTGATAGACCTATCTTCATGGGTTCTCCCGTAAACCTCACGGAGGTGAGTTTCGTATCCAGCCCCTTGGTCCCCTCGAAGACCTGAACGACCGCCTTGTCCTCCTGTGCTTCAAGAACCTGTCCGGTCCTTTCCTCTCCAGAAGATGTCCTTATCTTCACGACCTCTCCATAAGATACTCCCTCGACACCCTCCACGATGATGAGAGGACCGGTTACCTCTGTTACGGTCGAGTACTCCTTAGCCTTTTCCACCATTCTCCTTACCCCCGATCAAGGCTTCAAACTCCTTCCTAATCTCTTCCTCTATCCTGCCGAACTCCTCATCAAACCTCTCGTTATCAACGATCTTCATCCTGGCTATCAGCTCTCTGCTCTTCATCTTCAAGATATCCTCGATGTGCACACCTCTCTTTATGGCTTGCATCATCATATCAAAGAACCTCAGCATGATCCTCAACATCTCATACTGCTTCCTCTCCGGACAGAAGGTATCTATCTCATGGAAGGCGCTCTGCTGTAAGAAGTCTTCCCTTATCATCCTGGCTCCTTCCAAAAGGGCTCTCTCATGCTGTGGCAGTGCATCCGGACCGACCAGTCTGACGATTTCCTGTAATTCCGCTTCCTTTTGGAGGAGGGCGAGAGCCCTGGTTCTCATCTCGTACCACTCCTTTCCTATCTCCTCCCAGTGCCTCCTCACGCTGTCAACGTAAAGGGAGTAGGATCTGAGCCAGTGTATGGCGGGGAAGTGTCTTCTATCCGCCAAATCACTATCCAGCGCCCAAAATACCTTAACTATCCTCAATGTATTCTGAGCAACAGGCTCAGAAAAATCCCCTCCCGGGGGTGAGACAGCTCCTATGACAGAGATCGACCCCTCCCTAGCTTCCGATCCCAAGGTTATGACCCTTCCAGCCCTCTCATAGAACTCTGCCAACCTAGAAGCAAGGTATGCCGGATAACCTTCTTCTCCAGGCATCTCTTCCAGTCTGCCGGAGATCTCCCTCATCGCTTCCGCCCACCTGGATGTTGAGTCCGCCATCAGGGCGACATCGTAACCCATATCCCGATAAAACTCCGCTATGGTTATTCCAGTATAAACGCTCGCATCCCTAGCAGCTACCGGCATGTTGGAGGTATTCGCTATCAGGACGGTTCTCTCCATTAGGGGCTTACCGCTTCTCGGATCCTTGAGCTCCGGAAACTCTCTGAGCACATCCGTCATCTCGTTTCCCCTCTCTCCACAGCCTATGTAAACTATGATATCCGCATCGCTCCATTTGGCAAGCTGATGGAGCATGACCGTTTTTCCAGTTCCGAATCCGCCGGGTATGGCTGCAGTTCCTCCTTTGGCGATCGGGAAAAAGGTATCTATGACCCTCTGCCCGGTTATCAAGGGTTTGATCGGGTCGAGCCTCTCCTTGTAGGGTCTACCCTTCCTCACCGGCCATCTCTGCATCATCCTTATCTCAACCCTTTCCTTTCCATCAACCACAGCTATCACATCGTCGACCTTGTAATCCCCCTCCTCAACGATACTCTCTATCCTACCCTCAACATCCGGTGGCACCATGACCTTGTGAACGATGAGAGATGTCTCTTCGACCTCACCTATGATATCACCTGGCTTGATACGATCTCCTTCCTTCTTAAGTGGCCTGAACCTCCATCTCTTCTTCCTGTCGAGAGCTGGTACATCAACACCCCTTGTTATGAAGTCTCCCACGCTATCCTTTATCTGAACAAGAGGCCTCTGGATACCATCGAATATGTTTGTTAGTAATCCCGGACCGAGCTCAGCCGATAAGGGGGAGCCGGTGGAGATGACTTTTTCACCGGGTTTCAATCCGGTTGTCTCCTCGTAAACCTGGATGGTTGCAATATCCTCATTCAACCTGATTATCTCACCTATAAGGTTCTCATCCCCAACCCTGACGACATCGTACATCCTCGATCCTCTCATTCCCTTTGCCTCAACAACCGGGCCGGATATCCTTATTATCTTCCCTTCCTTCATTCAGAGAGCCCTCCTGTCTATATTTATTCCAACAGCCCTCCTTATGAGGGAGGAGATGCTGTCTATGTACCCCTCGACCTTCTCCTTTCCAGGGATCTCGACGATTATCGGATACTCCCTCCCCTGGAGGAAGAACTCCTTCAGTTCCCTCGCTAGACTCTTTGCTATGCCTTCAGTTATGAACATTATACCGACATCCTCTCTCTCTATGATATCCATGAAGATATCCCTCTCATCCCCATCCGGAACATAGACCTCGTGCACGCCGGCGAGCTCCAATCCCATGGCTGTATCCTCATCACATATCGCAACTATCCTCATCTCAACCACCAACCAAGAGTAAGGGTTTTATCCTATCCTTTGATAGCCCTTCCTCGATACCCTTTGCTATGATCTTCAGATTCCTCAACTCAAAGTACCTCGATACCAGGAACTTGATAAGGGTGCCGAGGAAAGGAAAATTCTTGATGGAGAGATCCTTTGCCTCTTTCAGCAAAATCTCGTCAAGGCTCTTCTCCAGAAGCTGTATGTTTCCATATCTTTTGCTGTCATCGTACCCTTTCTTGATGATCTCGTGATAGGATGTACCTTCCAGTCCAGATATCAGACCTTCAAGATCCCTCGATCTGCATATATCCCTGAACCTCCACTCCGCTATCTCCTTCCCCTCACCCAAGAAGAGTCCCTCGCAATTACCAAATCCATAGATCTTAGCCTTCAAGATATTTCTCACGTTCTCGATATCCACCAGTCTATCGACGAACTCATCCTTTGCGGATCTCGATACCCTCGATACTCTCGCTTCCTTGAGTCTCTTCAAGACATACTTGCTTATCCCAACATCTATCTCCACTGGATTCAAATCTCCAGACACATCGATGCCGAATCTCTTCAAAATCCCGGGTATCTTATCCGGATCTGATCCTCTGATCAGTCCAGCCATCCTCCTGAAATTATCTGAAAGCAACCTTATCTCTGCTTCCTTGTTCTCCAGTTTTGATATCAGAAAAGCCTTGAAGCCGTAACCATCTAGGTATTCCAGAAACCCATCAAAGAATTCCCTGTCATCCTTTGGGCACTCCTTTTTGAGGGTCTGTATCACGTCCAGCATGTGCTGATCCAGGGATCTCTGGATCTCTTCCGCATCTTCTCCTTCCACCTCAAAATCCTTGTGAGCATTTATCATGCTTTTAAAGGAGTTAAGGGATCTTACCTCCAGAAGCTGATCCAGAGATCTTGATGTTAAGAAAGGGTTACCTATGGATTCCGCCTTTGCGGTTGGATAGGCGTATCTTATATAGGGCACGGATCTGTACACGATTGCAATGATAATAGCACTAGATAATCCGATGATCAGGTAGATCATCATATCCAGCTCCGCTCACCCCCGAATAACTCTCTTCCGATCGTGGTCCTGATCTCCTTCTCCTTCCTTTCCAGGATTTTCTCAAACCTGTTATCTATGGTTATCTTGCCATCCCTTGAAACAGCTATGAATCCACCCTTTGAGTCTATCCTCTTACCATCAACCTTCAGACCGAGTTTCTTCGCTATCTTCACATCCACATCTCTTGAGGGAATGATCCTGCAATCATCCCCGATCTCCTCCTTGACTCTTCTCATGAGTTTCTCAACCTTTTCCTCGTAATCCCCCTCCGGAATCCTTTCGAGTAGACTCAAGCCTTCCTTCATACATTCCTCTATTATCCTCTCCTTCAGCCTCAGTATCTCGCTCCTCAATCCCCTTCTTATCCTGGCTATCTCCGCCCTCTTCCTGTTTTCCAGCTCCCTCTCTATCTTCCTCATCCTCTCGATCTTTTCCCTTTCCATTTTCCTCCTTTCCTCTTCCAGGATCCTTGACCTCTCCTCTCTGGCCTTAGATAAGATGTCCTCTATCTCTCTTTCCGCCTCTTCTTCCATCTTCGAAACCAAATCCTTGATAGACATAACCCTATCCGAGTATCTTTAATCCCAGAACCATTATCAGCAGACCGACCAAGAAGCCGAAGATGGCTATGGTTTCTGGCATAACCGCGAGCATGATAGCTCTTCCGGCAACGTTCGGGTTTCTACCCGTAGCGGTTATACCGGCGCCCGCTATCATACCCTGGTTTATGGCAGATAACCCCGTCAGTCCCACCATCAGGCCCACAAATACAGCTGACTGACCTATTGTTGGATTTAGGAGATTCATGGTTGCCTTTCCTCCAAGGAGACCCGCTCCCATCAAGAGAAGCACCGATGTTATGAACGCATAGATGGTCTGGGTCATCGGTAGCATCTCCAGAATGAGAGCCCTACTGAACAGCTCCGGTTTCTCTGCGGTAACCGCAGCCGCAGGTATGCCTCCCATCGATATGCCCACTGCCGATCCTATTCCCGCTATGGCCATAGCTAAGGCACAGGCCAGAACAACCAGGGATTGGTTTTTCTTCTGCAGTTCGCTGTTGCTCTCTTGGGCAAATGCTGGGCTGGCCAGTAGTAATATGCTCGCCACCAGCACCATTCCCATTATACCATATCTTCTCATCTCACCTCACCTCATACCAACTCGGTATATTTCCTTTTCGCCTTTAATGGAGCAAACGCCCTGCCACCCCCTTCATAAAACCTGTTGAAGAACTCAACGTATTGTAACCTCAAACTATGGACGGCTGCACCCAAGGAGTTTAAACCCATCGTAACCACGTGAGCTACAACGAGTATGAGCACGGAAACAACTACATGGATCATTTCTCCAAAGAGCTGGGCAACTATGTTGAATGCTAGAGCCATTCCAGCGGTAGCTAATCCGAGGGCGAGTAATCTGGCATAGGAAAGCCAGTCGCCAACGAATCCCATGATCTCCAAGAATGCCATACCTTTCGCCTCGATGACCAGAAGAAGGATTCCAACGAGGGTGCCCAAGTAAGAGATGGTTTTGAAGGTCGTGGATAGGGTCCATATCTTCAGAAGATACTCTCCTATGAGGGCGCCACCGAACAGCTGGAGGATGATGAAGGAAATCTTTCCACAGATCATATTCCTTATCCTGTTATTCTTCAGATCTTGGTATATGCCTAGAGCTATGCCGAGGTTGAGATGGATCAAGCCCATGATGAGCGCTATCTCAAGGAAGGTAAGAGGATTCCTGAGACCGTCGATGGGCAGATCTACGCCAAACAGGTTTATCCTTGGCAAGCTTCCATTGAAATATCTCGGTAGCAGATCCCCGAAGAAGCCGTTCGAGAGATAGCCGAACAGGATGGTCCAGAAACCAAGGGACAAACCGATGATCGACCAGTCCTTTAACCTCTCTGATCTTTTTCCGAATTTCAGGAGTGCAAAAAGGGAGAGAAAGAAGATGATCAGACCGTAACCCATATCCCCGAGCATGAAACCGAACATCATGGGAAACCACAGAACCAAGAATATCAGGGGGTTGATCTCCCTGTACTTAGGCAGACCGAAGAGCGTGAGGAGGGGTTTGAAAGGTTTCGTCAGGGGACCCGTCTTTATATAGGTCGGTGGTTCCTCCGGATTTCCGGATGGATTTGAGATGGTATAAGCGAACCTTCCCTTGGTTAGATGCTCCAAAGAATCTATCAACTCTTCCAGTTTCTCCTTCAGAACCCACCCCTCTATGAGGTAGGTCCTCTCGGTTTTTCCGAAATTCTTTCTCGCTTCCAGCTTCAATCTCTCTATCAGGATTTCTTCATGACTCACCAGTAGATCCAGCATGCTGGCATCAGCTATCTTCTTGAGCTCTCCTCTAAGCTCGTCGATCTCTCTTCTGGCTTGAGATATCTCTTCCTTCAATTCCTTTATCATATCCGAGGGTTTACCATGGAACCTAGGTATCTCTATCTCCTCGACGTACCTGCTCCATATCTCCTTCAATTCATCCTCACGAGATCTGTGAACCAAGGCAACGACCACCCATTTCCTTTCCTTCCCCCTTCCAGTTTGACGGAAATCCAGAACCCCTCCGATTCCCTCTATCTCCTCTTTAAGCGGATCGATCTCTTTGCATATCCCCGCTTTCAAGGTTATGTAATCGCTCTCCTTTGCGTAACTCAAATCAAAATCCAGGAACTGGATATTTGATAGCCTTGATATAATAGCCTCATTCGCTTTGATCCTTTCATCGAGCCTCTTCAATCTACCCTCTATCTCCAAGACCTTCCTCTCCACACCCTCTAATTTACTCTCAACATCTTTCAAGATCCCTCTAACATCCCTCCTCTTCACCCTGACCTTCTCTATCTTGGGTGGAGAAAGGATCGCCCTTATCCCGGAAACCTTCCTATGATAGGGTTTCAGAATGGAGATGACCTTCTTCAGCCTGTTTTCATAGGATATGATCTCCATGAGTCTATCATCGATGCTCACATCCCTATCCAGATCAGCGGACGCATCAACCAGATGGATTATGCCCTTCTCAGCCAGCGCATCTATCACTCTTCCGAGATCCGAATGATGGATGAGTAGAGAGATTTTCCTGACCTCTTCAGGAAATAACCTCATAGTATCTCCTTTAGAATCAGCTCAAGCAACCTGTCCTTCCTCTCCTCATAGCTCCTTTTGATCCTCTCCATTATCTCCCTGCTCTCCATCTCCATCCTCTTTCTCTCATCCTCGATCTCCTTCTTAATCTCCCTTTCCAATCTCTTCCTTTTTCCCTCAATCTCTTTCTCCATCTTCCTTCTCATCTTCTCGATCTCATCTTTGGTTCCTTTGATGATCCTCTCGCTCTCCTTCCTTGCGTTTTCTATCCTGGCCTTCAGCTCCTCCTCCTTCCTCCTTATCTCCTTTATATATCTTGAAATAGTTGACATCCCTTACCCCGAATATCCAAGGTCGTTATATACTTTTCATGGATTCCCTGAAGCAAACAACTTATCTATTAGAATCGAATATCCAATCGGATGAAGGCTGTGTTGATAGTGGTGGATGGACTGGGCGGAAGACCAACGGATCTGGACGGAAGAACTTGCCTGGAAGCTGCAGACACACCAAACCTCGATGAGCTGGCGGAAAAAGGGATAAACGGTCTGCTTTACCCTATAAAACCTGGCGTGAGACCTGGTAGCGATACCGCCCATCTATCCATCTTTGGATACGATCCCGAGAGGGTGTACACTGGTAGAGGTATCTTTGAAGCACTTGGGGTTGGGATGGATGTCAGGGATGGGGACATCTGTTTCAGAGCGAACCTAGCTACGGTTGATGAAGATCTCAAGGTTATAGACAGGAGAGCTGGAAGGATCAACGAGGGTCTTGAAGAGATAGAGGAAGCCATCAACAGCATAAAGATGGAGGATATCGAGATCATCTATAAATCGAGTGTTGAGCACAGGGGAGCGCTCATAATAAGAGGGGAAGGATTGTCCCATCATGTCAGCGATGTCGATCCCCACAAGCCAAATGCCAGGATCGAGGAGGCTAAACCTCTCAGGAACGATGAGAGCTCTAAAAGAACCGCAAGGATAGTTAACGAGTTGACAAGAAGGAGCTTTGAGACTCTGAAGGATCTCCGGATTAACAGGAAGAGGATAAGGGAAGGGAAGATGCCCGCAAATATCCTGTTGCTGAGAGGTGCATCCGTCAAGCCGAGGATAAAGCCGGTGGACGAGTTGTATGGTATAAATGGATCAGCGATTGCCGGAGGCGCCCTCTACCTGGGGATAGCGAGAGCCATCGGTCTAAAGGCGATAAAGCCGGAGGGAGCAACCGGAAGAAAGGATTCGAACCTGATCGCGAAGATCGATACAGCCCTGAAGGAGCTTGAAGAGGGAAAGGATTTCGTCTTCGTGCACTTCAAGGGTGCGGATTCCTGCGCCCATGACAGGGATGCGAGGGCAAAGATTGAATTCATTGAGAAGGTGGATAGGGCGGTGAGCTATCTGATGGAGAACCTGGATCTCAAGGACGTGCACATCTGCCTAACTGGAGATCATTCAACACCCATAGAAGTGGGAGACCATACCGCTGATCCTGTTCCGATTGTTATAGCTGGTAGGAATGTCGTCCCAGATGATGTGAGGAGATTTGACGAGAGATCTGCAATGAAAGGAGGGTTGGGAAGGGTAAGCGGTAGGGTATTGCCGATACTGTTCGGTTACTGCGATTTCCTGAAGAAGTTTGGAGCATAGGTCACGGAGATGGTGCCATCTCCAAGAGGCTCTCGGTCAATGGATCGAGCCATATCCAAAGCTTATCATTGTACCTCACGACAAAGTAGGTTGTGTTTGTTTTCGTCCCACCGGTACTTATCTCTACCGTAAAGGATTTCCCTTCCTTGAAGGGTGCTCCAGCCGAGGTGAACGCATCCTCGTCGATCCCTTCCGATTTTATAATCTTGTAGGAGTCTACACCTCCCGCATACTCAACCATGGATATCCACTTTTCTTTCTTGCTTCCACTTAAGGGATCTCCAGAGGAGTTCAACATCATGTTTGCAGCCTTATCGAAATCCCCTTTCACGAGAAGATCGAGATAGCTTCTGAGAAATTCCTCGTAGTCCCCAGCTGATGATTTTCTTTCTTGGATACAACCCACCATCAGAAGCGCGCCCAGAAGAAGGAAGACCACCAACCGTTTTCTCATGGATAGGGGGAGAGGATACGAGCTTAAATACTTTGTTTTCGTCAAACTCGTTACAACCCCCAGAATCTATCCACCGTCTTCCTTTTTATCTCTATTATCCTGTCCAAGACCTCCCTTTCATCGTAACTCAGGTCTTTCATCCCTTTGAGCTTCTTAACAACACCTTCGGGTAGATCGGTGTAGAGGATATCTCCCCTCTTTATCTGCCTTCCAACGGTCGGTCCATCTATCGAGATGGCAACTTCCTGTCCCTGGATGGCTTCCTTTAAGCTTTTCTTCTCGGACTGGATGCTCTTCACGGTTCCCACAACCCTTCCATCCTCTCTCATGAGCTTCATTCCCGGCCTTAATTTACCAGCAAGCACCCTAACGCCTATTATCGCAGGCTTGCTCACCCTGAACACGTATTCGGGCAGGAACTTTATCATCGCCGGCCTAGGTATTGCCTCTCTCTTTATCCTCTCCATCTCTTCCCTCTTCCTGTAAACCCATTCCTCATACCTCTCCATCAGCGTGTAAATCACATCTTCCTTTATGATGGCAACATCCTGGTTCTTTAGCTCCTCCTCCGCCTCCGGCAGAACCTTCACATTGAAAGCCAGGATTATCCTCTGAAGGGGATCCGTCGTTGCGCTCGCCTCTATGATATCTCTCTTGGATACATCCCCAACCTCTGCCATCCTTATCTTTATATTCCTGCTCTTCGCCTCCTTGACTATGGCTTCCAGAGATCCTATGGTATCAGCCTTCACGACAGCCCCATCCTCATCGAGGTCCAGGTGCAGCTCGGTCTGTTCCTTTATTTCCTTCAAGATCTCTTCCCTTTCCTCCTCGACCATAACCCTCAGGGGAGATCCAGGGATGACGTTTTCGAGATTTGGAGCAGATATCTTCACACCGCACGCAGCATGCACCTCATTTACGATCTCAAACCTCTCCCTGGGATCCCTTATCTCATCCAGAGGCTTTGGTTTAAGGAGCGCCTTCACCCTCGTCACAACCGGCTCATCCTTTGTT
>Ga0116200_10001086_pt1 | contig 10263 bp, 18 predicted proteins | sample Mar14436cmmetaG_FD_94478 | JGI IMG/M metagenome (GOLD analysis project Ga0116200, IMG submission 94478) | Marine hydrothermal vent microbial communities from Guaymas Basin, Gulf of California to study Microbial Dark Matter (Phase II) - Marker... ... | reverse complement strand
GGAGATCAATCCCCTGGCGATCATTCCGGGGACGCATAAAAAGGCCATTGTGCGGAACGCCAAGGCCAAGATGATCGAGGGCACGTTCGACAAGCTCCAGGATATCCTGCGGAGCGTATTCCTTGTGCCAGGGTACGTGAAGGACCTGGGCGGATCTGCCGAAGAGAACGAGGTGGACGAAAGGGAGCTTCATCGCCTGGCCGCCGCAGGCAAACTCCTCACATTCTGGGAATTCGCCCGGGTCCTGATGAAGGCGATGGACTATTACAACAAGGAGCGGTCCCACCGCGGGGTGCTCAAGGAATGGAAGGGCCGGCCAAAACCAAAGCAGGCCACCCCTATGGATGCCTTGCGGGTCTGCTATGCTGCGGGCTGGCGGCCCGGGCCGGTCTCCAGGGAGGCTATTGACCTTATCTTTTTACCTCGCGCCCGGCGCACCGTGGACCGCGGGCGTATCACCTTCCAGAACGAATTCTACGAGCATGAGACCCTGGTGGGGCTCAACGGAACGCGCGTGGAGTGCCGGCATGATCCCCTCGACCCGGGCTGGGTCATGGTCTTCCGCGACGGGCGCTATCTCTGCACGGCCAAGCCGGTTGAGTACAGTTCCATGAAAGACCGAGAACTGGCTTCGCGCAAGATCGCGGAGAAGGCCCGGATCCGCAAGGGTTTCATCAATGAATACAGACGCTACACCTCGGGGATCCCCGATTTCAGGCGGTTCTCCGAGGTGCCCGCCGTTGAGAAAGCCGCCGCCCTGATCGGCAAGGACAGGAAAAAGCGGCTGGAGGAACGGAAAGAGGTATCCGCGCCCTCGGATGAAGAGGTCCTGTCCGGCGTGGAGCGGATAGAGAATTACCGCCCCGCCCCCATGCGGCCCATATTCGCCTCAAAATGGGACCGCTACCGCTGGATCCTGGAACAGGAGGCTGAAGGTCACGGTCCGGCCGATGAGGACCTGGAATTCAAGGCGGATTTCGAGGCATCGATGGATGAAGATGCGCGGGATTATTGGCAGGTTTACAAGGAAGGTTTGGCGATGCAGGAGGCTGTCAAATGAGAGACGTATTTATATCTACGCAGAATTACCAGCGGTTTGAGGATGTTTTCAATGATCTGGCGGCCAACCGCTACGGTGTGGACATGGCCGCAGTGATCGGCCGCGCGGGCCGCGGGAAGACCACGGCCGGGGAGCGGCTGGCAACACAGTTTCCGGATGCCATTTATGTGCGGCCCCTGGATTTCGGGTCCCCGGTGGCGGTTCTCCGCGAGGTGGCCTTTGTCCTGGGCGGGGTGAGGCCCCGGAACACCACTGCCTGCTATGATGTGCTCAAGGCCGAACTGACCCCGAACCACAGCGCGATCATCGTGGACGAGGCCGATCGGCTGGGGCTCAAACACCTGAACGTGCTCCGTGACATTTCGGATCACTTCACCATCCCCGTGATTCTGGTGGGAGAGGAGCCCCTGGCCGGCAAGCTGCGCCAGGAGCGGCGGCTGCACTCGCGTCTGCGTGACACGGTTGCCTTCGGACCCATCACGCCCAGTGACGTGCTCTATTTTTACCGCAAGTCTCTGAGCCAGGCCATCACGCCGGACCAATCCAGGAAACTTGCCCGCCACGCAGAGGGCGATTTCCGCCTGGTCATCAAGGACGCCCTCAGGGCGGAGCGCATCCTGGCCGCAAGCGGCCTTCGCGAGATAAACGACCAGGTGGTTGAGGAGGTATGCAAGTAATGTACCACACAGGCCTTGCAAACAGGCTCAGGGAGGCGGCCAGGAGGCTTGGTACCTTCGGCCCGCGCGAGCTGGCGGATGAAATGGGCGTCCGGTCTTACAGCGAAGCGGCCAGGGTACGCGACGCGCTCCGGGACTTTCGGCGGCGGGGTGAGGTCATTCACCTGGCCCGCGGAATCTGGACATATTGCGGCAAGGAGCATGCCGGCAGGGGCAAAGGGGTCCGTGAAAGGATTTACCGGGCCATGTATACGAAGAAGATTTTCTCCGTCCGGGACCTGACACTGCTCACCGATGCCGACGAGAGCTATATCCGGGTGTTGATTCGCCGCCTTGAAGAGGCGGGCCGTGTCCGCAGGGTAGGCCGCAGGCCCCTTAACGGGACCCGCAGGAAAGAGACCGTGTTCGGCCTGCCGGATCCGGACGGGTTTTACCTGGAGGTCGTGAAGGGGTCATGAAAAACGCAATGAGAATCGATCGGCAGCGCCGGGGTCTCCTGGCCAAGGTCCACATCGCCGTCAAGGACCTGTGCATCGACGACGGCACCTACCGCGACATCCTGCGCCGGGAATTCGGCGTGGCGTCCGCCGCGGCCCTCAGCAACCGGGAGCTGGAGAGCCTGATCCGGTATTTCCGCGGCAAGGGCTGGGAGCCGAAACGGGCGAAAGACGCCAAAAAGCCCGACCGGGCCGGGGCCCTGCGCGAGCGGGCACAGGGGTTGGCCGGGGAAATGGATATGAGCGAAACCCGGTTCCGCGGGCTCTGCCGGAGGATCTGCGGGACGGACCGGCTGGAGTGGTGCCGGGACGCCGCGGCATTAAAGCGGCTCCTGGCCGTAATGGGCAAGATCAACCGGCAGCAATAGGAGAAAAATATGCAAAGGGATCGACAAGGGGAGACCGCGAGGCTCCTGGCCACACTGACGCGCCACGTCGGCAGAGAAAATGCCATCGGCATGGGAGAGCTCTACGTGCAGGTATACGGTGAGGCGTGGCGCCATCGCATCAACGACACCCGCAAACTCAGGGACCTGATTACCGAACTGCGATACGACGGCACCCTGATCGGCGAGACCCGCAGCCGGCACGGCGGGGGGTATTACCTGGCCCGCAGCCGGTCCGAGCTTAAGGACTTTTTTGACCGCCGCGAGCGGGAGGCGCTCAAGAAACTCTATATGATTTCCAGGATGAAAAATGTCGGCCTGCCGGAGATGCTGGGCCAGCTCAGCCTGGGGTTGAAGGAGCGACATCATGACGCCGCGTGAAAAAGCGGATGCCATTCTACGGGACCTGACGAGGTTCGGGAATTCCCTGCGCATGGTCCGGGAGGACGCCGAGGCGGAGCTGGAGCGCATCCGAGAGAAGTACCGCCCGGAGATCGACCATTTGGAGACTGCGATAAAGAGATTGGACAAGGAGCTTAAAACGCTCATGAAAAAGAGCGATCCGGACATATTCGACGGGGACGAGCAGGTTGCCCTGGATAACGGTCTCTTGCTCCGCACCGAGGCCGAAAAGGTCCGGATCCCGCGTGATGCGCTTGCCCGCATCGAGGCCCGGGGGTGGACCGAGGCCGTCCGGGTCGCCAAGTCCGTTGACCGGGGGGTGGTATCGCAATGGCCGGATGCCCGTCTCGCGGTTATCGGCGCGGAGCGGCGTGCGGTTGTGGAATACAACTACGAGATTCAAACGAATTCCGCGACAAAACCCGGAAAAGACGGAGACGGTTCGGGGTCAGCCCTTGATAATTGACTGAGGTCAAATATCAAGGGCTGACCCCAATACCAATATGTCAAAAGAGGAGAACACTATGAACATCCGGGATGCTCGAATCTGTCCGTCATGTGATGAAGTCTACGAAGGGGACGGGCCCTGCCCGCGCTGCGGCGAGCCGTTCCCCGGGCCGTTCCTCACCCGGTGGATCCCGCCCGTGCATCCGCGGCCCGAATCTGTGGAGACCCGCCGCTCATGCACAGCGAAGCATTGAAAGATCTATGGGAGGCCGTGCTCAAACGCGCCATCCTCGATGCCTGCAGCCGGCATCCCGCCCATGTCTATGCCAGATCGATATGGACCGTCCGCCGGGATGCCTGTGCCTGGATCCTCTGCCGCGACGAGGCACCATGCACGTTCCATTGGGTTTGCGGTGTGCTGGGGCTCGACCCGGACGCGATCCGCGACGCCCTGGTTGAAGGCGGCCATATTTCCGCATGAATCACGGAGGAAGTCGTAAATGAGAATGTCGGTACACGCCCAAGAAAAGTGGGAGGAGCGGGTCGGGGGGCCGATCCCGTCGCCGGAGGAGCTTGCGGGAATGATCGAAGAGTCCGTCCGGATTCAGAAGCCCCGCGATCTCTTTACCCCGCGGGGGTTCCGGGTGCGAATCCTGGCGCTCTACTGGCACCCCGGACGCGGAGTGGTACTCAAGGTGGACCACCTGCGGGACAAGGTGGTGACCGTGCTGAGCCCCAGGGTGGCCGGGAGGCTGTAAATGCGCTGTCCATACTGCAACAAGGACTTTGACCCGCGAGAGGCGACGGCCGAGGCCGAGTGGCGCGAGATAATCGGCCTGCTGCCGGATTTCGGGCCATATTCCAGATTGGCGATGGAGTACTGCGAGCTTTTCGGTGTGACCCCGCTTCGGATCAAGAGTAAAAAGTTGCTTCGCCTGCTCAGGGAAGCGGCCGTGCTCTTTCGTAATGAGTCATTTAAATTTCACAAAAGGCAATATCGCATCAGCAGGACAGGCATTGCCGAGGCCCTGAGAACCGTGTGCAACAAGCATTTCGAGACCCCGCTCGAAAACCACAACTACCTCAAGAAGGTGATGATCGGCATAAGCGAACGCGAGCAGAGAGAGGAGGGCATCCGAAGGGAAAAGGAGCTCCGGCGCAAGGAAGCGTCCATCATGGCCGGGGTGCGCGAGGAAAGCATTACCGCCGACGAGTACAAGAGGCGTGCGGGGATCGAGAGCCTGGCGGCAATGGTCGGGAAGGATATGTAATGCAGAGATCCGTAGAGATAAAGATCGGGGGCAAAACGAGCCCAAAGCCGGGCCAGTGGGTTGTTGTGGATGTGAACGGCAAGGAGATTCCTGCGCGGATCCGCGCGGTCATGGGCGGATATTGCAAGCTGGAATTGTCGAAACACGTGTACCTGGACGGCCGCAGGACCCGGGTGTACGTGGTGAAGCTGAAGGATATTAAATAATGGGGTCAGCCCTTGACATGTGACATTTAAAGCATCATGCCCGCAAGGATTGTGAATGTCACATGTCAAGGGCTGACCCCCCCCTATAACTGATGAGATTATTATCGGGGGGGAACATGAGATTTAAGATGACAGAAAAACCGCACGCAGCAGGCGCAAGAAAGGTGCACGCGCTTTGTGGCGGCGGGCCGGCTACGGATGGATTGTATTTTGCCGGCATCACGTGGTGCGGTGTTGAGAAACACAGCAAGGTCTATTTAGCGCCGACCGACCGGCCGGTAACATGCAAGCGGTGCAAGGCTGCGCTTGCCAAACGGGGTGCGAGTTGTTATGCAGAAAGAAAGGAGATTGAAAACTCCTCATAGAAGCTCTTGAAGCTGTATAAGAAGACTGCTGTATGGCCGGGGTGGTGGAATTGGTAGACACAAGCTGAATACCGCACCATCCAATCGCTGCCGGTGGCCTGGGCGGTGTTAAGGCGATTCAAAACAACCGGCGTCCAGGTTCGAGTCCTGGCCCCGGCCACATTAAATATGTTTGAGGCATGGTTCGGCGACATGGCTGACCGCCTTGATCATGCCACAGCAATCTTTTCCGAGGCATTACCGATGATATGGAGGGAGGCGCAATAAAACGCCTTGACATCTTGGCTGTAAATAATGGGGTCAGCCCTTGACATGTGACATTTAAAGCATCATGCCCGCAAGGATTGTGAATGTCACATGTCAAGGGCTGACCCCTCTATAAACAAAAAAACACTTGACATCTTGTGGTGCATATGTAAAATAGCCACAAGATGCACTGAAAATTATATACGGCCAACTGTAAGGGGTAAAAAGGCCTGTTCATTGCGAGATCCTGTTTTTTATCGAAATGGACAGGTCTTTTTTTTTGGGGGTCATAAATGGACAGGCTGACAAAGATGATCCGGCGGCATGAAGGGTTCCGACAGTATCCATACAAGGACAGCCTCGGGGTGCTCACGATCGGTTACGGCTTCAACCTGGACCACTGGATGGCGTACGGCATACCAAGGGAGGAAGCGGACGCCCTCCTGGGTGTCAAGGTCCGCATTGCCGAACGCGAGGCATCATTCATCCCCGGCTGGGGAAACTGCAACGAGGTCCGCCGGGCCGTGCTGGCGGACATGACATACAATATGGGGATCGCCCGCACGTTGAAATTCAAAAAAATGATCGCGGCCCTGAAGGCCGGAGATTTTTCGGAGGCCGCGGCCCAGATACTGGATTCCAGGTTCGCACGGCAGACCGGCAGTCGCGCCGTTGAACTGGCGGCGATGATGCGCACCGGCGAATGGCAGGAGGCATAATTATGGACTGGAAAGAATTAGGCAGACGGATCGTGCAGGTCGGCGCCCCGCTCCTGGGGACCGCCCTGGGCGGGCCGGGAGGCGCAGCCGTCGGGTCAATGGTGGCCGGGCTCTTCGGGGCCGAACCCGACAATCCGGCCGATATCTACGCAAAAATTCAGACGAACCCCGACGCGGTAGTCCGGCTGCGGGAACTGGAGCTGAAACACGAGGAGGCCCTCCAGGAGATCGCGGTGAAGCGGGCCCAAACCGAGACCGAGCGGGAACTCGGCGTGATCCGGGAAGTCAATCAAACCATGCGGGAAGAGCGCAAAAGCGAACACTGGCCGCAATATTCCTGGAGGCCGTTCAACGGGTTTGCCTTCCCTTTGGCCGTTATATGTATCTATTTTGTCCTGCCTCTGGCTGAAATGCCCGTCCCCGTGGTGCCGCAATGGGTATGGGCGGGGTGGCTAAGCATCCTGGGCGTAAGCGCTTACCACCGGGGCAAAGAAAAACGCGCGGAGGTCGGGGATGCGAACCCCGGCCTGGCGGCGGGAATGATCAATGCGATTCGCGGCAGGTCCTGATGATTGACATGGAATGGAGCCCGAGGACATGGGTGGCTATCGGCCAGATGGTGTATAACATCGTGATCTCCCTGTATTTATGGGTAAGCCGCCGCTATCAGGCAACCAATGAGCGCGTGGACGAGGTCAAGGAAAGGCTGTCATCACGAATTGAAGAGATAGAAAAGAGCGTGGTGAGGATAAGTACGGACATCTCACATATTCCCAGCCGCGCAGAGCTTAACGGCCTGCGGGAAGACATCCGTTACCTCACGAGCGAGCTGGGCGAAATGAAGGGCCGCCTGGGCGGCATCAACCGCGTGGCGGATATCATGAACGAGTATCTCATCAACAAGGATAAGTGACATGGTCAAATTCGCGGAACTCCTGGATGCAGACCGCAGGCTGGTAATCCTCCGGGCCCTGGAGGAAGACCCGGGTTATGACCTCAACGAGTATGTGCTCCAGAGCGTGCTTGAGGCACTGGGGCACACGGTAAGCCGGGATCGTCTGCGATCTGACCTTGCCTGGCTGGAGGAGCAGGGGCTTGTCACAGTGAAGAGTGTTGCGGGCGTGAAGGTCGCCAGGCTCACCGGCCGCGGCTCTGATGCTGCTGCAGGCAGGGCCGTTGTGCCGGGTGTAAAGCGCCCAAGGCCGGAGGACTAGAGGTCTAATATGGCGCAGCGATCCAGCATAGAGAGGCTGCCTGACGACATACGCGAAAAGCTCCATGAGCTGCTGCGGGATCCCCGGGTGACACAGCTTGAGGCCGCCAGGAGGATCAATGCGATCCTCGAGGAAGAAGGGCTGCCCGACAGGGTCTCCAAGAGCGCGGTCAACCGCTACTCGGTCAAGATGGAGGAGGTGGGAGCAAGGCTCAGGCAGTCCCGCGAGATCGCAAAGATGTGGATCGGCAAGCTGGGCGCCGCGCCCCAGGGAGAGGTGGGCAAACTGCTCAACGAGATGATCCGGACCCTGGCCTTTGAGATGGTGCTCAATCTCAGTGAAGGCACCATTGAGGCGGAACCCAAGATGCTCAAGGACCTTGCCGTTGCCGTCGAGCGTCTGGAGCGGGCCGCCACGACAAACCTTAAGCGCGAGCAGGAGATACGGGCGCGGGAGCGCGATGCGGCCAAAAAGGACGCAATGGACACCCTGGAAAAGATCGCCGACGAAAAGACCATCCGCGAGTTCCGAAAGAGGTTCCTGTAGTGGGCAGGGCCGGGATAAAACCAAAAAACCCGAACCGCCTTTTCCTTGAGTACCAGGACCGGTGGATCGATGACCGCAGCCGTCTCAAACTCATGGAAAAGTCCCGGCAGATAGGCATCTCCTGGGCCACGGCCTATGCCGCGGTAGAGCGCACCGCGGCACGTGAGGCCCGCTATGACCAGTGGGTCTCAAGCCGCGATGATCTGCAGGCAAAGCTGTTTATCGAGGATTGTAAGAAATTCGGGGGCATGCTCCAGGCAGGCATGAAGGACCTGGGCCTTGTGGTGATTGACGAGACGACCCGCGCATCCGCCTACGTGCTCGAGTTTGCAAACGGAAAACGCATCCATTCCATGAGCAGCAACCCTGATGCCCAGGCAGGCAAGCGCGGGGGCCGCGTGCTGGACGAATTCGCACTTCACGCCGACCCCAGGAAGCTGTGGGCAATCGCATACCCCGGCATTACGTGGGGCGGAAGCCTTGAGGCGGTCTCAACGCACCGCGGAAGCCATAATTTTTTCAACCGGCTAATCCGCGAGGTACGCGAGCACGGCAACCCCAAAAAAATCAGCCTCCACCGCGTGACGCTTGAAGATGCCCTTTCCCAGGGGTTTCTCTGGAGGCTCCAGGAGTCCCTGCCTGCCGACGACGAGCGGCAGGACATGGACGAGGCCGAATATTTTGACTTTATCCGCGCAGGCTGCCCGGATGAAGAGACATTCCGGCAGGAATACATGTGCAGCCCTGCCGATGATGACGTGGCATTCCTGGAATACGACCTTATTGCGGCCTGCGAATATGGCGATTATGAAGACTGGGAAATTGAGCTTGGCGATCCTGTGGATGGGCGGCTCTACGGTGGCCTTGATATCGGCCGCACACGGGATCTCACCGTGCTGTGGGTGCTGGAATCACTTGGAGACGTGCTTTATACCCGCAAGGTAATAGCGCTCAAAAATATGCCCAAGCCTGAGCAGGAAAAGGTCCTGTGGCCGTGGTTTGAGGTCATAGACCGTATCTGCATCGACTTTACGGGTCTTGGCATAGGCTGGGGAGACGATGCAAAGGCAAAGTTCGGCGAATACCGCATCGAGACCGTGACATTCACCCCGAAGGTGAAGGAAGCCCTGGCGTACCCTGTGCGGGGGAAGATGGAGGACCGCAAACTGCGCATCCCCTACGATCCGCACATCCGCGCGGACCTTCGGGCCGTAACCAAACAGACCACCGCGGCAGGCAATATCCGGTTTACTGCCGAGCGGACCAAGGACGGTCATTCGGACAGATTCTGGGCATTGGCCCTGGCGGTCCATGCCGCCGCGGAGCCTGCCGGCCCGGTGGAGTATGAAACCGTGTCTGAGCGCCGTTTCGGCAATACGAGAGGAGCATACTGATGCCCATACTGGACCAGTTCGGGAGGGAAATAAAGACGTCCGCACGGCCCGAGCGGCGGAAGATCGCGGTTGCCTCCATCCGCGACCGCTGGAGCGGATACCCGTCCGAGAAGCTCACGCCCGTGCGGCTTGCGCGCATCTTCAAGGAGGCGGACCAGGGAGACGTATACAACCAGGCCGAGCTTTTCGAGGAGATGGAGGAAAAGGACGCGCATCTCTCCGCGGAGCTGCTCAAGCGAAAGAACGCGGTCAACGCCCTGGACTTCGACATCATACCCTGCGAAGAAGGTCTCAAAGGCGGTAAGGCCAAGTCCGACAAGGTCTGCGACTTCTGCCGCGACGTGATCGGTTCCATGCCGGGCTTTGAGGACGCCCTCTTCGACCTGCTCGACGCCGTCGGGAAAGGCTTTGCCGTTTCGGAAATCGTGTGGGACACGGACGGCGGCCGCGCGGTGGTGGCCGACCTCAAGTGGATCCACCAGAAAAAGCTGATATTTACCGAGACCATGCACCCGCGGCTTATAACCGACGACAGCCCGACGGGCCGGGAGATCCCGCCCTTCAAGGTTATATACCACCGCCACAAGGCGCGCAGCGGGTATGACACCCGGGCAGGCATGCTGCGGGTGTGCGCCTGGATGTATTTGTTCAAGAATTACAGCATCAAGGACTGGACGGCCTTCAGCGAGGTCTTCGGCATGCCGCTTCGGATCGGGAAATACGACCCCGGCGCCAGCGAAGAGGACAAAGACGCCCTGGTGGCGGCCATCCGTTCTTTGGGCTCCGATGCGGCGGGCATCATCTCAAAGAGTACGGAGATCGAGTTTGTCGAG
>Ga0116200_10001085_pt1 | contig 10266 bp, 5 predicted proteins | sample Mar14436cmmetaG_FD_94478 | JGI IMG/M metagenome (GOLD analysis project Ga0116200, IMG submission 94478) | Marine hydrothermal vent microbial communities from Guaymas Basin, Gulf of California to study Microbial Dark Matter (Phase II) - Marker... ... | reverse complement strand
GTCTGTTTGAAGCAGATCCTGAGCGATTTCAGAAGTTTTCTCTCATCTTTGAAGACATGCTGGTAGATTTCTCCAAAAACATCATTACCGACAAGACCCTTTCTCTGCTCTTGAGCCTCGCAAGAGAGGTGGGTGTGGCTGAGGCCATTGAATCGATGTTCCGAGGGGAAAGGATCAATGAAACCGAAAACAGGGCTGTGCTTCACGTTGCGCTGAGGAATCGCTCAAATACCCCAATACTGGTAGACGGCAAGGACGTCATGCCCCATGTCAATAGAGTGCTTGAGCGAATACATACATTCTCGGATGCCCTTCTATCAGGTAGGTGGAAGGGTTTTACAGGAAAACCCATTACGGATATTGTAAATATCGGAATCGGTGGGTCTGACCTTGGCCCGTATATGGTCACCGAGGCATTAAAGCCATACTGGAAGGATGTAACGCCACATTTTGTATCAAACATTGACGGTACCCACATAACTGAGACCCTAAAAGGGCTTTCCCCTGAGACAACCCTCTTTATCATTGCATCAAAGACTTTTACCACCCAAGAGACCATGACCAATGCGAGGACTGCGAGGGAGTGGTTTTTAAAAGAGGCCCGTGACAGGGAAGCGGTAAAACGGCATTTTGTTGCCGTATCAACCAACAAAGAAGGGGTCTGTGAGTTCGGAATTGATCCCAATAATATGTTTGAATTCTGGGACTGGGTGGGCGGACGCTATTCGCTGTGGTCTGCCATTGGCCTATCCATAGCCTGTTCCATAGGCTTTGATAACTTTTCCAAACTACTTGAAGGCGCCCACTCCATGGATCGGCACTTCAGACACACGCCAATGGAGAAAAACATCCCTATAATACTCGCGCTCATAAGCATCTGGTACAATAACTTTTTCGGCAGCCAGACCGAGGCAATCCTTCCCTACGACCAGTATCTACACCGACTCCCGGCTTATCTGCAGCAGGCATTTATGGAGAGTAATGGAAAATCTGTGGACCGCACGGGCAAAGATGTAAATTACCAGACAGGTTACATCATCTGGGGAGAGCCGGGCACAAATGGGCAACACTCCTTTTATCAACTCATTCATCAGGGCACAAAACTCATCCCCTGCGACTTTATCGCCCCTGCCCAGAGCCATAACCCCGTGGGTGAACACCACGAAATCCTCATATCAAACTTCCTTGCCCAGACCGAGGCGCTCATGAAGGGCAAGACCGAAGATGAGATTATCTTTGAGATGAAGGAGGCAGGGTTTTCAGAGGATGAGATTGAAAGGCTCAAGCGCTTCAGGGTTTTTAGGGGAAACCGCCCAAGCAATTCTATCCTAATTAGAAAGATCACCCCCTATACACTCGGAGCTCTCATTGCGCTTTATGAACACAAGATCTTCGTTCAGGGTGTAGTTTGGAACATATTCAGTTTTGATCAGTGGGGCGTTGAGCTGGGCAAGCAACTCGCCAAAAATATACAAAAGGAATTACGTGAAGGAATCCCGTCTGATGAACACGACCCCTCTACACTGGGGCTTATAAGGAGCTACCTTAGCATGAGGCAGGTATAAGTTTGAAGTTCTCAGTTTCTTTACCCCCAGACCACCAATCCCATGGTATGGCGGCTTTCGGGATTGGGGTGATTGGGTAGCACCCGGATGTTCAAACCGAAACGACCCGCCTCACCAAACCCAAAATCTGCCTCATACTTATAAAGCCCCTCACTCAATTGTTGGGTAGGCTCCATGCCATAGATTAATCTATCGACACACTTATCATCTTCACCCAGTATACCGCAGTACACCTCCACCACCACATAAGAGGGATGAAGCTGACCAAGGTGGATCTCAGCCTCCACGTGACAGGTCTCCCCAACCTCCATTTCCTCTAATTCAGGCATTCTAATCTCTCTAATGGCCACTTGTTGCCAGCCATACATGACTTTTTCTCGCCATGCAGAAAAGGCCCTTAAGGGCTCCCAACCATTCTCCTTAAAGTGGAAACCCCTCCGGGCAGCAGGCACGTAGAACATTTCCCAGTAATCCTCTACCATCCTATGGGTGTTAAATACGGGACAGAGCCGGTGCATTGACGCCTTCATTTTTTCCATCCATCCCCGCGGTATTCCATCAGACCCTCTTGAATAAAAAAGAGGTATAATGTCCTTTTCAAGAATGTCGTAAAGGGCACGCGCTTCAATTTCATCTTGGAAACCCTCGTCTTCATATTCCTCGCCGCTGCCTATGGCCCAGCCGACGTCTCTGTCGTACCCTTCCTCCCACCAACCATCCAGGACACTAAAATGAAGGGCCCCATTAGCCACTGCCTTCATGCCACTAGTACCGCAGGCCTCAAGTGGGCGACGAGGAGTGTTGAGCCATACGTCTACCCCCTGTACCATATAACGCGCCACTTCCACGTCGTAGTCCTCCAGAAATACTATGTGGCGCCTGAATTTTTCTCGATTCGAAATCTGGACTATTTGCTTTATCAGGTCTTTTCCTATCTGGTCTTGGGGATGAGCCTTGCCTGCAAAGATTATCTGAACAGGCCGCTTTTCATTTGTAATGATTTTTTCCAGTCTGGCTATATCTTTTAAAATAAGGTATGCCCTTTTGTAGGGTGCAAACCTGCGAGCGAAACCTATGGTCAAGGTCTCAGAACTCAAGACCTCATCAGCTATTGTAAGATCCTTGCTTGAAGCCCCCCTTCTTGCAAGCTGTGCCCTCAACCGTCTCCTGGCAAACGCCACCAATCGTTCTCTGGCGCGCTCATGGGTCCTCCAGAGTTCTGTGTTGGGAATGAGATCCACTCTTTCCCATACCTTTACATTATCAGGGTCCTCAATCCATCTTGGTCCAAGGTATCGGTCATAATTTTCCCTCATTCCTTGAGATATCCAGGAAGGAATATGCACTCCGTTGGTGATATGTGTGATTGGGAGGTCCACCTCCGGCGTCTTTGGCCATATCTTTTCCCACATCCTTCGGCTGACCTTTTCGTGGAGCCGGCTAACAGCATTGCACCAGTTTGACAGCCTCAAGGCAAGCACTGCCATGCAAAACCACTCGTCTTTGTTTCTGGGCTCTTGTCTTCCAAAACCTAAGAACACCTCAAAACTGATACCAAGGGATTTGGCATACTCTTCAAAATAAAGACGCATCAGATCTGGATGAAAGACATCAATACCAGCGGGTACCGGGGTATGAGTGGTAAAAACGCTAGTCGCCCTTACAAATTCAAGGGCTTCATTAAAATTGAGGGCATATTTTTCCCTCAGGTCCCGGATACGTTCCATAAGGGCAAAGGCGGAATGCCCTTCATTGATATGAAACACGTCAGCCTCAACACCTAATGAAGCCAAGGCACGCACTCCTCCAATACCCAGAACGATTTCCTGCCTGATTCTCATATCATGGTCACCGCCATAAAGCTGGGAAGTGATATCTCTGGCCCAGTCGGAATTGCCTTCCACGTTTGTGTCCAACAAAAAAAGCCAAAATCTGCCGACATTTACCTTCCAAATCTGCACCTTGACCTTCTGGTCCTTTACCTTTAGCTCTATCATTATAGGTTGTCCATCCTCCCCTTTGACAAGGGTCATAGGCATCATATTAAATCGATTTACTGGGTAGGTTTCCATCTGCCACCCGTCTTGAGTAAGGTACTGCCTAAAGTAACCCTTTTGGTAGGCCAAAGATACTCCACATACGGGGAGATTCAAATCACTTGCTGACTTTAAATGATCCCCTGAGAGTATTCCGAGGCCGCCGGAATAAATGGAAAGGCAATCCGCCATACCGCATTCGGCTGTAAAGTATGCAACGCTGAAGTGCTTGCCATGTCTGCCAAAGATCCTTCCATTGACGTGTTCGGACATATAGCGTCGGAATTCATGATGCACTCTTTCCATATGGGCAATAAAACCTTCGTCGTGAGCAAGAGCCCTGATCTCTTTCTGGCTAAGCCGGTATAGCAATTCAACCGGATTTTTTCTGCTCTTTTCCCAGAGCTCGGGATTTATTCTTCTGAAGAGCTCTGTGGCCTCATGGTTCCAAATGAACCAGAGGTTGTAAGCAAGCTCCTTGAGTGGCTCAAGCACCTTTGGGATTTTGGGTTTTACGTCGATCGTCTTTATTGGAAACATCATATTGACCTCTTGCATTAATGTGAAAGTTAGATTAGCTGTATGTCTGGCCGATACTCAAATGACTCCTTATGCATCGCATGTCAGTCGCAATGCAAAATAAAAAAACGGAAGTCCCAGGCATCAAGTGCAACATAAAGGCCATTTTTTCTTATTTCCTTCATTTTGTAGGAGTAGTTCTGCCCCTTAAAGATATCCACAAACCGCATCACACAATCGCCCTGCAACCAATTAAGAGGAAGCCTTACCCGCCCTTGACTGGAGACCGGCGAAAAGTTGACTACTATGATCCGCCTTTCTTGCTTTAGCTGCAATGACCATGCCAGCAAATTCGTGCAACTATGGTTGTCCAGCCAACCATCAACAGCACAAAATAGCCACGTCCCCCAGTGGTACACAGGCTGATTTGTCTCAGCCATAAGCCTATTGCAAAATTCACAAATTCCCCGGTTCACAGGTTCTTCGGGTGCCCTTTTTAGTTGAACAGGAACGCGCAATTTCCTACCTTCAAATTGGCCCTGGTGATAGAGTTTTGCTCCTGGTACTGTGGCGTGGATAACCATTCCAGCCCGAATCCTCTTGGGTCCAAATACCTCCATAGCCCGTGGCTCATCGTGGTTTTCTAAAAATCGAAGCATTCTTTCCTGATCAGGCACTGGCTCACTGAGTTGCCGTCTTAACCTGTTTACATCTCCGTCTCTAAGTGCATCATAAAAATCCTTGTCATAGACACAATCAAATCCGGCCTCTAGCAACCTTTTCCCCATGCCCCAGTATACCTCGGCGATAAAAGAAAAATCTTCACTGGCGCTCTTGAGCGTCTCAATGGCATACGGCCAAAATTCCTGCGTTTCCTCTTTATCTACAAACTCCGACCAGGTGCTGCTGAAAACCTCGCTTAAAACAAGCATGGCCATGTCGCATCGCACTCCGTCACAGTACCTCTCTATCTTTTTGAGCGTCTCCACCATTGCTTTGTGGGTATCGGGCTTTGAGTAGTCCAGTTGAGCAGTATCTGTCCAGGGAGGAAAATAGGGATCTCGTCCATGAGCAATGCAAATGGGGTCTTGCGCACTAGTAGGTACGAAAAAACCTTCGGGGCATGTGCTTGCTGCTTTAGGTATATTATTTATATAGTAGTAAGGCCGTTGGCTGATCCAAATGTGGTCGCAAGCAGTGTGATTTGGCACAAAGTCCAAAATAAGGTCCATGCCTATCTCGCTAAGTTTCTTCCTCAATTTAGCTAGATCATCTAATGTCCCTAAGCGCTGGTCAGGCCTATAGGCTCGTACTGCATAGGGAGATCCCCCCAAATCATCTAGTTGAAAATCTTCCAGAATCTTCTTGCATTCTTCTCTCAGGGCCTCTGTATTCCTGGCCTTCCTTTCAGAGAAAGGGCTTCTTTCCCATATCCCCATCAACCATACCGCATCCATACCTTGGTATTTTAGAGTCTCCAATTGTCTCATCGGAATATCAGAGAGGCCAAATGCCCTTCCCTCCTTTTTTGATAACTCGCAAAGCCAGGTCATCAGGTTGATCTCATAGATATGTGGATTGTTTCTTCTCACAGTCTTCCATATATTTCGGTAATCTCCCGCAACTGGCCCGTCAATGCAGGATCCATTTGTTGGGGCAAAAGCCTCCACAGCCAGTTACCCTCGTTTGTTGCGGGTCTGTTCATTCTCGCATCTTCACCGAGCCCAAGGACATCCTGCATAGGAAATATGGCAATCTTAGCCACTGACATCATTGCCAGCCTAATAAGCTCCATATGAATTTCTCGACTCGAGACATGTCTGCCTAGGTACCGCCTCACCCTTTCCCTCTCCTCAGGCGTTGCCTCGTTTTCAAACCACCCACAAACTGTGTTGTTGTCATGTGTCCCTGTGTACACTACGCATTCCCTATCGAAGTTATGAGGAGCGTATGGATTGGTAGGCAGATCCTCGCCAAAGGCGAATAAAAGAACTTTCATACCTGGAAATCCAAAATACCCTCTAACCTCCGTAACATCAGGGGTTATCACTCCAAGATCCTCTGCTATTATGGGTACGTCTCCCAATTCACTTTTCAGACACGCAAAGAAGTCCCATGCGGGCGCCTGTACCCATCTGCCGTTTATGGCATCTGTCTCGCTTGCAGGTACTTCCCAATACCCTACAAATCCCCTGAAGTGATCTATCCGTACCATATCGAAAAATTCGATATTATGCCGTATCCTCTTGATCCACCACTCATATCCTGTTTCTCGATGAACGTCCCATCTGTAAACTGGATTACCCCAGAGCTGGCCTTTGTCACTAAAGTAATCTGGTGGTACGCCCGCTACTGTCAATGGCCTTTTTCCTTCATCGAGGTTGAACAGTTCAGGATGTGTCCATACGTCCACACTGTCATGCACCACATATATGGGCATATCGCCCAGGATGAAAATTCCTTTGGCATTGCAAAAATCCTTGAGTGCCATCCATTGTCTGAAAAGCAAGAATTGAACCAAACAAATCTTCTCTATACTGGCTCGATACTTTTCCTTGATTTGTGCAAGGGCAGAAGGATCCCTATCTCTCAACTCTGTTGGCCATTGGATCCACGGATTACTGTCAATCTCATTCTTGATAACCGTAAAAAGGGCGTAGTCTTCGAGCCAATAACTGTGATTATGGCAAAACTCCTTATACCCTTCAGGTCTTGACCTATCAGCATATTCCTGAAACACGGCGTCTGCTACTTCCTGCTTGACCGAGATTGCCTCCTCATATTGTGCCTTATCCGGGACCGTACCCTCCCCCCCAGGCCGACGCCAGGGCTTAATCCATTCCCACTCCTCCAAGATCCTGGGACTCAAAAAAAGGGGGTTAAGGGCAAAGGCCGAAGAGCTATGGTAAGGGGAATTCCCGTGCACAGGATCTGTGGGAGTAATGGGTAAGATCTGCCAGCAGGACTGCCCTGCCGCTTCCAGGAACTCGGCAAATTCATACGCCCAAGGTCCGAAGTCCCCTGCCCCATAGCAGGAAGGAAGAGATGTGATGTGCAGTAGAATGCCGCTGCGCCTTTTCTGTGGGCCTTTAACTTCTTTCATGCTCTGGCCCTTCCCACCTGAAAAAGACTGCTCCTAGGGGTGGAAGAACAACACAGATCGAGCAGTCAAAACCATCCCAGGGGATAGCTTCGGTTGATTTACAACCAAGGTTACCCACTCCGCCCCCCCCATAGATTTCAGCATCCGTATTAAGAATCTCTATCCAACAGCCCGATTTAGGCATCCCTATCCTGAATTCGTGCCTTGGAACAGGGGTAAAATTAAAAGCCATAACCAACCTGATCTCGCCGTCTCTTGCCTTTCTCGCCAGACATAGAGTGGTTTGCAGCGAATCGTTACAATCAATCCACTCAAATCCTGCAGCATCAAAATCCAGCTCATGCAAACACGACTCGGCCTTATAGAGGGCATTGAGGTCTTTGATCAGATGGCTTATACCTTGGTGGGGTTTGAAACTCAGAAGGTGCCAGTCCAGGCTCTTTTCATGATACCATTCGTCCCACTGGCCAAATTCTGCGCCCATAAACAGCAGCTTCTTACCGGGTTGGGCATACATATAAGCAAACAATAGCCGGAGATTCGCAAATTTCTGCCAGTCATCCCCTGGCATTTTTCTAAGCAATGACCCCTTTCCATAGACCACCTCGTCATGGGAAAGGGGGAGCACAAAGTTTTCCGTAAACGCATAAAGCATTCTAAATGTGAGCTTATCGTGATGGTATTTTCTATGTACAGGGTCTTTTGACATATATTCGAGGGTATCGTGCATCCAACCCATATCCCACTTCATGCCAAAGCCCAGACCTCCAGCGTCCACTGGTCTTGACACCATAGGCCATGCAGTTGATTCCTCGGCTATGGTCTGGATGTCAGGGAAATTTCCATACACTTCTTTGTTGAAGGTACGGAGAAACTCGATGGCGTCTAAGTTCTCTCTCCCACCAAATTTATTGGGAATCCACTCGCCTTCTTTTCGGCCATAGTCCAGGTACAACATTGATGCCACCGCATCTACCCTTAGACCATCAACGTGGTACACATCTAGCCAGAATATTGCGCTGCTTATAAGAAAGCTCCGCACTTCATTCCTTCCATAGTTGAATATAAAACTATCCCAGTCAGGATGTAGGCCTTGCCTTGGGTCAGCGTGTTCGTAGAGGTGGGTTCCATCAAAATAAGCAAGGCCATGCTCGTCTCTAGGAAAGTGAGAGGGGACCCAGTCCAGTATCACCCCTATCCCCTTTTGGTGAAGGGTATCAATGAGGAACATAAAATCCTGGGGGGTACCAAAGCGACTTGTTGGCGCAAAATATCCCGTGGTTTGATAGCCCCAGGACCCATAGAAAGGGTGTTCCATCACTGGAAGGAACTCAACATGTGTGTAGCCCATATCGGTTGCATACTCGGCGAGTCTGTGGGCCAGTTCGCGGTAGGTCAAATACCTGTTGCCTTCTTCTGGCACACGCATCCACGACCCAAGATGGACCTCGTAAATGGCTATAGGCGATTCTAGGGAATTGCGCGAGCCCCTTTCCTGCATCCATTGCTGGTCATGCCACTCGCAACTTAGGTCCCAAACTATGGAGGCCGTTCGGGGAGGGATCTCGTTGAAAAAGGCAAATGGATCCGCCTTGTCCACGCTGTATGAATTATATCTGGAGCGAATATGGTACTTATATCTAGCACCTTTATCGACACCAGGGACAAATCCATGCCATATACCAGAGCTCTCTGATGGGCTCAGGTTATGGGAGTCCTTGGACCAATCATTGAAATCGCCCATCACTGAGACGGCTTTGGCGTTGGGCGCCCAAACCGAAAAATAGGTTCCACTCCCCTCCTTTGTGGATATGGGGTGAGCCCCTAGCCTTTTGTAAAGACGAAAGTGGGTTCCCTCACCAAAAAGGTAAAGGTCATGCTCGGTGAGAAGAGGGTTGGTGTCAGTTAACGAATTCGAATCCATTTCGCATCATCCAAACCCGGGGTAATCTCAATGACGAATGCCAAAACATATCCATCTGTGATCTCCGTATCAAAAGAAATCTTCAAGGGCTCTCGGTCAGGGGTTTCACAAAGCGCGCTTATCATAATACTAATTTCATTCCAAAATGGACTCATATAAGTCAATATACTGCTCTGCGGATCGCCTCCACGAAAAATCGGATTTCATTGCATTGCTTATGATCCTTTGCCATTGTCTTTGATCTGAATAAGAAGCAAGAGCGTGCTTGAGCGCCGCTAGAAACTCGCACGCTTCATAGGGTCTGAATTTGAACCCATTTCCCTTCCCGCTCTTGGGGTCAAACTCTTGCACTGTGTCATCCAATCCTCCCGTAGCTCTCACCACAGGAATGGTGCCGTACTTCAATGCATACATCTGGGTCAGGCCACAGGGTTCATAACGTGACGGCATTATTAGGATGTCTGACCCTGCGATTATCCTATGGGCCATAGCCTCATCAAACCCCTTTATAAAGGCCATTTTCTGTGGGTAGCGAGACACAGTTTTACGGAGCTTTGCCTCTATCTTCTTATCGCCAGAAGCCAAGATAACAACACAAAGCTCTTCTTTCATAAGATCATCAATGACTTCCAATAGGAGGTCGAGGCCCTTTTGTTTATCCAGTCTTGATACCATACAGAGCAGTGGTATCTTGGTACCTTTTGTTTGCAACCCAAGTTGTTGCAATAGCCTCTCCTTGCAAACCCTTTTGCCTTCCTTTTGGTCAACATCGTAGGTAGCAGGCAGGTACTTATCTTTCTTTGGGTCCCATGATTTGTTATCTACGCCGTTTAAAATCCCGTGGAGTTTGTTTCGATGGGCACACAGAATACCCTCCATACCCATGCCATACTCGCGAGATTGGATCTCCTCAGCATATCTGGGGCTTACTGTGGTAACGGCATTGGAGAAAACAATGCCAGCCTTAAGGGTGCTGATTTTGCCCCAGTACTCCAGCCCCTCGGGATGAAAGAACTCCTCTTGGTTTAGCCCTGTCAAAGGGAGTTTTTCTCTTGGGAAAATGCCCTGGTACCCTATGTTATGAATTGTGAATACGGATTTTATTTTCGAAAGCTTGGG
>Ga0116200_10001084_pt1 | contig 10267 bp, 9 predicted proteins | sample Mar14436cmmetaG_FD_94478 | JGI IMG/M metagenome (GOLD analysis project Ga0116200, IMG submission 94478) | Marine hydrothermal vent microbial communities from Guaymas Basin, Gulf of California to study Microbial Dark Matter (Phase II) - Marker... ... | reverse complement strand
GTAGTATTGATAGATAGTAGGACACAATTCCATCTATATTCATACCCTTTATAATTTCAGAAAAGTATAAGGTTTCTTTACCCTTGAACAACTTATTTAAGATGTTTTCAACCATCGCTATCGTATCTTCTAAACTTTCCTCATGCGGTATCTTTAACGTTTCATCCAAGCTTGGCTTTACTTCGAATTTTTTTCGCCTTAACCTTCTCTTCTCAACCTCCTCAGCCTTCTTCAATTCTTGGATCAGATCTTTTAGGTGCGTAAATCTCCTAACTCTCTTTCTGGGTGTTATTAATACTTCAACAACTTCTTCGTCTTCAACTTCCTCAAATTGAAAATCTTCAAAATCGACTTCATCGGGAATTACCTCTTCCTCACATCCTAAGCTTTCAGCAGTAATTACCTCAGCTTTCATTCTGACTAAGATTGCTGCATAAAGTAAAACTCTGCCTGAAACTCGTAAATCAAGTCTTTGCGCTTCTTCAAGTCTCTTCAAGAATTTATCAGCTAACTCGATAACATCTACATTCCAAGGATCAATCTCACCCTTCTTAGCCATCTCCACGATGATCTCTATCGGATCATCTAAGTTTTCAACTTTATTCCAGTCACTATTGATGAATTATCCCTCCCCAAGGTAACACCAATTATTGAATCAGCCATTTCTAACATGGGTTTTCTCAAGGATACAACAATAAATTGAGCTTTACTACTCCTATTTTTAATTAATCTGGCAACTCTACTAACATTGACTCCATCCAAGAACATGTCTATCTCGTCGAAAGCGTAAAAAGATGCGGGCTTATACTCTTGAATTGCAAAAATTAAAGCTAATGCAACTAGGCTCTTTTCTCCACCACTCATAGAACTTAATTTTTGAATTGGCTTGTTGTATGGCTTAACTTTTATATGCAATCCACTATTGAATGGATCGTCGCTGTCTAAGTAAAGTTCACCCTTTCCATTGGTTAATTCAGCTATAATTTCTGCAAAGTTTTTGTTTATAGCGTTAAACGCATCGTAAAAAGCTTCTCTCTTCATCTTTTCATACCTCTGGATTCTATCAATGATTTCTTCCCTTTCCCTCTCTAAAATCAACTTTTTCTCAAGCAAGTCATCTCTTCTACTTTTAACCTCTTCAAACTCTTGTATGGCTTTAAGATTGACGTCTCCAAACTTTGATAATTCCTCTTCTATCTCCTTTAGCCTTCTGTTTATCTCATCATAGTTTGGAATTTCATCAAAAGCTACAATTTCTGGACTTAGTTCATCTCTCTCAAGCATCAAATTTTCCAAAGTTTCGGCTTTAAGCTTAATTTTTTCCTCTATACTGTTGATCTCATACTCTATGCTTGTTTTTTTCTTCTCAAACTCTTTAATTTTATCTAAAATTTTATCTCTTGTTATTCTAAGTTCTCTAACTGATTTATCCAGTTTTTTCTCCTCCTCTTTTAGCATGTTTAATTCACTACCTAATTCTTTGACAATTTTTATTCCATTCTTTATTTTCTCCTCCAACTCAGATTTTTCTGCTTCGAGCTTTGAGATATATGATTCTCTCTCATATATTGTATCTTTAATCTGATTTTTCTTGAATTCTACACTTTCGATTCTGTTTTCTATGGAAAGTAAAACTTCTCTGTTTCTTGACAATTCTTCCTTTATTCTTTCCAATTCACTCGTTAATTTTGGAATTTCAGAATCTTTAAGCTTCTTCTCAAGCTTTTCTATACTTGAATTTGTTTTTCCTATTTCACTCTCAAACTCCTTAATTTTCGAATCCAATTTAACTAAGGATTCGTAAAGCTTTTTAGACTCATTTGCTTTTAAATTAGCGTTATTCTCCAAAGATTTTATTCTCGCCTCTAAATCTTCCTTTTTGGATACTAAAACGGATAGCTCATTTTTGACTTGGTTATAAGTATCGTTTAATTGCTCAATTTCCATTTGCAACTTCTTCCTAATATTTTCATTAAACTTTAATTTTCTATATAAAACTTCTTTTTCTTCAGTTAAAGATATTATTTCATCTCTAATTTTCCTTTCTTTTTCCATCAATTCCTTTGAAATAAGTATTCCACGCTTTGTAGCACTTCCTCCACTAATTAAACCAGTTTTTTCTATTAACTCTCCATCAAGTGTAACTATTCTGCAATTTGTTACATCAACTAGCTTTTTAGCATTCTCTATTGTATCTACAACGATTGTATCCTTGAAAACAAATTTAAACACATCTTTAAATTTTTCATCAAATTTTATTAAATTAATTGCATAATTAATAACACCTTCGTAAGACAGAATGGATTTATCAAAACTTAAATCAAGATTTTTTAGTTTTCTTAATGGTATAAATGTAGCTCTACCACCTTTAATTTGCTTTAAATAATTTATCGCCCTAATTGCATCATCGATTCCATCAACGACTAAAAACTGCAATGCATTGCCAGCAGCAGTTTCCAATGCTAAAGCGTACTTCTCCTCAACTTCTCCAAGCTGAGAGACCGTTCCATAGATTCCCGGTAGAGCTTTTCTGTTCTTAGCCTCTAAAACGAGTTCAACTGGCTTGGAAAAAGTTTGAATAGTGGACAAGGTCGCTCTTATCTCAGCCAATTCAACATCCTTTGCCCTTATTTCATTTTCAATAGCTGAAAGCTTGTCCCTCAACTTAAATATTTCCTCATCAACTTTATTTCTCTCTTTAATCAATTCCCCAATACTGAAATCAATTTTTTGTAGGTTGTTTTCAAATTCTCCAATCTTCTCTTTAACTTCATTTAAATTTTTGATAGCCTCATCCCTAGAGATTTTTATCTCCTCAACTTCGATGTCTATTCTTCTTAAAATTTCAACTATTTTGTCCCTCTCTCTAATAACTTCCATTTTTTGATCCTTAAGTTTATCTAATTTCTCCTTTTTCTCAATTAACTCGTCTTTTAATTTTTTAAACTTTGCATCAGTCTCTTGCAGCTTTATTTTAACAACTTCTCCCTTAGCATTGAGTTCATCAACCTTTTCTTTAATGCTAAGTCTTTGCATCTCTAAATCTTCAATCTCCCTCTCAAATTTGTCCAGTTCACTTTTTAACTTTGAAATCTGTACAAGATTTTTTGTAATCTCGTCATCTATTCTCCTAATTTCGCTTTCATAAATCTTGTTAGCATTTGAAATCCCCTCTATTTTTGAAGACATCTCCAAAATCTTTTCTTGAATTTGCTTGTACCTTTCATCAGCCATTTGAGATATCATTGACGAAATCTCCTTTGCTCTCGAATTATATTCGTGAATTTTGCTATTAATATCTAAAAAATTCTTTGAAAGTTCGTCTTTTCTCAATTCAAGCCTTTTTATTTCATTCTTTAACCTTTCAATCTTTATTTCCAAATTTTTAAATTTATAAGCAGTCAAATATTTTTCGTAAAGTTCCCTTTCATCTAACAGTTTTTTATACCTCAAAGCCTCATTTTTGTCCCTTTCTAATTGGCTAAGCCTTAAGTTTATTTCATTTAGCACAGCTTCAAGTTTTTCTATGTTTTCTCTAACAACTTCCAATTCAGCTAATGCTTTATCCTTTTTTTCATCAAATTCGGAAATTCCGGCAATGTCGTCTATTATCTTTCTTCTCTGCATCGGAGTCATTTCAGTTATCCTTGTTACATCTCCCTGCATTACGATGTTGTAAGCATCACTGTAAATTCCGTAGTTGGATAGGAAATTATGAATATCGGAAAGATTAACAGCTTTTCCATCTAAGTAATAATAGCTGTAATAACCTTTGTCGGTTTTCTTAATCTTTCTTGTTATTTTTACCTCTTTGTTTTCATTTTTAAACAAAATGGTCACTTCAGCCTCATTGCAGTTCTTACCACCATGAATTAAATCTGTCAACTTCTCAGCTCTTAGCATTCTTGGATGAGACAGGCCCAAGCAAAATAGAATTGAGTCAATTATATTTGACTTACCACTCCCATTTGGACCGCTAATAACTGTGAATCCCTTAAAAAGCGGGATCTCTACTTTTTTGCCAAATGATTTAAAGTTTCTTATTGTTATTTTTTTTATATACATAAATTAATCGCAGACTATGATGTCTTCATCATCATCAAATTCGACTTCTTCAACGCTGCGGTCTATTATTATTTCTTCCTCATACCTTTTGTCTTTAGCATTTTTATTTTCCGTCTTCAATTCTGATTTCAGATACAACATTTCTTTTGTTAAGCTATCTACAGTTTTTGATAACTCAATTAGCTTTAATTCTAAATTTTTAAATTTCTCTGAATTTAATATTTCATCCTTAATTTCATTAGCAATTTCTTTTTTGATGCTAATCAGCGTTTGCTCGTTTAAAGAAAGTATCTTTTTCAATTCTTCAACTTCCTTTTCTTTTTCAGCAAGCTTTCTTTCCAATCTATCCAATAAAATATCTCTTTCTGACATTTTATAAAGAATGTAGAGGGACATTAATATACTTTTCTTTCCTATTTTTAAACTATCCAAACAATCGAAAAATAGAATTATTTTCGCTACATTAATGCTAAAATGGAACTAATAAAAGTTGGCGGAAGCGTTTTCAAAGAATTGTCAAACTTAATTCAAAGCCTTAGAAGTTTGAAGAAAGATATAATTATTGTCCCTGGGGGTTGGATTTTTGCAGACTTAGTTAGAGAATTGGACAAAAAATATGGGTTGAAAGAAAAAATTTCTCACTGGATGGCTATAGCATGTATGGATGTTTATGCATACTTCATCGCAAATTTTGGTGCAAATGCTGTTGTACCAAACAACTTTTCGGATTTAAAAAGTTTGAGAGGTATTAACGTTATTTTAACGCACAATTTACTAAGAGGAGATGAAGAATTTAACGATCTTCCCTACTCATGGGAGGTTACATCAGACTCGATATCCGTATGGCTCTCATACAAATTAAGATTGAGGAGAACTGTGAAAGTAACCGATGTTGACGGAGTTTTCATTGATGGGAAGTTAGTTAAAGCTATTAAAGCATCAGAACTTTTAAAATTAAACGTTGAAACTTGTGTCGATAAATTTGCACCAAGACTTTTGAAAGATTTCGGAATTGACATGTTTGTATGTAATGCGAAAGAGGTAAAAAATTATATATTGAAAGGAAAGGCTAAAGGCACGCTGATAAAAGGTGAATGAGGTGATGGTATGGACATTCATAAATGTATATCATGTGGTGCAAATTTGATAGGTGCAAATTACGTTAAATTTCCATGTCCAGAATGCGGTGAAATAATATATCGATGTAAAAAGTGTAGGAAGCTTGCAAATCCGTATAAATGTGAAAACTGTGGATTTGAAGGTCCGTGAGGTGTTAAAATGGGGCAGGTATTTATGAAATTAAGAGTAATGCCGTCCGATGTAAAGGTAAGCTTGGAAGATGTACTTGAGAAAATTAAAAACATTGGAATAGAAAATGTGGAAATCAAGGATTCAAAGATGCAACCAATTGCATTTGGATTAAAGGCTTTGATGATAGTTGCAGTAATGCCAGATGAAGAAGGTATTGGGGATAAATTTATAGAAAATATTCAAAAAATTGATGGTGTTGAGAGCGTTGAAATAGAGTCAATGGAACTCGTATGAAGCCTATAAAAATAGTAACACCACCATTAGCAGCAAACTGCTATTTGCTCGTAGATGATAGAATTGCATTAATAGACTGTGGCGGCGATACTAAATTTATTCTAAATGCTTTAGGCAAATACATCAACCCCAAAGATCTTGATTATTTGATATTGACTCACTCCCACTTTGATCACGCTGCTGCAGCGGGAGACCTCAAAGAGCTTGGATGCAAGATTTTAATGCACAAGGATGAATATGAATTGTTAAAATCTCAAGGATTTACTTCAATTTTTTTCAATATAAAATTCAAACCTTTTAAGCCCGATTTCGAGTTGAAAGGCAACGAAATTATAGATCTTGGAAATATAGTATTAAAAGTAATTCACACCCCTGGCCATTCTCCAGGCAGTATTTGTTTGTATGAAGAAGACAAAAAGTGGCTTTTTAGTGGCGATACCGTGTTCGCATATGGTGCTTTTGGAAGGGTTGACTTGCCCGGAGGAAATCCTAAGGCTTTAATAGATTCAATAGAAAAGCTATCTAAGCTTGATGTCGAAAACCTTTATCCAGGGCATGAGGATGTTGTAGAAGGAAATGCTAAAGAATCGATTTTAGAAGCTTTAAGAATAGTTAAAATGATTTTTTAATGCCTTTGTAACTTTGTAAATTCAGCTTAAGATTGTTTTCAATTTTACTAACGTATTCTGCAAGGTTTTCTACTGCGGTCACGTCTTTTTTTATTAATGCAAATATTCTTTTCTTAATGTTTGTATCTGGGATTACACCCCAGCTTAAAAATTTGCTAATTAAGCCCTTTTCAATTTTATTCCCTCTTTCGTCGTAGTCAGTCAGAATGATGACATCTTCATTCTTAACCTTGTCCACAACGCTTACATAAGATGAGAAGATTATTATTTTCCCTTCAACTCCTAAATCTCTAAGAGATTTTTTGTCTTTAATACCTTCAACAATTATAACAGCCCCATTTTTTGATTTCTCAATTAATTCATTCAATATTTTTCTTAACTCAATGTATTCCTCCTGATTTAGCATTAGAAGTTCAAAAACCTTAGAATTTATAAAACTTATTGGGAGAGGTGGTAGTAAGCCCCCTTCTGTTCCGGCGGCATTAGTCTGAGCCGCTAAGCGTTGCACCGGCGGGGCTGGCGATTTCATCCTGCCCAGGTGACCTCATCCTCTCGGAGTCATCGCATAGCCCTGGGCAGGTTATTTTTCTGTGCCAAAACCATGCCTCTCGGCATAGTGCCTTGCGGCACTCCGCCATTAACGGTGGGGGGACTTTCCTCCTTTCGGTCAGCCGCCCACCACCTCTCCCACATTCTTTACAACGTTTGGATTAAAAAATTTTAGCTTCCAACTCCTTGAAGCTGCCTTTCTTCAAACTTTCTTTGTATTTCGGCAAACAGTCTTTTGGATTCTAAGTAGTATTCCTTTGCTTTTTCATACCTCTTTAAATCTTTGTTTACATCACCCAAATATTTTAAAGTTGTTGCAACAAACTGGTTAAATTCCTCATTTTCACTTGCAAGTTCTTTAAGCAACTTCAAAGATTCCAAATACTTTTCCTCAGCATCCTCAAACTTTGTAAGCTTACAGTAAAGCTTTCCAAAGTTGCTTAACGCTATAGCCAAATCAAACTTAATCGATTTATCTTCTTCAATAAATTGCCTGTATATCTTTTCAGCCTCCTTGAATAATTCTTCTGCTTCCCAAAACTTCTTTGTTTCAATGTAAATAGCGCCCGCATTTGCCAGAGTTTCAGCCAATTCCAATGGCTTAGCAACTTTCCTTCTGATCTCTAATGCCTCGCTAATATATTTATCGGCATCTTTAAACTTATCCAATTCGTAGCATAATACTCCAAGGTCGTTTAGAACCGCTCCAAGTTCAGCTAACCAAAAGTTCTTTTCTTCACCATCAACTTCCTCAACTTTAGTTCTACAAATTCTTTCAGCCTCTTTATAGCTTCTTTCAGCCTGTGACGTGAGTTTCATCATTGTTAAAGCTCTTGCAGCATTCCTTAAGAATGTGGGTGTCAAATATTCTAACCCAAGTCCAAGACTAATTTTTGAAGCGTTTAATGATGAAACGACACATGAAGCTAAGGCCTCATTATCGTCCATTTGGGATGTTAGATATGAGAAGTGAGAATAATAGACTAAAGCTAGAATATCTCTCCACTCTCCATCTATTGAATCAATGACTGAGAAGTCTTCAAACATCTTTTGCGACGCTTCTATAACATCCTTGGGTGCCTCGCTTTTAATTAATTCCAAAACTTCTAATGGCTTCCTGTCTTTAATTAATTTACCAATTTTTGAAAGCTCCATATCTTGGCTTATTAAAGCAATATTTAAAGGTATCTTTATTCACCTTTAATCTTTTCTTCTATCGCCTTTTTCAACTTCTCCGCTATTATCTTTCCATCAACTTTACCCCTAAATTCCTTCATGACTAAGCCCATTAGCGGTTTAAATGCATGTTCTTTTCTTTCCCTAATTAAATCCTCTTTTTGATTTACCAAATTTTGAATAAAGTCATCTACATTGCTAACTTTCCCAATGGCGTTTAATATCTCCTCCTTATTTGCATTTGGATTCTTACATATAATTTTTAGGATTTCTTCAGCACCTTCCTTTGCAATCTCACCTTTTTCAATCATTTCAAGTGTCATTCTAAGTTTATCTTCATCCAAAACTTCAATGTTAAAACCTTCTTTTCTAAGTTCTGCTGGAATTGAGTGAATCACTCTCGCAACCACTGTGGGCTGGATTTTATCTGCAAATTCTTCAAAGAGCTTGTAATATTCTGAATCAGCAATTACGTAAGCCAAGTCTTTAGGTAAAAGCTTTTCATACCTTTTAGCCCTATCAACAATTAATTCAGGTATTTCAACATCTAAAAGCTCCTTTGTAAGTAAAACAGGAGGTACATCTGTTTCAGGATACATTCTTGCAGCTCCTGGCAACGGGCGAAGATAGGATGTAGTACCATCTTCATTTGCCTTCCTCGTTTCTTCTGGCACACCTACTAAACAAAACTTTGCCCTCTCGATTATTCTTTGCAAAGCTCTCTCAACCCTTAAAGCATCTCCAGCAGCCATGATTACTGCATCGTCTTCACTAGCATCAACAAATTCTTTTAAAGCTTTAACCTCTCTCTCTGTTATTCCATAAGCTGGAAGTTCATCTGTATGGAATATGCCTCCAAGGCCAAACATTTTTGCGATATCTGCAAACTCCGTTCCAAGCCTTCTGTTTGGTTGAATTTCCTTGCCGACTAAGCCTCCAAAACCCCTTAGCAAGATCGCTTTAACTGTCTTATTCTTTAAAATTTTGGATTTTGTATCCTTGAACAAGCTTGTAACATCAAAAATTTCATTAACAACTAAAGCTCTCCTTTTTTTCAGCTCATCTCTAATTTTTAGCAAATTAACTTGTCTTATAACTTCATATTCCACAATCTTATCTAAAATTTCGAGTGTTTGAACACCTTTAATCTCAACTCTTGCCCCGTCTTTAATTGATATGTTTACATCTTGCCTTATTGTTCCTAAGCCCCTTTTAACTTTACCAGTTGATCTCAAAATCATTCCAAGCTTTGCGGCAACTTCCTTAGCTTGCTTTGGAGATTTTATGTCTGGATAAGTCCCTATCTCAACCAAAGGAATTCCCAGTCTGTCTAAGGAATAAACAACGTAATCTCCTCTATCTTCTATTTTTCTGCACGCTTCTTCTTCAACACAAAGTGTTGCGATGCCTACTCCGTCCAAATCACCATCAAAGGCTACTAGAGCTGTTCTTTGAAATCCTGTTGTATTACTTCCATCAATAACAATCTTACGCATTACATGGACCTCATCAACAAATTCCATATTTAGCATCTTAGCAATCTGTATTGCTATCTTCAAAGCCTCTTTATTAATCTCTCTCGGTGGTTCTTCATCAGCTTCAACCAAGCAAGTTGTGTCGTAAAACTTGTAAATGAATTTCTTGCTTCTTTCAACTTCCTCCTTTGCAGCTCTATCTTCTTCACCCATCTCGCTCCTTTTAAGCCTGAGATACCTGAAAAACTCGAAATTTGACTCTTCGACATCTCTATGCGATGTGGGGCAATAACAAAAGAGCTTGTGCTTAGTATCAAGCTGCTGATGAATTTCAATACCGACCATCAATCCCAATGAAGCATAATCAATTTGATCCATGGTTTAAGTTGATGTAGAGTTATTAAACCTTTCAGATGCAAAGAGATAAAGAAATATATTCATCAAGTTTACGCAATCAATGCAAAGTTTACTTTCAAAAGCATTCAAATGGATTGTCTTAGCATTTACAATCTTATTTTGGGGTTTGGCATTTACTGCAATTAAGTATTCCATTTATTTTCTCAACCCAATAGAATTGGCAGCAATGAGGTTTTTATTTGCCGACATCTTTTTTGCGCTAAATATATTGATTTTAAAATCTAAAATAGATTTTAAAGATTTGCCGCAATTCTTTATTTTGGGCTTAATAGGAGTTCCAACTTATCATGTCTGCTTAAATTTTGGAGAAACGTACATATCTTCTGGTGTGGCAAGCCTAATAATCTCTACTGCTCCAATATTTGTATTACTCCTCTCATGGCTTTTTCTACATGAAAGCATTACTAAGGG
>Ga0116200_10001083_pt1 | contig 10267 bp, 11 predicted proteins | sample Mar14436cmmetaG_FD_94478 | JGI IMG/M metagenome (GOLD analysis project Ga0116200, IMG submission 94478) | Marine hydrothermal vent microbial communities from Guaymas Basin, Gulf of California to study Microbial Dark Matter (Phase II) - Marker... ... | reverse complement strand
GGTGTTGGCAGGTGCCGATGAAGCTGAACTGAGAAAGTGCAAGTTATCCCATCAGAAGGCCAGATACATTAGAGAACTCGCGTTGAAAGTTGCCGGTGGATATGATTTGAATAGGATTGGAAAGATGAGCAACAGAGAAGCTATTGAGGAGCTGATGAAGTTTAAGGGGATTGGAAGGTGGACTGCCGAGTTGATACTGATAACGACGTTGGGAAGAATGGATCTCTGTGTCCCCAACGATCTTGGAGCCAGAAAGGCGGTCTCACACTTCTACTTTGACGGGAAACTTCAATCCGGAGATGCTGTTAGAAAATTCGCGGAGAGGTGGGGCAGGTTCAAAGGATGGGTAATCTATTATCTAATATGCGCTTATAACATGGAAAGCAGAAACTCCGCGAAAAGGGGGTTGAGAGTTATCCGAGAGCGGTAGTGGTTTTGACGAATGTTTTGCTATTGCTCTAGTTTAGATCCGCAGCTCAACCTTACGGCAAAAAATTCTCAACAATCTTTCTTCTAGGAAATCCTTCATAAGCTCCTTTAGCTCTTCCTTTGATGGGAGGGCGATCTCCTCAAGATGCCTACTCGCCGTAAGCCCATCGATCAATTCATGGTCCAGGAAGTATCCCGCATGCCTTATCCCGCGCATTCTATCCACACTAACCTTATCCAAGCTCCCCCAACCCCAAGCCGCTTGATCAAGAGGCTGACAAGAGTTATATCTTCGATGAACGAGATCACTTATGGCGGCGGCAGGTAGGGCCGGGGAGCTAGCCCTTCCCTGTGACCCGAAATGGGCTACACGCGGGGGCCAGTAACCCGAGAAGGCGCCTGAGAGGAGGAAAGCACGGCAACGGAAAAGGAGGGATGAAAACGCGCCCACGCAGGGTCCCGTAGGAAGCCGACCCATCCGTAAGGATGGGCAACGGCTTCCGAGCACGCCGAACCGCGTCAGGCCCGGGAGGGAGCAGCGCTAAGGCGTGGCGGGGCCGCTGCGTGGATCCGTGTTGGACTTCCTGCCGTTGTTTCGGCTTTCCTCCTCCTGGCCACTTCTCGGGGGCTGCCGCCGCCCCGTTCTTTTCTTGTTTCTGGTTTTGTTAACCCTTATATGGTTGTTTGGGCTCTTTCTTGCGTGGATTTGGATTTATGGGTGAGGATATTTCTCTTGATGAGTATAAGGGTGCTTGGAGGGAGCTTACTGTTCGAGAGGCTAGGAGGGGCTTCGTCGGCCATCTCGCCGCCTATATCATCGTCAACGCCTTCTTGATCTTCATCAACCTTTGGACCGAGCCGAGCGTCCTATGGTTCCCGTGGATTCTCGCGGGCTGGGGAATAGGCTTAGCCTTTCACGGAGTTTATAGTAGGAGGGGCTTTGTGCTTGATAAGCTTAAGGAGAAGGAGGCTTTGGCGGAGCTTTTGGCGAGGGAGAAGAAGCGGAAGAAGTAGATTGAGGGGAAACATATTTTTATCCTCGGCTTTCTGGTAGGATCATGCTCTCAACCCGAGACTTCAAGAGGATAGTCAGGGAAATAGACTCTGTTAGGGGGGTGGATGTCGTCGAGTTTCTTGAAAGGACCTCGCCCTGGTTCAGGTTTTTCGAGCCGGCCCTTCAGCGGGCATCAGAAGCCTTGAAAGCGCTTAACCTCTTTCATGTTCTCTATGGGCTTCGGCCGCTACCGATCTATGGAGTCCCATACATATCGAGGGAGATAACCTTCGCGATCAAGCTTGAGAACTTAAACGAGGTTCTCGAAGAGCTCGAAGGCCGCGGCTTCAGGAGGGTTCCGAGTTCGCGTGAAAGGCTTGGCCTCTTAGACCTGCAGACCAATAGGAGGATTGAGCTCATGCCAGCGCCAGAGCCCTTAGAGTGGGACGATGATCTTATCGAGCGAAGCCTTGAGAGAAAGGGGTTGAGGTTTCTTTCAGCCGAGGACTACGCCGTCGCCCTAATTGGAGGTAACGTGAGCACGATGAAGCTCGAGCTCGCGGCCAAGACCCTTTACGCGAACCTCGACAGCCTTGACCTAAGCTACCTCGAGGATCGGGCCGAGAGGCTCTCGGTAAAAGAGGTCGTGGATAAGCTCTTGGAGGGGTTGAGGGAGGCGTCTAGTCGGCGATGAGCGTTCTAAGCCTCAGGATGGCGGGGCCGAAAAGCTTCTTTACCTTTTCCAGGACGTCGTCCTCAAGCCTCGCGACCACGATCAGGTCCGCGTCTCCGTAAACCTCGTCAACCTGATCGACCTCGCTCCAGCTCAAGACCTCTCGGATCTTCTTCCTGATCGGGAGCCTCGGATCCAGGTTTAGGAGGATGTATGCTTTCTGGGGTCTTAGAATTCGGTTCAGGGCATGCTCATCGACCTCGAAGCCCATGGACCTCAAGGCTTCAGCAACCTCCCTAGGGCTTAGGTCTCGGCCGCGCTGCTCGGCCAACCTCGCTATCTCGGAAGATATCCTCTGAAGCTCAGCCTCATCGACCTCGGTCTTCAGCACCCTTTGAATGAGCTTCTTGCTGAGGTACGTCGTGGCCTCGAAGTATACCTGGTCGAAGTCATGCTTGAGCTTCCCGACGGGAACATATCCCTCAGGAGCCCTCAAGGCCATCGACTGATGGACTCCCGCCCTGATCGTCTGAGCCTCTCTACTTAGCGGATGCCTGAAGGGCAGCTTTATCCCAGTAAGCTTGGAGAACTTCTCGTAAAGCTCTCTAAGCGATCCCCGGTCGATCCTGAGCTCGATTCCGTGGACATCGATCAGGGCTGCGGAGACCTCGTACAGGTCCGCTATCCCATTTCTATCCCCTATCCCGAGCACCGAGACGTGGAGCTCGGCTGCCCCCGCTAGAGCCGCCTCGATCGTGTTCGCGGAGGCGTAGCCGTAGTCGTTGTGGATGTGAGCGGAGAGGGGGGTCTTGCACATGCTCCTGAGCTTCTGGAAGAAGTCCCTGGCCTGAGGCGGGGTGAGGGCTCCGCAGGTATCTGGGACGCTTACCACGGTTGCTCCGGCTTCCCCTAGGTCGTCGACGAGCCTCGCCAAGGCTTCAAGCCCGCCATCCCCTCCAAGATAATATCTCGAAGCGTCTTCAACCGTCGCCCGCCTATACTTGAACCCATATGATTTGGCGAGCTCGACAGCCTCCATGAGCCTTCTCCTAGCCTCCTCGAACCCGATGCCGCCGAGCTTGAACCTTCGATGGATCTCGGTTGGGGCCAGGTAAACGCCGACGCCTTCGACATCGTATTTCGCAGCAGCCTCCACGTCGCGCTTATACGCTCTTCCGTGAAGCACCACCTCGACCTCATAGCCTTTGAGGGCTTCTAGGACCGACTCAACGTCCCTTCGAGTGGTTCTCGGAGGGTAGTCCACCGTGAGCTCTATCCTGTCAACTCCCACTTCGGCCAAGCATTCAGCGATCCTAGCTCGAATCTCGGGCTCAAACCTTTTATACAATTCGCCTTCCCTAAGCGTCGTATCGAGGATCGCTGGCAACACGCTAGACCCGAGAAAAAGGTCCACTTTTAACCATTAATGAGGAAAACGACGCTGCTTAACGATATTCGACTCGGCTTCGATATAATCGTTTTTAGGTGGCTTGAGGGGAGAGGTGCTAGAGAGCATGGCGAACTTCCAAGTAATATTCTCGGGGAATGAGGACGAGCTCTCGAGGTTCATCCTAGCCTGGAAGCTGTCCTCCGACGTGAAGAGATACGATGAGCTGAAGAGCCAGATCCAAGAGCTCGAGAAGAGGGTTAAGGAGCTCAGGAGCAAAATAGCTGAGCTCGACAACGAGCGCATGAAGCTTCAGAGGGAGGTCGCTGAACTCACGTCCCTTCGTGAGAGCTTACGCAGGGATCTCGCGGTCCGCAGCGAGCCTAGGTGATCTCGGGTCAGCTTTTCACGCCTAGGTTTATGACTATCTCGGCTATGTCGGCGCTATATTCGGCGATCCTCCTAATGCTCTCGATCATCATCCTCAGCCCTATGAGAGTCTCGGTGTTCAACCTCAGCTCGAAAAGCCTCTTCAGGATCGCGTCCTCAAACTTCACGAAGTTCTCTACGTCAAGTATGAGCTTGTTCGCCTGCTTCACATCCGACTTGAAGACCGAGTTCATGGCTCTCTCGTAGAGCTCCGAAACCTTTTCGCCGAGCTTGATGACCTCATCCACTATCTGGGGAGACCCGCGAAGCTTGAGCAAGGGTATCTGGCTGGCTATACCCGCGGCGTGATCGGCTATCCGCTCAACGCTTTTCACGATGAGCCTGTATCCGAGGCATTCTCTCGGGTTCTTCAGACCGACCTCCCTCATGATTATGGCGTTTTCGATCGCTGCCTTAAGCTGCCTGACGCAGAAGAGATAAAGCCTATCGACCTCATCATCCCTCTGGATTATATCATTCACCAGAAAATGGTCTCTCTTCCTAAGAGCTTTCACGGCGTCCTTAAGCATGGACAAGGTCATGACATGCACTCGGTTAAGGGCGTCCCTTATCGGGAAGTCGACGTGCCCCATCAGACATCGGATAACCATGTAGTCTGCGGATTCCTCGACGGACTCCAAGCCTATGAGCTTCGTTCTCATCAGGTTCTTCAGATAAGACTTGAACTCGTCGACCCTCCTCCTAAAAACTATCTTTATGGTATCGTAGCCTGCGAGATAGCATGCTATGAGCTCCCTGGCAACCTCCTCCGGTAGATCATCAGCTGAAGCCTCTATCAAGGCTTCCGAGGGCATCTCCCTCCTCTGCCTCGGTATCAGGAGAAGGCTGTTATCCGGCTGGGGTATGAGCTGGACATAGTCTCCAGGCTTAAGCTTTATCAGCTCAGCCCAGCTCTTTGGAAGAGATACTATATAGGTTGATCGGCCTGTAAGCTGAACCCGCCTGAGGGAATATGAGGACATTTCCTCGAATACAGATTCGAGTGATGCTATATAATTGTAGCCGCGGATATGTGCCATGCTTTCTAGGAGCCTTGGTCGGCTTTTAGGCGGGAGAACGCTTTGAGCGGTATCAGGCCCGAGAGCGGGGCGACGCAGAGGGCGGCTAGCGAGTAGGATATCGGCATGAAGCCCACGAGTATTGAGCCTGTCACGGAACCTAGGAGGAAGCCTGTATCGAAGGCGGTTAGATGAAGCGAGTTCCCCAAGTTTCTAAGCTGAATTGGGGTTGCCAGGGCGACCGCTGAAGCCGTCAGCGGAAAGATCAATCCATGCGCTAAGCCGGCCAGGCATAAGCCTAGGCCGAAGAGCATCAGATTTCGGCTGAGACCGGTTATCAGGGTTCCGAAGCTGGATTCAAGCAGCCCTATGATTATCAGCTTGATTAGCCCCAGGCGCTCGACGAGCTTCGCCTTGAAGAGGAATAACCTAGCTAGGAAGGCTGAGAAGTAGTAGATTAGGAAGAAGAGGATGACGAGCTGGTCCGTTAGCCCGAGCTCGAGCTTCGCCTTGAGCGGGCCATATGCGAAGATAGCTCCCATGGCGAAAGAGGAGGAGAGATATACTAGTGCTAGGAATATGTTCGGAAGCTTGAGAACGGACTTTATGCTTAAGCTCTCCTCCTTGCCGATCTCATCGATGGGAGCGTTCCAATTCTTCGAGAGAAGGATCGAGAACATTATGGCGGCGGCTCCGATTAGGGATGCTGCGAACATGATGTATCTCAGCTCGATCACCCCCCTCAGGATTATCCCCGCTAGAGGGCCTATCCAGAAGCCGAGAGCAAGCATCATGGTGTAGCTCGTTATCCCCTTCTCGACCTCCGACGGCTTTACCGCCATGCCAGCGACCGTCAGCAGGAGCATGTAATTTATCGCGAGAGAGAAGCCGTGCAAGATCCTGAAGAATGCGAAGGATATAGGATTCCAGCTGATACCGTAGCCCATGACGGCCAGGGCGTTCAGCGTCAGCCCCAATACTAGAGCGTTTAGGATCCCCCGCCTCATCTTGAGGGAGGATGGTATCCTGAGAAAGGCAGAAGTCAGGAATGCTAGGGGTATTATCAGGCCTACTTCCTGCTCGGATGCTCCTAGGTCTTGATACAGGTAGACGGGTAGAATCGGATTGAGCATGAATATGGTTATCGAGAAGAAGAGAGCGGCGAGGTTAAGCAGGGTTAGCCTCGAGAGCATCTCCTGGCCTCAAGTCTGAGCAGAAGCCACGATATTAAGATAGGGGACGGAGTGCTGGCTCTTCGCGCTCCGAGATCGATTCCATTTCTAGAAGCTATTCTGAGCTAACCTCAACGTGAGAGAACCTTATGGGGGGCTGTGCGGCGATATTATTTGAGGTGGACATCACTCTCCTATGGCTCTACGGTGATGGTTAAGGTTGATTCGGGAGGGCGCTGCTCCCGCGGGTATGGAGATATATCGCGGCTTCCCAATCCCTGGGGGAGGGCTGTTGATCGGTGTGGGCTTTTACGGCGGGGTTGGAGAGATCGGCGGCAACAAGATACTGATCTCGGGCAGGGATGGATCCGTTTTCCTAGACTTCGGACTCAACATGAGGAAGAAGAGGGAATACGGCATCGGCTACGGGCGTGAGAGGGTTTCCAGGATCTTGAGAAACTACATTCTCCTAGAGATTCTCCCGAGGCTAAGAGGAATCTACAGGGAGGACCTCCTGGGGGAAGGAGGTCAGCTGAGCGGGGCGGAGGAGGCTGATCCTCAAGCATGCCTGATCTCTCACGCGCACCTAGATCACTACGGCCTCGTTGGCTTCCTGAAGCCCGAGATACCTATAGCGGTCAGCAAAACGACAGCCGCCCTGATCAAGCACTCTCTAGAGACGGGTTCTCTCGCCGGCCCTGAGGCTGATGTGCTCGTGTATAGGGATAGGCTTCTTCGGGAGCGGATGGGAGGGGAGGCTGATCCCGAGAGGAGGAGAGAGCTCAGGGATAGGCTTGCGGTCGAAAGACCTAGGATAATCTTCTCCGGAGGGAGAGAGGTTTCCGGGATGCCGTTCAGCATAGAGCCCTATCCCGTTGATCACTCGGTTCCAGCCTTCGGCTTCCTGATCGATGTCGGAGAAGCTCAGATAGCTTACACGGGCGACCTGAGGATTCACGGCATCGTCAAGCACTACACCGAGAAGTTTATGGAGAATGCGCGGAGAGTGGACTATCTGATAATCGAGGGTACGAGGATAACCGACTCAACCCACATGACCGAGTCGAAGGTTAGGGAATATGCTCTCAGAGAGCTGAGGGATAAGGAGGGGAAGTTCGCGGCCGCCATAATATCTGCGCACGATATAGACAGGCTTAGAACCATGATAGAGGTCGCGCAGGAGCTGGGGAGAACCCCGATTCTCTCCCCGAAGCTTGCACACCTCCTGAAGACCCTGAAGGAGGGCGAGACCCACCTACGATCTCTGCCTGAGCCCGGAAAGGATTTCCTGATTTATTATGAGAGGCGAAGCCTGACCGAGGGAGGATATCTTCTCAGCTCCAGATACTATTACTCGTGGCAGCGTCAGATCTATCGGGAGCATCAGGGCCACGTGATAAAGCCCGAGGAGGTCGCCAGGAGCCAGGGAGACTATCTGATGATTTTCGCGGGCCTAGGCTACGTGACCGAGCTCGTGGACGTAAACCCGATGCCGGGATCGCTTTTCATAGAGTCTACGAGCGAGCCGTTCGACGAGGAGCAAGAAATAGAGTGGGAGAAGGTGGAAAGATGGATAAGCTTGCTTAGGATGGATAGGGTGCACATCCACTCGTCTGGTCACGCGAACCGCGAAGACCTCCTCAAGATAATAGATGAGATAAGTCCGAGGGCTGTGATCCCGATACACACCGAGAGGCCGAGGGAGTTCAAGAAGCTGATCGGAAGAGGCGGCTCCAAGGTGATAGTTCCCGAGGAGGCGGCCAGGATCCAGCTAAGGCTTTGAGGAAACCGCGAGGATTAAAGCTTCCCCTCCCTGAAACATTATTTACCGCCATGAAGCTTATGGGCGGGGCTGATTCCCCGATGAGGGTTCTGGTCACGGGGGCTGCGGGCTTCATAGGCCATCACCTCTGCAGGAAGCTCCTTGAGAGGGGCTTTGAGGTCTGGGGGCTGGATGATCTCAGCCGAGGTGATAGGGCGAGGGTCAGGAGGCTCGAGGAGCTGGGGATGAGGTTTAGGAGAGCTGATGTCCGCGCCGAAGCCGAGGTCGAGGAGGTCCTGAGGGAGAGCAGGCCCGACGCCGTGATCCACCTAGCCGCCTTGATAAGCGTCCCAGAAAGCTTCGAGAAGCCGAGCCTATACATGTCCGTGAACGCTGAGGGAACCGAGATCCTGGTCTCGGCGGCGAACAGGCTTGGGGTCGGGAAGCTGATCTACGCGAGCAGCGCGGCGGTCTACGGCAACCCGATCAGGCTTCCGATAGATGAGGATCATCCCCTCGACCCGATCTCGCCCTACGGCAGGTCAAAGCTCCTCGGAGAGGAGCACGTCTTGAGAGGGTTCAGAGGCCGAGCCTCAATCGCCCTGAGGATCTTCAACGTCTATGGGCCAGGCCAGAGCCCAGAGTACGCTGGGGTGATCGTGAAGTTCGTGGAAAGGCTGAGGAAAAATGAGCCTCCGATAATCTTCGGAGATGGAGAGCAGACCAGGGACTTCATCCACGTCCACGACGTCGCGGAAGCCTTCATCCAAGCCCTGACCTCAGACCTTCATGGAGCTCACGCCCTCAACATAGCCTCCGGAAAGCCCATCAAGATCAGGGAGCTCGCGGAGCTTATGATCAGGCTCAGGCGGCTCAGCCTGAAGCCCGTCCACGCGGCCCCGAGGCCGGGAGACATAAAGCACAGCTACGCAGACATCTCAAAGGCGAGAAAGCTACTAGGATGGAGCCCCAAAACGATGCTCGAAGAAGGATTAAGGAAGCTACTAGAAAGCAGGTAAAGAAAACCTTATCAAATCAAAATGTAAACGACACCTACCATAGTCCCTCTCTTCGAGTTTTTGTAATAGTCTTTTCAGATGAAGCCATCGCCCTCCTTTATTCCGAGCTTCTCGATTAAGTCTGGCGGAAAGTGGTTGTTTTAAGAAAGCTTGAGTAATTCTCTCCGTGAAACTGAAAAAGCTTATATGGCCATAAGGTTATTGTAAGAACGGGCTGGTGGGGCTCCTGGGTGGGGTCTCGGCGTCTAGCGGCGTCTTCACAATTCCGTTTACACGGCCTTCATCATCGATCCACCTTTCAGGCCTCACCAGCCCCTTTCAGATGATCTAATTTTTCGCTCAGAGCTATAAGGGATTCGATCTGAGGCCTCTCTGATTAGGGCTTCTACGGCATGGAAAGCGATTTGGCTATAAACCATTACAGGACGAGCAACTCAAAAGAGGTAAAACGAAGTAAAACAAAAGAGAGCTCAAGGGGGTTAAGAACCTTATACGAGAAGGAATGAAAGGGGAGAGAAAGGGGAAACACCCCACCATCATATTTAAATGTCCCGCGGGGGTGATTTGAACACCCGACCATCCGGTTTCTGTCCGCCTGGTGGGCTGAAGGGCTCGCGCCTCTTTGGGCGCGGCTACAGCCGGACGCTCTACCAGGCTGAGCTACCGCGGGCCGTTTTGATGTTTTGTTTGGGTCTAATTAACTCTTTTGCCGTGTTTTTGGCTGGTTTATCGTGTTTGCTAGCTTTTGGAGCTCTTTTTCGAGGTCCCTGCTCATTTCCAGGAGGTCCTTTAGCTCGCCTATCCTCGCTGAGATCGCCTCGATCTCCTTGAGGCTTAGGCTTTCCTGCTCCTCGGCTTGGGGCGGGCTTTCCTCCCTCTTCTCTTCAGGCTTCTCCGAGGGAGGTTCGAGGCTTTCCGCCTTCATCGGCTCGGCTTCCTCCTCGGGCTTCGGGGCTTCGGAGGCCGCTTCCTCCAGCGCTTCTCCGATCGGCTGGATGGCTTCAGGCGGGGCTTCTTCGAGTGGGAGGGCTTGATGCCCGTGCTTGGGGGTTCTGTCGGAGAGCTTCGCCGCGGCGTAGTGGGAGGCCAGGATCGCTAAGGAGATTAGGAGCCAGGTCGCTGGATCCATTATAGCTCACCCACTATGCTCGAGATGTTCTCGGTGAGCTTGGTCGTCAGCTCGATGAGCTTGTTGGATGCGTGGTAGGCTAGGAGGTGAGCTGCCCCGGTTGCCGCTAGGAGGGCGCCGAGACCATATGCGAAGGTGAAGATGGAGTCTCCTCGAAGCCTGTAGTATGCTAGGGCGCTCGCGGCGGCCATCCCTAGCCCTATCGCGTAGAAGAAGGTTCGGATCATGGTTACTGGTACGGCTGAGATCAGCGG
>Ga0116200_10001082_pt1 | contig 10268 bp, 7 predicted proteins | sample Mar14436cmmetaG_FD_94478 | JGI IMG/M metagenome (GOLD analysis project Ga0116200, IMG submission 94478) | Marine hydrothermal vent microbial communities from Guaymas Basin, Gulf of California to study Microbial Dark Matter (Phase II) - Marker... ... | reverse complement strand
GTTTCAAACAGTTGTACCGATATGTCCTTTTTCTTGAATCCGAATCCTAACTTTTTGCATAAATATTACCGATCCATAAATCAAAAGGCCAAGAATGTAGAAGAAATACTTTTTGTCCGAATGTATTCCAAAAAAGCCAGCAATGGCACCAGGATGAAATAGCACGAAAGCGGTTGCAAGGAAAAACGGGATTTCATACCACTTGTTTCTCGTTATGCACCAGTTCTGCGCGAAGCATTCAAAAGACGACATGCCTATGAGAGCCATAACGAATATTAACAACCCCTTTGACCAGCTATTGATACCATTTAGAATTAATTCCGGATTAAATACGAACATAAACGCAATACACGACGTTCGGATATCGTACTTGAAACCCTGAATACCTGTAGGCACAGGTTCAGACATGGCAATTGCTGAAGCTGCGTACGCCGCGAGTCCAACCGGAGGAGTATCATCGGCAAGGATTCCGAAATAGAAACAGAACAGGTGAGCAGCCATAATCGGGATGATAAAACCGAGGTTTCCACCAACTTCGACGATCACGGGAGCAGTCAAAGAAGCCATAACAATATAAGTGGCTGTGGTGGGCAGCCCCATACCGATGATAAGACTTGCTGTAGCAGTGATGAAAAGAAGCAGAAAAATATTTCCATGTGAAAGGTATTCAACAACCTCTGATATCATCCCACCAATACCCATGTCCACAACGCCAACGATTATACCTGCTGAAGCACAGGCAAGACCCACGGAAAGCATGTTCTTGGATCCTTTTATAAGACCTTCTATAATCAGTTTTACGGCTTCATAAAAGGCAGAAAATAAATTCTTTCTGGCAATGATGGCTTTCCGTGTTTCCTGATAGAAAATGATTGCAAACAACAAAATTATAGTTCTAAAAGCAGCCGTTACAGGGGTGTGCCTCAAGTAAACCAATTCATTAAGTAGCACTAGTAATGGGATCAGGTAATGTATTCCATTTTTTAACACTTCTTTAAATTTTGGGAGATCTTCTGGGGGTAGCCCTTTTATGCCAAGCTTTGATGCTTCGAGGTGCGTGATGCAGAAGAGACCAAAATAAGACGCGAAAGCCGGAATGGCTGCTGCTTTAACCACTGTTAGGTAAGGTACGTTCACATACTCAGCTATGATGAATGCGGCGGCCCCCATGATGGGCGGCATAATTTGTCCGTCGGTGCTTGCTGCAACTTCCACGGCGGCGGCTTTCTTTGGCGGATAACCGATCTTCTTCATCAGTGGAATTGTAAAAGGTCCCGTGGTTACAATATTTGCAATGCTGGATCCTGACACAAGTCCAGTAGCCGCACTGGCAACCACCGCTGCCTTGGCGGCACCACCCTTGAATCTTCCAAGTATGGATAGTGCCAGATTAGTAAAGAATTCTCCGGCGCCGGCTTTATCTAGCAATGCACCCATCAATACAAACAGGTATACAATAGATGATGAAACACCCAGCGGGATACCGTAGATACCCTCTGTGGACAGACATATAGTACTCAAATACTTCCTCAGGGATACCCCTTTAAAAGCAATAACATCCGGCATATACGGACCAAAAAACGCATAAATGGTGAATATCACTGCTATTACAGATAGAGCAGGACCGATAACTCGCCTTGTAGCTTCCAGCAGCAGGATGACCAGGATTGTGCCCATTATCACGTCACGAGTATTGGGAATCCCCATGCGCATAGCTATTCCGTTATAGTCCAGGGCCAGGTAAAGAGCCGCCAGACCACCGGCTATTGCAAACAAATAATCGATGAAGGGGATGCGATCTCTAACTGCAAGATACCCGAGGAATTTTCTTTTCCGTCGAAGGCACGGAAAAAGCAGATACAATAACACCATGGCAAAGGTTAAATGTATTGCCCTTTCCCGGGTGCTATCTATGACAAGAACACTGGGTAGTGCAAGTTGATACAGGGCCCATAAAACTGCCACCGTCCCGACGATATACCTTTCGTGGGTCCTGAGTTCCCTTATATCACCGGTTTCGGCCTTAATAAGTTCTTCTGCGGACTCTGCCTTCTTTGCACCAATTTTTTCTAAAACCAATGTTCACCTCGCTTTACCTTTTTGCGTTGTGAAATTAATTCCCCTAACTATCTCCTTTCCAGAACACCTTGAAGGCTTTTTTCGTCATGTACAGATCTGCCTTGCTCGCAATTTCAAAGGGAGAATGCATGGAAAGAAGCGGGGTACCACAATCCACTATATTCATCCCGTACGAAGCAAGAAACTTCGCAATTGTTCCACCGCCTCCTTCATCAATCTTCCCCAGTTCACCAGTTTGCCATACAACATTATTTCTGTTAAACAGCCGTCTCAACCAGGCCAGATATTCAGCGTGAGCATCACTTGAATGGTATTTGCCACCTGATCCGGTAAACTTAGTCACGCAAATCCCGTATCCTATCCTGGCTGCGTTTCGCTTTTCATGCACTTCCTGATAATCAGGATCCAGCGCCCCGTTTACATCGGCGCTAATAGCCCGGGAATTTGCAAGAACTTCCAGAATATTTGACACGTTAGCTTCCTTCCCCTGCAGTTCCAGGATATTGCTAACTACCAGTTCAAAAAACCTGGACTTGGCTCCGGTACTTCCTTCGCTTCCTATCTCCTCCTTGTCATAGAAACACGCCAGTGCTGTTCTCTGAACTTCCTCAAGCTCCATAATTGCTTCCAGAGAGGTATAAACACTGGACCTGTCATCATGACCATAAGCGCCCACAAGACTCCTGTCAAAACCCAGGTCTTTAGCTTTCCCGGCAGGAACAACTTCAAGCTCAGCACTGGAAAAATCTTCTTCTGTCATTCCGTATTTTTCGTTTAAGTAATTAATGATGGCCAGCTTGAACCTCTCTTTCACCTTTGAATCACCGAGAGGAATACTGCCAACCAGCAGATTCAGCTTTTCACCCTCGAAAGCCTCACTAACCTTTTTCTCACCCTGAATTTTTCTGGCAAGGTGAGGCAACAGGTCTGCAATGGTGAAAACAGGGTCGCTCTCGTCTTCTCCTATTCTGAACTCAAGCTCGGTACCATCCTGCAATATTACTTTCCCGTGCAGGGCCAAAGGTCTAGCAAGCCATTGATATTTTTTTATTCCACCGTAATAATGAGTCTTCAAAAAGACCAGATCAACTTCTTCATACAGCGGGTTTTGCTTGAGGTCCAATCGAGGAGAATCATGATGCGACGCTATTATAGCCAGCCCGTCTAGAACATCATTATTCCCCATTACAGCAAGATAAACTGTTTTATCCTGATGGACCCAGTATACTTTCCTTGATCCCTTTTCCCTGGCTTCTTTCCACGGAACAAATCCTTTTTCTTTCGCCAAAGACACGATGCTTTTTACACATTCCCTCTCGGTTTTGCTCTGATCAAGAAAACTCTTATATCTTTCAGCAAACGAAAAAATAGCATCCTTTTCTTCTGTTGACACACAATCCCATACAAGTTTTCGTTCCCAGAAAAGCTTTTCCGTAAGCTGTTCAAAATCTTTTCTAGGAGAACTTTTCTTCGCCATAATCTATTTCACCTCTCAACTTGATTTTCACTGTCAGACAAAACACCACGCTACTCCACATAACTCAGCCAGTGCTTGTATTTTTCCACTTCTCCTTTGACAACCCCGAAAAATATTTCCTGCAATTTCTTGGTAACGGGTCCGGGAGAACCAGAGCCGATTATTCTGTCATCAATTTCCCTGATCGGTGTTATTTCGGCTGCCGTACCCGTGAAAAACACCTCATCTGCAATATAGAGCTCATCACGGCTGAAGCGTTTCTCTTCAACTTCAAAGCCCTCATCCTTAGCAATGGCGATCACCGAGTCTCTGGTAATTCCACCCAGTATCGAGGTAAGCGGAGGAGTCTTTATTCTATTATCTCTAACTATAAAGATATTTTCACCGGTTCCTTCGGCCACGTAACCTTCCGGGTCGAGCATTATGGCCTCGTCGTATCCTGCCCGGGTAACTTCCAGTTTGGCCAGCGTGGAATTAACGTAGTTTCCAGCCGTTTTCGTTTTGGTCATCATTATATTCACGTGATGTCTCGTAAACGATGATATTTTTGCACGAATACCCTTGAGCAAGCCTTCTTCGCCAAGGTAAGCTCCCCATTTCCAGGTTATAATAGCCGTATGAATGGGATTATCCTGAGGGTGCAAACCCATGGCCCCCTCTCCTATGAAAGCAATCGGCCTTATGTAGGCTTCGTCCTGACCGTTAGCTTTCAAAGTATCTATAATTGCCTGAAAAATCTCATCCTGGCTGTAAGGTATTTTCATCAACAGGGCGTGGGCAGAATCAAAAAGTCTTCTCACGTGTTCCTTGAGTCTGAAAACAGCTGAAGTTCCCTCTGTACACCTGTAACACCTTATTCCTTCAAATACCGACATTCCATAGTGGAGCGAATGAGTTAACACGTGCAATTGAGCTTCGTCCCACGGTATCAAATTCCCATCCATCCAGATCTTGTCTGCTTTTTCAACCATCTAGTACCTCCTTGAGTGAGAAAATCAGAAACATCTCCTTCGTCATACCGACAATCAATGCTTTATTAACAACTGTCTCAAAGACCTGCTCAGTGGTCTTCTAGCTATCCCATTCTCCGTTACAATTCCGGTGATATATTTACTCGGCGTTATATCAAAAGCTGGATTATAAGCATTAACACCATCCGGAGCTATCTTCTTCCCGTTCACATGCGTTACTTCTCTTGGATCTCGAATTTCTATTGGTATCTCTAGTCCTTTTTTAATAGTAGGATCAAAAGTCGACAGCGGTGCTGCCACATAAAAAGGAATACCGTTTTCTTTAGCGAGCACAGCGAGAGAATACGTACCTACTTTATTTGCCGTATCACCATTTGTGGCGATTCTGTCTGCACCCACTATGACTAGATTAATAATTTTACTTTCCATCAGATAACCGGCAGCGTTATCGGTTATAAGTGTCATGGGAACATTGTCATTAAGCAATTCCCACACTGTCAATCGACCACCCTGCAGCAAAGGTCTTGTCTCACACACATAAACGTGGATTCGCTTACCCTTTCTCCATGCAGTCCTGATTATCCCCAGTGCAGTACCGCTTCCGCCAGTGGCTAAGGTCCCCGTGTTACAGTAGGTTAACACATTCATTCCGTCTTCAATGACTACTTCACCATGTTTTCCTATTGCCGCATCCAGCACTATGTTTTCTTCCCTTATTTTTTCCGAAACCTCCCAGAGGCTCTTTTTCAAGAACTCAATATCCGCCTCAGGATTTTCAATAATAACAGCCCGCATCCGCTCAATGGCCCAGAGAAGATTTACTGCAGTGGGACGCGCAGTACTGGCAGTTTTACAGAGCTTATCAAACTTCCGGACAAACTCACCAATGTTTTTTGCTTGCAACCTCTGGGCTTCAAGGGCAAGCCCCATGGCTATGGCGAGTCCAATGGCAGGAGCCCCCCGGATAGCGAGCTTTTTGATAGCATTGATCACCTGTCTAATATTCTTGCAGGAGATATACTGTTCTTTCCTTGGTAGCTTTCGCTGATCCAGTATCAAAATCTCATCTCTGTCCTTCCAGAATATAGGGGGCTTAACAGGCATTCCGCTTCTCCACAAACACACTAAAATCTTTTAATTACAACTTCCCCCCATCAACACAGTCACAGCCCAAAAGTTAAGTTAGAGGATCACGCAGCGTCAACGTTCGCTTCTCGAACAGGGGGCAGAATCCACTTTGGCAGCAAGGTAGTCAAATTATCCTTTTTAAAAGGATGAGCAGGAAAAATCAAGGGGAATTAATTTCACTTCAGGGGCAATGAGGGTTGGAAAAAGAAAGAATAGATTAGCACACTTGCGCCAAGTACCCAGCAATAATAGGAGAAATAGTGAAATGTACCTCTTTCAATTATGTTTAGCAGAATTTTCAGTGCTGCATAGCCTACCAGGAAAGCTGAGATAGTTCCCGACACGATAGCAATAGCACTGAAAGAAGAAGTCTCCCAGTGTCTTAGCTCCAGAAGTGTGGCACCAGCCACTGCCGGAATAAACAGCAAAAAAGAATATCTGGCAGCAAGTTCTCGATCCAGTCCCAGTAACAGGGCGGTAGAAATCGTTGTTCCCGACCTTGATATCCCGGGAGCGATGGCCAATCCCTGCACAAAACCAATTGTAAGCGCATCCCTGATTCTCATATTTTCAATGGTTCTTCCCACGGGCCTGTTAACATACTTCGTCATCCACAGGATGCTTCCTGTTATGAGGAAACAGATGCCCACAGCACGAATGGACGAAAACAAATCAATAAAAAGCCTCTCGCCGAACAAGCCAATTATAATAGTAATAATACTTCCACAGATAATAAGTACAACCAGCCATATACTACCGGTTACTTTTTCTCTGTGTTTTAATTGCTCCAGCGTTTGAGGCAACCTTGTGACAGATTTCAGGATATCAATGATGTCATTTCTGAATACAATTAATATTGCTATCAGTGTCCCCGTATGAAGGCAAACATCCAGCACCAGCTCTGATTTCCCAAAACCCATGAGAATCTGGGTAACAGCCAGGTGTCCGGAACTGCTGACAGGTAAAAATTCCGTCAGACCCTGTATGACGCCAAGGATTATCGCGTGAATAATATCCACGTAGATATCTCCTGATAAAATCTGTTGATTCCTGTTTGGGTAGCTTGCCGCTTACAAAACATACTTCAAATATCTTTAAACCAACATAAACAAAAAAATGGCGAGTACATACAAACCCGCCTGCTTATGCCACGTTGCATTAAACTATATGTTAGTACAAAAGTCTGCTATTGCCTAATCTTTATTTCTTGGCTTCTTCCGACTCCAGCCCGAATCGGCTCCAGTAAATGAATCTCTGGCAATTTGGGCAATTATGCATTCTTTCATTCTTTTGCAACTCGATAAAAGTTTGTGGTGGAATATTCATGTGACAGACCTGGCACACACCATTGTCCACAGGTGCCACAGCAATTCCGTTTCTTTTATCTTTTATGAAGTTGAATTTCCTCAATAAACCGGGCTCAATTTTCTTGGAAATTTTTTTGCGCTTATTGTCAAAAGCCTTTAATTTTTTCTCCAGCTCCGAGGCCTTCTTTTCCAGTTCCTTTTTCTTGTTCTCATATTCTTCTTTGCGTGTTTCCAATTCTTTGTCTCCGGATTTTATTTCTTCACTCAAGGCCTCCAGATTTGTCATCAATTCAAGAAGCTGGTCCTCTTTTTCCTTTATTTCTCTTTTGATACTGTCCACTTCTCGAAGACAGGCTTGATATTCTCTATTGTTTTTGATTTCAAGAAGTCTCCGTTTTCTTCTGGACAACTGGTTTTCCAGCTCCCTGATTTCCTGCTCGAAAACCCTCTTCTCTTTGTTACCCTCTTCGAAAATTTGCTTCTTGATAGTCAATTGCCCGGTAAATTGCTCGTAGTCTTTTTCAAGTTCCTTCAACTTCCTGGGAATTGCTATTTTTTCCCTTTCCAGAACCTGGAACTCAGATTCGAGCCTCTGTAATTCAATTAACTGTCTGAGTTGTTCCTGCAAAGCAAACCTCCTTCTTCCTTATTTAAATTTTGCTCCAAGCAAACATTACATCACCGTAAAAGGATCTTTTTCGCTTCTGGCTGCAAGTATTTCAATGTTCGCATCAGATGCTTCGATCTTCTTCTCAAAAAATTCCACCAACTTACTCACCACAACCTGTTCTGATGCGAAATGTCCCACGTCAAATACTACAAGGCCAGTCTCCATGGCAAACATAGCGTCATGGTATTTGATATCTCCAGATATCAAAGCATCACAATCAAGCTCCACAGCCAACTTAACCGCTGCGCCTCCACTTCCACCACAAATAAGAACTTTTCTTATCTGAACGGTTTCAGACGCTGAAACTACAGTCACTTTTTCAATACGAAGTCTCTCTTTGAGAAAAGAAGATAGCTCTGTAATATTCATACTTTTATCGAAATAACCCACCCGAACAATGGAGGCAAGAACAGTCTCGTCTAGAGAAACACCCGCTTCCTGGACACTCTTGACATTATTTAAACCCAGCAATGACGTTAATGCATCATTCACTCCTCCACTTGCAGCATCCAGGTTAGTATGAGCGCTAAGCACCGATATACCATTCAGGATCGCCAGCTGAAGAATCCTACCCACAGGCTCGTCAAGATTTATTCTGTTGAGCGGTTTAAATATTAGCGGGTGGTGAGTAATGATAAGATTACACTGAAATTGGATAGCTTCGTTAACGACAGAAAGAGACGGATCAAGGCTAATTATAACCTTCTGCACCCTGTTTTCTGGATGCCCGACCTGCAATCCCACGTTGTCCCAGGATGCTGCAAGCTCCGGCGGAGCCAGTTCTTCAAGCCATTGTTGAAATGTCCTCACAGTAATTTCAGAATGCATCGCAAAAAATTAGGGGGGCTTCTTTTTAGAATGCCCCCCTGGCTACTTTATGGTTTCCGGGTTGTTGGCTCCAGGTTCCTATTTTGCCTGTCTCTGACCTCGAGCCTTTTCCAAAAATGTACGACGGTATTGACGTTATGTTCTTCGTTTTTAAATCTAACCTCATAATTTTATCGTAATTGGTGGGCCCACCTGGGATCGAACCAGGGACCGACCGGTTATGAGCCGGTGGCTCTACCAACTGAGCTATGGGCCCTTGGTCTGGTTGCTTTTTGCATACGTATTTTATTTGATTAACACCTGTTAGGCAAGAGAAATATTAAGCCTAATCGGTGTGCTAGCTCTCAATAAAACTTTTGAGTTTCTTACGCCTGCTTGGATGTCTTAACTTTCTCAACGCCTTCGCTTCTATTTGCCTTATTCGCTCTCTGGTAACGGAAAAATCCCTGCCAACTTCTTCCAAAGTATGGTCAGCCTTCTCACCAATACCAAACCGCATCCTCAAAACTTTTTCTTCCCTGGGAGTAAGTGTTGCCAGTACTTTCCTTGTTTGCTCGGATAAATTCAAATTTATTACCGCGTCGATAGGAGAAGTAGCCTTTTTATCTTCAATGAAATCCCCAAGATGACTGTCTTCTTCCTCACCGATTGGAGTTTCAAGACTTATTGGCTCTTTGGCAATTTTGAGCACCTTTCTGACTTTTTCGAGCGGAAATTCCATTTTTTCTGCTATTTCCTCAGGAGTTGGTTCCCTGCCCAGTTCCTGCACAAGGTATCGTGAGGTACGGATCAATTTATTTATAGTTTCAATCATGTGCACCGGTATTCTTATTGTTCTGGCCTGATCAGCAATGGCTCTCGTAATTGCTTGTCTGATCCACCATGTCGCGTATGTGCTGAATTTGTATCCTCTCTGGTATTCGAACTTATCCACCGCCTTCATTAACCCTATATTGCCTTCCTGAACCAGATCAAGAAACTGCAGCCCGCGGTTGGTGTATTTTTTAGCAATACTAACAACAAGACGTAAGTTGGCCTCAATCAGCTCCCTCTTTGCTTCCTTGGCCTTCCTCTCTCCATTGTCCACTCTCCGAAGAATTTGTTTCAGGCTTCGGGCATCCATCCGTGTTTCCATTTCAATATCTCTGATTTCCTGACGCCCTTCCCTTGCCATTTCTTCGATGTTTTTGAACTCTTCAATGGTTAAACCCAGTTCCTCTGCAGCATCTTCGAGCCTATCGGGGTTTTCTTCAACCTCTCTGAATATTCTGCTAAGCTCCTGATAAGGACGCCCTGTGTTCACCATACATCGTTCAACCTTCTTTTCCGCAGCTTCCAATCTAACCACGTGGGATCTCAGCTTGTCTATAATCTTATCGATCTGCTTTCTTCCAAGGCGAAGATCTTTAACCAGTGAATTCATCTGACTTTTGATGCTGGCAAGCTCAGGATGATATGCATTTTTGTCCAGAGGCTCGTGCCCGTTGCCGAACAGGCTTTCCTGGATTTGCCTTCTTTTTTCTTCCAGCTTTGCCACCTCGTCAAGAAGCTTGAGTACTTCATCTTTTCTAACGCTCACTTCATCCTGAGTGTACTCATCTTCCATATCCCGCAGGACTTCTTTCAGGCTAATCCTCTCTTCCTGCAAATCTTCTTTTAATTTTATGATTTCCCTTATGCCTATTGACGTTTCGAGAATAGCGTCCAGAACTTCCTGCTCACCTTGCTCAATCCTCTTCGCAATCTCAACTTCGCCTTCCCTGTTCAGCAGGGAAACCATGCCCATTTCCCGGAGATACATCTTCACC
>Ga0116200_10001081_pt1 | contig 10270 bp, 9 predicted proteins | sample Mar14436cmmetaG_FD_94478 | JGI IMG/M metagenome (GOLD analysis project Ga0116200, IMG submission 94478) | Marine hydrothermal vent microbial communities from Guaymas Basin, Gulf of California to study Microbial Dark Matter (Phase II) - Marker... ... | reverse complement strand
GTTGAATATGATTCTTCCAATCTTGCGTTCCAGTGATAACCCATCAATTTGTGGGGAGCTTCCCCTAATCCTTTTGATTCGAACAGCGAAGCTCTCACCTGGAGCTATATGCAGGGAAAGATCAGCCTTTTCGATCGTGTTTAATATTTCTTCGGGTGAAGCTTTGCAGTGAGCAATGAAGGGGCCGCAAGCCCTTGTAAGGGAAGATCTATACGCGACGGATTCTATGCATCGAGGATCTGATTTCAGAACTAAGACTTGAGTCAGCCTAAATAAAACGGAGTATGCATGGTTCTCAGCTTCTAAGATGGCTTTGACTTCAGCAAAGGGAAGAGTAGGATTCTCGCCTGTGACGAGAAAGAAGAACTTGGCCACATCTGAGCCCCTAGAGATGCCCTCCTGAACTTTACATCTTAAGTTTTTCTCTGATACTCCTCTAGGAGTTCTTTAGCTCTATCCATTCTGATTTTCCTATCTTTAACCATTCTCTCAGCAATCACATCGATAATCTCACCGGTGGCCCCAGCCATTATAGCGATGTTTCTCGCATGTAGCGACATATGTCCCCTCTGTATTCCCTCATGAGCAAGAGCCCTCAAAGCCGCTAGGTTCTGTGCCAATCCAACAGCAGCCATAACTTCAGCTAGCTCTCGAGCCGTCTTCACCCCTAGAATCTTCAAGGCAACCTTTGCGACTGGATGAACTTTCGTGGCGCCGCCGATTATGCCGACAGCCATAGGAAGCTCAAGTGAACCGACTAGATCTCCATCTTCATTCTTCTCCCATATTGAAAGCGGAGAATAATGCCCAGTTCTCGCGGCGTAGGCGTGCGCTCCCGCCTCCACAGCTCTGTGATCGTTGCATGTTGCTATGACCACGCCGATGATTCCGTTCAGGATTCCCTTGTTATGCGTTGCAGCTCGATAGGGATCTGCAGCTGCAAAGGCGTAGGCGTCAAGAATCCCATCGACGACTTCCTCCCCGCCTACCGCTTCTTTATCTACAACTGTCCATGCTCTCGCCAGCCGCTCAGTTGCGAGATTGGAGATTATTCTCAGAATAACCTGGCCCCCCGTGATCTTTTCAATAATTGGGGCTACTGCTTCAGCCATCGTGTTCACAGCGTTAGCTCCCATAGCGTCTCTACAGTCTACAAGGAGCTCAGTGATGACCATGGGTCCCCTCGGCGTATGTATTACTTTAGCTCGTAAGTCCTTGGCGCCGCCGCCTAAAGAGACCAACAATGGATCTTGCTCGTTAGCCTTTTCCAAAATCTCATCCTTAGCTTCCAAAATCGCCATCTTGGCGCGATATGGATCTTTAACCTTAACTGTTTGAATCTGTCCTATCATCACTGGATCTGTGCTGCTTGTGAAGATTCCGCCCTTGCTTCGAGTCATCTTCGCTCCGTAGCTTGCAGCTGCAACGACTGAGGTCTCCTCAATAGCCATCGGGATCAAATAGTCTTTCCCATTTATTAGGAAATTAACCGCGATTCCAAGAGGAATAGGGATCGCCCCAACAACGTTCTCTATCATCCTATCTGCTAATTCAATATTCAGAGACCCCGTGGACTGCAGGATTCTCACCTCATCATCCGTGAGCCCTGCAAATTCCTTAACAATCTGCGCACGTTCTTTGACGTTGAGCTTATAGAAACCTGAAATCTGCGATGTTTTCAAACTTATCTCCTCGCTTATGCTAACATTCCTAATTTTCCAATTTTATTTTATATTTTCATGCGACGCATTAATCTTATTAATAACAAGATATGAAATTAACTGGTTTCTCTGAATTCATATTTGCTATAGCTAAAGCTCCTTTTAAGAAGAGATTTAGGTGGCCTCTGCTCTTATTAGGAAAGGGGAAGGGATAAGAATGATCTGCCCTAACTGTGGGAAAGAAGTTCCGGATGATGCTAATTTCTGTAAATACTGTGGGATTAGGCTGGCTAAAGAGGCAGAGTTGCCTATACGAGATGTCATCAGAAATATTCTGATTCGGCGCATAGAAGGCATAAGAAATCGGGATTCGAAAACTATCAGGGAGCTTGTTGATCAAGATGAATACACGAAATTTGATGATTGGCCGCCCTTTGATCTTCAGGAATCTGAAGCTTTGGAGAACGAAGCGAAGGCATTGAAGGTGCTTAAAGAATATGATTATGAGACGAGAGGCTGGAAAATCCAGATCTTTGGAGACTCCGCTATAGCTATGTTCATAATAAGATATCACGGTCAGATAAGAGACTTAAAATTTGATGTGCAATCAAGAGTCTCAGCATTTCTATTAAAGAGGAATGGAGAATGGAAGATTGTTCATGAGCATTGGTCTCGATTTCCCTTGTGATTCATCTTAAAAATCAGATGAACGATATGAGAGTCTGTTACTTCGATAACGTTCTAATTCTTTTCCTTCTTTTTCTCTTCGGGGTTCTTCTTCAATGAGGGAATGGACGGAGGAGTAGTTGCCATTGCCCATCCGATCCAAGCTACAACAACAAGGAAAAGATAAACAATTATCATAACCGGGATAAGTAAAGCCCAGTCCCGTATGGTTCTATCTAAAAATACGATGGTCTGCGGAGCTAAAAACAATGCCCAAAAATATAGGATCATCGCGGTGAAACTTAAAACTAAAAGTATTCGTCCCTGAGTAATGTCCCGCAACCTCTTCACCCCTTTCTCTGAGTAAGAGGGAGATAATACTTAAAACTTTGCGATTTATAGAAAGCCCTCAGCATTTCCATCGATTAATCGTCGCCTCGAAATTGAAAAGATTCTTAAACACACACCGTATATTAAATTAAAAGGTGTGTGGAAATGAATAAGATTAGAAAACTTCAGGGAAGAGTTCTCGAGATAGAAAGAACGGGTGAGACGGTCACTGATGAGTACGGAGAAAAATGGGAGAAATGCATATTCACTGTGGAATTAACAAATTTCTCGAAACGCACGCCGGATGAAAAGATTCCCGAAGAGATTAAGGGCAAAAAGGTTAAGCTAGTCAGATACTGCTGCTATGACTGGCATTATAAGATTGGCGTTAGGAAGACTTTAGAACCAGATGAGACGGAAGCTGTGCTCTCAGGAAAACCTACAGAAACAGTATATTGGTAGGCAACAGATAGTTGCCATACCATAGATTCTAATTCAAGACATTTTATATTTTAAACAGAGTTTAACATTGGTTTTTTATCTTCTTATGGTTACAATTTAATCAGGGAAAGAAGTTGTGTGCTCACAAAAATATTCCAAGTCAAGAGAATGGAATCTTCGAGAAGACCATGATAGATGTGAAGAATGGAATATACGTAGAGAGATGGAGCTTATCCAGCCGAGAATTGATGATAGGGAAAAAATGGCGAATCGAGAAGCGTAGGCTTTATGGAGGGCTTTCAGACGGTGTAGATATAATCACGGTGAATAACGGTCAACTCTCATTCATCGTTATACCAACACGAGGCATGGGCATATGGAAAGGGGAATATCAAGGCATCTTTTTAGGATGGAACTCCCCGGTAAGAAATCTTGTTCATCCCCGTCATGTCAATTTGGAAGCAAGGGGCGGTCTCGGATGGCTTGACGGCTTCAACGAGATGATTGTCCGCTGCGGCCTCAGCAACTTCGGATCCCCCGGAACAGATATAATCACGGATAACATGGGAAGAAAGAAGGAGGTTATGCTTACTCTTCACGGCAAGATCGCGAATATTCCAGCGTCTATTGTGAGAGTTAAAGTCGGCTTGAGGGCTCCTTTCAAATTAGAAGTCGAAGGAACAGTCTATGAAAGATCGATGTTCGGCTCCAATCTGAAGTTGACCTCCTCTGTTACAACGGCTCTCGGAAGCAATTCACTCACAATCTCCGACACCGTGAAGAACCTACGTGGAGTTCCAGACGAAATGCAGCTTCTATATCATTGCAATTATGGCTATCCAATCCTTGAAGAGGGAAGCCGCTTCGTAGCACCTATCGAGAAGTTATCTCCGAGGGATCCTATTGCAGCTGAAGGAATCGAAGAGTTCGATCTTTATGGTCCTCCGCAAAGCGGCTACATCGAGCAGGTTTATTTCATGAAACTGCTGGCTGACAAGAAGGGAGATACCGTGGTTGTGTTAACGAACAGAAACGAAGATAAAGCTATCTCCTTGTCATACTCGGTGAAGGAGCTGCCCTGTTTTACTTTGTGGAAAAATACGTCTAGCCTTGAAGATGGCTATGTGACGGGGCTGGAGCCGGGAACCAGTTTTCCAAATGTGAAACCTTTTGAAAGAAAACACGGAAGGATCGTCGTGCTTAAACCAGGAGAAAAGTATCGTTCGACGATAACGATGTCCGTTCATTTAGGAAAGGATGACGTGAGAAGAGCGTTAGACCGAGTTGAGAAGATTCGTAAAGGGGTTCATCCGAAGATTTTCAGAAGCCCCGTGGAAGAGTTTTCGTCTGCTTGATATAGAATATTTTTTGTAAATATCAATTAATCTTTTCTTTCTTTTTTGATATTTTAAATACAAAAAGGTCGGTATGAGTTTATGTTAAGATATATACCTATGTATATATTCGGATGTTCCCAGCATAATAGGAAGGTTCTAATTCATGGAGATACCGCATTAAGCAAGGTGAATAGTTATTGTCATCGAAGTTCACTAAAAGATGGGAAGAAGGCGATAGAAGAGGGATAAAAGATGTACTAAGACCTCCCGTTCCCTTGAAGTCTAAGATAGAACTCGCCATTAGACGTATAGAAGCTCAAATTCAATATTTGGAAAGCGCGTTAAATCGCTTCTCTGATAGAGATAAGTATCTCTTCTCTAAAGTTGTGGATGCATATTCAAAGAATCAGATTCAACGAGCAAATGTCTTCGCGAATGAATTAGCTGAGTTAAGAAAGATGGCGAACTTCATGGTTAATGCACAGCTAGCCCTAGAAAGAGTTGTGTTGAGGCTGCGAACAGTCAGTCAGCTAGGTAACGTGGTTGTGAATTTAGCCCCCGCAATAGAAGTTCTACAAAATGTTAGGACTGGAATCGCCGGAGTGCTTCCAAACGCTGAGAAAGAACTTGAACAGGTCGGAACGATGCTTAATGACATAATGATCGAGGCGGGACATACAACAGGAATGACTCCTGACTTCGAAGTTGCAAGTGAAGACGCTCAGCAGATCCTTAAAGAGGCAGCGGTGGTAGCTGAGCAGAGAATGAGAGAAAAGTTCCCGGAGTTGCCATCTCTAAAACAATCCGGAGGATACCAAGAGGACTTTGAGCATTCACAATATTGAGATAAAATAAATTGATTAGAGGGAGGATAAATAATGAGCATAAATCTTGACGCTTCGAAGATGATAGGCAAAACCGTGAAGACCCGCGGGGAAGGCGAGATCGGCGTAATCGTATCCTTCATAATGGACCCTTCAGGTCAAGTTAAGGATGTTTTGATAGAAAGAAAACAGGGAGTCCTAGAGGAATACCCGGCAGAGATGCTACAAGTTGAAGGTGACGAGGTATTCTTATCGTCATTAATCGAAAGGAAACTGAGGATTCTCTCTGAGAATCTTCCAACCACGAAGAAAAAGAGAGAGGTGCTTAAAAAACTTTCAAAGGAAAAAGTCGTGCCTCAAACGATTTTCGAGAGCCTCATCAAGAAATTCGATAAGATGCTGAAAGAGATGATGGACGAAGCTAAGAGCCTCATAGAGGAGATAGAAAAAGAAGCTAAGCTCCAAGAAGACCATATAAAAACCCTTCAGATGGCAAGAGCCTTTCTAGAGATAGAACACGCGATGGGAACTGTCAATGAGGAAACATACAAACGTTCAATAGTCGCTCTTCTTAGAGACATGAAGAATGCTCAGCAGAAAAGACTAGAGCTACTGCGAACTAAGGAAAAAATCAATGACCTTCTTGAAGAGAAGTCTGAGGGCGGCCTTGAAGAGAAGCAAGAAGCAAAACCTCAAGCAGTCGAAGAGAAAAGTCAAGAAAAAGAGGAAAGAGAAGCGATCCCTGTACGTATAACTCAGGAATAGAATTCTTTTCAAGCGGTTCCTTTTCGGCGAGGGATGATGATCGATAAGATTCTTCGTAGAAATCGAAGCTCACTCAATGAGGCAATCTTAGAGGCCACTAGGGAGCTTGGGAAATGCTATTCAAGAATCGAGCTGGTATGCTCTAAACTCGCGAAGAGGAACCAAGATCTTTTTGACGCATGCGTTTTTCACATGAAGAAAGGCTCAAAGTCACGAGCCGCAATCTACGCGAATGAGATAGCTGAGATTAGAAGGATACTTTCGATCCTTGAGTATACTCGGCTGGCGGTTGAAAGAGCCATTCTTAGGCTTGATACTATTAAGGTTATCACCCCGACCCTTGAGCCATTGAAGGAGGCTTTCAAAGAAGTCAGAAACGCGCTTGGTCTTGTAGCTAATGTAATGCCTTCAATAACTCCTGAGATAAGCAAATTAAATAACGTTGTCAATGAGATACTGGGAGAAACTGAATTTAATCTGTCAATGCCTATGCCTACGTCATTGAATGATCCCAACGCCGAGTTAATTCTCCGCGAGGCTGCTTCCCTCGTAGAGGAAGAAATCAAAACTAAAATACCTGAGCCGCCTCTTGAGGAAAAGCCCATCTTCAATAAAGTCAATAAATCCTTGGTGGCCTTATCTATTACGAATCATGGAGCCTATTCGGACAGAGACGCTTTAAAAGGCAATTCTGGAGCCGTTAAGGAGGACACGTTTGACGTATCTTCATTTCTCACCGAAGAGCTGGTGATGGATTATATTGAGAGAAACAACGGTGACATGAATGTAGTTAGATGCGCAAGAGAACTGAACATGCCTCATGATCAAGTGCTACGGGTTTTAGAATCGCTGAGGAGAAAAGGAAAAATAAAGATTCAACAGTGACAGGAATGAGCGCCCTAGAAGAATTAGAAAAAATCGCAGTGAGACATGCTCAAGAGGCAGTGACGCTGGATCGTCAAGGAAAAAAGGAACAGGCCATCGCAGCTTACAAGCGAGCGATCGATTGCCTCCTCAAGCTTGTGCATGCTTACCCCAATCATAATCTTAACAGGTTTTTCATTCAAAGAGCTCAAACTTATAGGATGAGAATAAGGCTGCTGCAGGACATATGGGTCGACAGCCGAACCAGCGAAGAAGATGTAACAGATTACGGAACGGAACAGAGATCTCAGAAAGACCAGATTGAAGAGCTGATTCTGAGAGACCCGCCGGATGTGCATTGGGACGAAATTGTGGGATTGGAGGATGCTAAGAGAGCTATCAAACAGACGGTTGTTTATCCATCGTTGAGGCCGGATCTCTTTCCATTGGGATGGCCGAGGGGGATACTTCTCTTTGGGCCTCCTGGATGCGGGAAGACTCTTTTAGCGGCGGCAGTCGCAAATGAGATTAAGGCGACTTTCATCTCAGTAGATGCAGCTTCGATCATGTCGAAATGGCTCGGTGAAGCTGAACGGAATGTCGCAAGAGTCTTCAAGGCGGCTAGGGAGAGAGCTAAGAATATGCCTTCCATAATCTTCATCGATGAAGTTGACTCTTTAATGGGTATGCATCGTCTTGAGGTTGGCGGCGAAACAAGAGTTCGAAACCAGTTTCTTAAAGAGATGGATGGCATAATAGACAAGAAGAAGCCTATTCACGTTTATGTGATTGGCTCCACGAATAAGCCTTGGACGCTGGACGCCCCGTTTATCAGAAGATTCCAAAAACGGATTTATGTTCCTCCTCCAGGCTTTCAAGAACGTCTCGGTATTTTCAAACTTTACACGAGATGTCTAAGGCTATCTTCAGATGTGAATCTAGAAGAACTGGCGAGGCTTACTGAAGGCTTTTCAGGAAGCGATATCCTTGATGTCTGCCAGTCCGTTCAGCTCAAAGTGAACAGCGAGCTATTCGAATCAGGGGAGATCAGTAAAAGCTCTCTGCCACGTGAAATAGTCATGCGGGACTTTCTTGAGGTCTTGGAGAAGAGGAAACCAAGCATATCTAAAGCTGCCTTGGAAGCCTATGAAGAGTGGTTCAGCAGATTTAAAGCTCTATAGAATCCCGGTTGATAAGAGCCGAAAGATTCTCTTTTAATGTATTCTCTCTCGTAACACGGTGATGTTGTTATAGTTTCCAAGCCATGCCTGAGTTAATATTCCATCAATCAGCTCGAAGAAGAATCTATATTATGCTTCGAAAAATACAAAGAGATCTCCCCCGCTTCCTAAAAAGGGATTAATGAAAGGCTGCAAATGTTAAAAATTTATATCTCGACGTTCCTCAACATGATGTCACAGCTGCTTGGTGATCATGTATGGCTAGCGATGAAGAAGAAATGATTGTTACTCCATGGACGGTTTCAGGAAAGATAGATTACAGCCGTCTCATAGAGGAGTTCGGCACCCAACCGATTACTGAGGACCTCCTGAAAAGGATAAAAAAGCATACAGGTAAATTGCATCTGCAGCTGCGTAGAGGACTCTTCTTTTCGCATAGAGATTTAGATTGGATATTAGATATGTATGAAGCTGGAAGAAGATTCGTTCTTTATACTGGTAGAGGCCCATCCGGCCCCGTTCACATTGGGCATCTGGTTCCATGGATATTCACGAAGCATCTTCAGGACGTTTTCGGCTCGAAGCTCTATTTCCAGATGACGGATGACGAGAAGTTCCTTGTGAATCCCGACTTCACTCTTGAGAAGTCAACGGGTTTCGCGTACGATAATGCTTTAGACGTGATCGCTGTTGGATTCGACGTTGACAAGACAAAGATAATCATGGATGTTGAAGACGCTGGAACAATCTATAAAATAGCTGTCAAAGTTGCGAAGCGAATCACGTTCTCCACGATCAAAGCAGCCTTCGGCTTAACTGAAAGCTCAAACATAGGCATAATCTTCTTCCCAGCGATTCAAGCAGTCCCATGCTTCATTGAAAGCGAACTCACAGGCGAGAACGTGCCATGCTTAATTCCAGCCGCTATAGATCAAGATCCATACTGGAGGGTTACCCGCGACGTGGCTCCCAAGCTCGGCTACTTCAAGCCAGCTCAGATTCACTGCAAGTTTCTTCCCGGACTAGGCAGGGGAGGGAAGATGTCCGCGTCGCTTCCTGAAACCTGCATATTCACAACTGACCCGCCTGAAGTCGCTGAAAAGAAGATTTGGAACGCCTTCACAGGGGGAAAGCCGACAGTCAAGGAACAGAAGCTCCACGGAGGCGACCCATCCATCTGCCCCATCTACTACTATGATTATTACCTATTCGAAGAAGAAGATGAAAAACTCAACGAGACATACAGGAAATGCAGAAACGGGGAGCTCCTCTGCGGCGAACACAAAATCATGCTCGCAGAAAAGGTAAAAAGATTCCTAAAAGAACACCAGAAAAAACGGGAAAAAGCAAAGGACGTACTTGACGACTTTCTATTCAAAAACAGATGAGCCGACTATCTGGAAGGCTTTGACATTAAAGTTAATATCGAAGACTTGGAGAAAATAGAAATAATGAAAAAGCCCGGTGGTGTAGCGGCCAAGCATGGCGGGCTCTGGACCCGCTGACGAGAGTTCGAATCTCTCCCGGGCTACCAAAACGAGTTTTCACATCTTTACCAGTTGATTTTCGGTCTGATTCAAGTAGCAATAAATTTTTCGATACTTCACAGACGATGTAAACATGTCTACCAGAGACAGAATACAAGAACCCTTTGTCGCTGTACTTAGCGAGGAAGATCCTATATGAAAACTTTTCTAAGATCGATGTGGATACGTAAATCTTTTATTTTGAAAACTCCCTTTAGAGCATTCCGAGCGTTCAAGGGGTATCTGGATGGTGAAGGGAAAATATAACGTCATCATTATAATAATGGATTCTCTAAGAAAGGATCATGTGGGGGTTTATGGAGGTTCCGCTGAAACTCCCAACATAGATAAATTTGCTAAGGAAAGCGTTATGTATACGAAAGCTTATCCTGAATCTTTGCCTACGATACCTGTGAGAATAGCCCTTTACACCGGTATTAGGATGTTTCCATTCAAAGGTCAACCCTTAAAGAAGGGCATACCTTACATTATGCATTACGGCTGGGAGCCCATCCCTGAAGAATTAACGAGCATATCTGAGATTTTTAAGGCTGCAGGATATAGAACGGCGCTCATAGGCGATAACTATCACATTTTCGAACCGGGCATGAATTTTAACAGGGGATTTGATGAATGGATATTTATAAGGGGACAGGAATGGGATAAATATCGCTC
>Ga0116200_10001078_pt1 | contig 10278 bp, 10 predicted proteins | sample Mar14436cmmetaG_FD_94478 | JGI IMG/M metagenome (GOLD analysis project Ga0116200, IMG submission 94478) | Marine hydrothermal vent microbial communities from Guaymas Basin, Gulf of California to study Microbial Dark Matter (Phase II) - Marker... ... | reverse complement strand
GGTGCCCTCCCCGACGCTCGACTGGAGACGGTCGAACAAGGGGTGCTCGGGATCGCGCGGAAGGGCGACGTCCCGAGCACCCCTTGTTCGACCGTCTCCAGTCGAGCGTCGGGGAGGGCACCCCGAAACCGGCGGCGGGCGTGGGGGAGGAGATCGAGGTGGAGGGGATCGGGCGGGAAAGGAAGCGAATAGAACGCGAGTCGGGCGCGGGTCGTCGTCCAGTCGAACGCCTTCCCGTTGTAGGTGATGAGAAACAGGCAATCTGAGAGTTCATCCCTGATCGCCTCGAGCAGCCCGAGCTCCTCCTCCATCCCCCGCGCGAAGTACTGGGTGATCGCGATCTCACCCGCGGAGGTCGGGCGGCCGAGCCCGGCGAGGAAGATCGGTGACCCGTACAGGCCGAGGGTCTCCAGGTCGAAGAAGCAGATGCGGGTGAGCGGAGCAAGCCCAGGAAGGGTGAGAAAGAGGGGGTGGGAGGCAGGGAGCCAGTAGGACATCGTCGTGTAGACACGATGGAGGTCGGGCGGGTCACCCCAATGCTCGAGGAGCGACTGCGCCGCTGCGCTCCAGCGGGGATGGGAAAGGAGGTCGCCGATCGTACCGTATCCGTCTTCGGTCAATCTCTCCGCGCTCGCCCGGCCGATCCCGTAGAGGAGGCGAAGCTCGGAGAGGACAGCGCTTATCGCCTCATCCGCCGCTGGAAGTGCAATCCGCACCGGAGCGCGGGACTCAATCCGGTAGCATGTCCCGCTCGCGCTGCGATGTACATCCCCCGGCACCCGGGATTCAAGCGGCGCCGAATGAACGGACCGCCGCGCGCGGTCGGTCAACCACCCCACGATCCGATCGATGTCCGCCATACCGTTTGCGGGATCGGACGAGGAGGTTATTTCTCGGCGGTGTAGGGAAGGAGAGCGAGCTTGCGCGCCCGGTCGATCTCACGCGCCAGTTGGCGTTGGTGCTTGGCGCACAGGTGGGTCGCCCGCTTGGGGAGGATCTTCCCCACCCGGTTCATGTACTGCTTCAGTTCTTCCGGACGCTTGTAATCGAGTTCGATCTTGCGCTCACATACACGACATACACGTCTTCTCTTGTAGAACATACCTAAAACGGAACCTCCTCATCTGTTCCCTTGTCTCCACTGTCTTCCGCCGCTTCCGGAGGGGGCGTAACCGCTCCCGGCTCGGTGCTGCGGGGGCCGCCGAGGAACTGGACGTTGTTCGCCACAACCTCAACCACCTTCTTCCTCTCGCCGTCGGCGTTCTCGAACGAGTCGATCCGCAGTCTCCCCTCGACTGCGACCGATCTTCCTTTGGATAGGTAGTTGGCGCAGTTCTCCGCCTGCGTCCCCCACGCGACGATCGGAACGAACGTCGTCTCCTCCTGTAGCTGGCCGGAGGCGTCCTTGTACTGGCGGTTTATCGCGATCGAGAACCGCACCCGCGCTGTTCCGCCCGCGGTGTAGCGAAGCTCCGGGTCAGAGGTCAGGTTCCCGATCAGGATCACCTTGTTCAGGCTGGCACTCATCCCTACCTCTTCTTCGTCCGGCAGACGATCTGATAGCGGAGGAGATCTTCGTCGATGTTCAGCCGCTCCTCCACCGCGGCTACCGACTCCGGAGGGAGGCGAAAGTTGATCAGCCCGTAATACCCCTCGGAATAGTGCTTTATCTCGTACGCCAGTACCCGCTTACCCCAATCCTCCATGTCCTCGACCTCACCGTTGTGGTCGGTGATCAGGCTTTGAATGCGCGCAACCTTCTCCGCCCGCTCCTCGTCGGAGAGGTCGGGTTTAATGACGTAAACAATCTCGTATTCTCTCACACTTGCACCTCACTATCGATGTCCAGGTGGTAACTTTACTCGGGAAGCGGCAGGAAGTCAAATCGATGAAAGTGCTGATCTGTTGGGGATAAAATTTGTTTCGTCCCCATCGCTTCGGCCCCCCTTTCGGCGGGAATGCCCTTCTCCTCTTGACATCGGGCTCTTCGATAATTATAATGGAGGAAATCTTCTAGAAGAAAGGGGGTGACAGGGTGAACAAAGGAGAGTTCGTAGACAAGCTGGCGGCCAAGACCGGTTTTACGAAGAAGGATGCGCGTAAGGCACTGGATGCGATGATCGAACTGATCACCGACGCGCTGGCTTCTAACGAGGAGGTCCTTCTGACCGGATTCGGTAAGTTCGAGGCCAGGGCCCGGAAAGAATCCAAGCGGATCAATCCTCAGACCCAGAAGCGAATCACTGTCCCGAAGAAAGTTGTGCCGGCCTTTAAGCCAGGGAAGAACCTGAAGGATATCGTCGCCAAGAAGCTGAAGGCCGTCAAGGTCGGGTCTGAGCTTAAAGTGAAGAAAGGGTAGGACGGCCCGGCTCCGTGCCTACCTGCCGTTTTGGGCGGGCAACGGACCGAGGAAGGTTGTAGAACCTTCAAAAACGGCAGTTCACAACTCGTAAAGCAAGTAGGAATGCTTGCTTTCCAGTGTGGCTGTCGTTTTGTTTTATGCCGCCTCGCGAATCCCGGGGCAGGAGCGTATCATTTCCCCAACAGCTCCTTCGGAGGAAAGATGAAGCCACGTCGAGATATCCGTTCGCTCCTTCGCCCGCGTGCAGTGGCGATCGTCGGAGCAAGCCCGCGGCCCGGTTCCGTCGGAGGGGAGATCCTGCGGAACGTCGTACGGAACGGGTACAAGGGCGATGTCTATCCCGTCAATCCGAAATACGCAGAGATCGATGGAATGCGGTGTTACGCCTCTGTGCGCGATCTGTCCGGCCCGGTCGACCTCGCGGTGATCGCGGTGCGGCGCGATCTGGCGGTCCGGGTGGTCGATGAATGCGGAAACGCCAAGATCCCGAACGTCGTCATGATCACCGCCGGATTCAAGGAATCGGGGCCGGCTGGGGCGAAGCTCGAGGAGGAGCTGCGCAAGACCGCGGATCAGTACGGGATCAATCTGATCGGCCCGAACTGCATGGGGATCATCAACAGCTCTCCGGACGTGTCGCTGAACGCCTCCTTTTCCCGGTTCTTCCCGCAACCGGGCGAAGTGGCGTTCATCTCCCAGAGCGGTTCCCTGGGGGAGACCTTTCTGGAGTTCTTCGAGCGGATGGGGATCGGGGTGTCGGTGTTCGTCAACCTCGGGAACCGGGCCGGCCTGACCGAGAACGACATCCTCGCCGGGATCGCCGATGATCCCGGCATCCGTACGATCCTCTTCTACCTGGAGAGCTTCTCCGACCCCAGAGGCCTACGGGAGCTGGTGGAGGAAATCGGAAGCGAGAAGAGGATCCTGATGCTGAAGGCGGGGCGAACGCGCGCCGGAGCGGCCGCCGCCGCCTCCCACACCGGGGCGCTCGCCACCCCGGATGCGGTGGTCGATGCGTTCCTGCGCCAGAGCGGGATCATCCGCGTGTTATCCATCGAGGAAGTGCTCATCGCCCTGCGGGCTCTCCGCCATCCCACCCTCCCGCATGGCAATCGGGTTGCGATCCTCACCAATGCCGGCGGGGCCGGGATCCTCGCCGCCGACGCGTGCGAACGGGTAGGGCTGAGCGTCCCCCGGTTCTCGGACGGGGTGCGCCGCGCACTCGCGGAGTTCCTCCCGCCGGAGGCGAGCACCGGGAATCCGGTCGACATGATCGCCACCGCCGGGGCCGATGACTACGCCCGTGCCCTTGCCGTCACCCTCGCGGAGGCGGACGCCGCTCTCGTCATCTTCCGTCCCCCCCTCGTCCTCACCGGAGGAGTGGAGGAAGTGGCAGAAGGGATAATCGCGCAGAGGCGGGAAAAGCCGATCGTGGCGTGTACCTTGAGCGAGAGCCCGGCGGCACAGCCGTTCCGGGACGCCCTCACCCGCGCCGGGATCCCGGTCTACACCATGCCCGACGCAGGGGTGCGGGCGCTCGCCTTCCTCCACCGCGCCAGGAAGCAAGGGCCGGCATACCAGCCGGACCCGTTTGTTCCGGACCGGGCGCGTGCTGCCCGTGCCGTTGCCGCCGCGAAATCAGCCGGGCACCGTACCCTATCGTTCTCCCAAGGGGCGGAAGTCCTCACCGCATATGGGATCCCGGTCTGTCCGTACGCCTACGCGGATGAAGCCGGGATAGATGAATTCATCGATCAGGTCGGATTCCCCATCGTGGCGAAGATCGACGCTCCCGGACTCCTGCACCGGTTCGAGCGTGGAGCAGTTATCACCGGGATCACCGATCGGGACGCACTCGACCGGGCGATCGAGGCGCTCACGCGGATCATGCAGGAGGAGGGGCTTCGCGGGAGAGTCCTCCTCCAGCCGATGCTCGCCGGACGGGAGCTGATCTTCGGAATGGAGCGCGATCCCTTGTTCGGGCCGGTGCTGATGTTCGGGGTGGGGGGAACGCTCGTTGAGGCGCTGCATGACGTGGCATTCGGGGTCGCTCCGGTCTCGCCCGAGCAAGCCGAGGGGATGATCCGCTCGATCCGTGCCTTCCCGCTTCTCGGGCCGTTCCGGGGGCAACCGCCGATCGCCATCTTCCCCCTCGCCCGGTTTATCCACCGGCTGGGACGGCTCGGGCTCGATCATCCGGAGATCGCGGAAGTGGACGTCAACCCGTTCATCGCCGGAGAGAGCAGCGCGGCGGTGGATATCTTGATCAAACTCGGGGAATAAAAAAGGAGGGAAGAGGGGAGCCCGGTTTCCCTCGCCCATACCGAATCGAACGGCAGCCCATCGAGTGGGAAAGTACACTGCCAAGGAGGTCAAACAGTGCACCTGAACCACACCCGCTTGGGTTGTAAGCCCAAGTTAGGCCGACACCTCGTCGCGGACTCGCCGACTCTTTACATCTTACGGCGTAAGCTCCCCTTGTTGTTTGGTGGTGACTGGCTTAGCCCCGGTTGAAGGGCCGGAAAATCTTATAAAACGGGCGCCACCAGCGCCCATCATCACCACAAGCTAACCGGTGCGCATTATAACACCATGCTAGCGTTTGTCAAGTACGGCGATACAAACCGTATAATCCTCTTCAGAATAGGATTTTCTCCCTCTAACCGCGCATTATTCCCGAGAAACAACGTCGGGATTGATTACCTCCCCGCCCTCCACTAAAATCATCCCACACGCCAGAGTGGCGGAATTGGCAGACGCGCGGGACTCAAAATCCCGTGGCCTTCGGGTCGTGTGGGTTCGACTCCCACCTCTGGCACAAAAAGCGCTGGTTGATCCCCATCTTGCTCATCCGATGAACTCGTTGACGATCTGATCGACAAGGGCGTCGCGGTTGCTCAGCTTCACCCGGAACAGCTTCAGTTCACGGCGCACCCGGTGAACGAGCGGGTGATCGAGATGGGCGTGGGTGGAGACGATGAGCGACTTCCCGCTTGCCAACGCGCGCTCGACAGTCGGGATGAACCGGGGAGAAGCGATCTCCATCGGGGCGAGCTCGTCGATCACCACCAACTCCCGCTCGGCTAACGCGCGCTCGATCGCCGCGATCCCGATTGCCTCCAAATCCTTCAGGTTAACAGTGTAGCGTCCGACCTTCGGCCCGCCCCGGACGTGGAGGTGGGCGAGGACCCCCTCGGCCCCGGTCGCTAAGTCGATCACGGAGAAACCGACCCGGTGACCGCACTTCCTGATCTCCTTTGTGACCATCCCCCCATAGGAGAGCGGGACGCGGGTCAGGACCCGTTCGATCAGGGTCGTCTTTCCCACCCCCGGCCGGCCGGTCAGAGCGATGCGCGCCTTGATAGTCATGCCGCTCGATTCTATCCTCTTTCCCGCGATGGAAAAAGATGCGCGCAAGATCGGGCACCTCGACATGGACGCGTTCTACGCCGCGGTGGAGCAGCTCGACAACCCCGCCTACCGGGGCAAGCCGGTGATCGTCGGCGGGCTCGGTCCGCGCGGGGTGGTATCAACCGCATCGTACGAGGCGCGGGAGTTCGGGGTAAAAAGTGCGATGCCGATGGCGAAAGCGCGCAAGCTCTGCCCGCACGCGATCTTCCTCCCGCCCCGCTTTCCCCGCTACAAGGAGATCTCCGACCACGTCCGCGCCATCATACGCGACTACACCCCGATCATCGAACCGATCTCGCTCGACGAGGCGTTCTTCGACCTGACCGGTTCCGAACGGGTGGTCGGTCCGGCGGAGGAAATCCTAAGATCGATCAAGTCCCGGGTGCGGGAGGAGACCGGGCTCACCTGTTCGGTCGGGCTTGCCCCGAACCGGTTCCTGGCGAAGATCGCCTCTGAGCTGGAGAAACCGGACGGGCTTGTGATCATCACCCCGGACCGGGTGCAGGAGGTCCTCGATCCCCTTCCGGTCGAGCGGATCTTCGGGGTGGGAAAGGTCACGGCACGGAGGCTGCACGGCCTCGGGATCGACACGATCCGTGCGCTACGGGAGGCACCGATCGAGCTCCTCGTGCGCGAGTTCGGGAAGTACGGCCGGGTCCTGTACCACCTCGCGCGGGGGGAGGATGACACTCCAGTCCGGCCGGAGCGAGAGGCAAAGTCGGTCTCCCGCGAGGTCACGTTCCCGCACGACGTCTACGAGCGGGAGGAGATAGAGCGGATCGTGCGGCGGATGGCGCGTGAGGTGGCGGGGCAGCTGCGGCGGGACGGCCTGTTGGGAAAGACCGTCCGGATCAAGGTGCGGTTTCCCGACTTTCGCACGATAACCCGCCAGGCACGGATGGAGGCCCCGACCGACTCCACCTACCTGATCGAGGAGACGGCGATCGGGCTCCTGCGTCGCCGGGTTGAGCTGTCCGGGGAAGGAGTGCGCCTCCTCGGGGTCGGGGTGGGGACCCTCACCGCAGGGAAGGCACGCCAACTCCCCCTGTTCACGACCGATGAGGCCCTCGATCGGACGATCGATCGGCTCCAGAACACGTTCGGGACGAGGGCCGTGCAGCGGGACGGACATCCCTCACCCGCAAACGGGAAGGAGACGGTAGCGGGGAAGGGCGGGAGCGGGTATCCTGAGTCCGGAGGTGAGGCGGAGTGAAGCGCTACATCGTCGGTTTCGCGGTCCTGTCACTATTCTCCCTTGTTGGGTTTGGAATGCCTCTTTGCAATTACCACGCCCCGGTGAGCGACCTGTCCAACCTGGGAATGAGCTTTTCCTATCACTACTACAACGATCCCTATGGCCTGCACGACCAGGACATCAACGCCGGCAGTTTTCAGGTCCATTACACCCGCATCTACGACTCTCCGGACTTCGGGTACGACTTCGCCGCGAAGAACGATATGACGATCTCGGTCCTTTCCCTATCCACGTACAACGTGAACGCCGACGGGAGTGTGAAGCGCTACCTCTCCCCTGATCGCGACTTCTTCGGGTTCGCCGGGGTGTGCGGAAAGACCGCATCGAACTACGAGACGATTGGGATCTCGGTGAACCTTGGACTGGGGTACGGAAGGTTTGCGAACGTCACTCCGCTCGCCAAGGCAATAGAGATCGACTCCTACCTGGTTGCGCGGGGGAGTTTGGCCGATCACCTCTCTGACATCGACCTTCAGGCCCTCGCCCATGAGATCGACAACGCCTCCACCTATCCCACCACCGCCGACCTCCTCTCCGCATTGCAGGAGATCGTGGAGGGGAGCGGCTTGGTGAAGGAGGGAGGGCTCGACGCCCTCGACATCTCGGAGATGGGGAACATCGTCAGGGACAACACCCATTCCCGCTACTGCGGTGGAGAGGCGAAGCTCGGGTTGAGCTACGAGATCCTCGACCCGATGGGAGGGGCAAACGACCTGTTCGCTACCGCCTCGTTCAACTACGCGTTCACCGCCACCCCGCGGGCCCAGTTTCTCATTCAAGGGAGCATCACCGGCCCGCTCGACATCGTGAAAGAGCACGAGCTCTCCGTCGCGGCGAGCTACGACTACCTGATCTCCGATTTCCTCAGTTTTTCCGGAAGTTACACCTTCGTGCAGGAGGCGCGCCCCGGTGAGGTGGACGACTCGCACAAGATCACCATCAACCTCGATTTCACTCCGATTCGGACCGCCCGCATCACCCTGGAAATGATGTTTGAACACGAGCCGTACTACCTCGAATGGAGCCAGGAGGTCCGCCTGAGCATCGGGACGGATCTCCTATAGAGAAGAGAGCACAGCCCGCATCAGGGAATCGCTCACCAGCTCCTTAGCCTCCTCGAGCGGGAAGAACCGCGCTTCCGCGATCTCATCCGGATCCGGATTCGGGGCTCCATCGATCGTGATCCGGTAGAAGACCATGATCCAATGGAGGCGGCTGATCTCGCCGAGTTTGGCCCGCACGTCGACCAGTTCATCGATCGTAGCTTCGACCCGCAGCTCCTCCCGCACCTCGCGCACGAGCCCGGCGGCCGGGGATTCCCCGAACCGGACGAACCCGCCGGGGAGCGACCACCGCCCCTCGGTGAGCCCCCGGCTTCCCTTGACCAAAAGGACGTTTCCATCCTGGATCGCGATCCCCTCGACCACCACCCGCGGCATCGATGCATGCACTGCTGCGCGGACAAGCGGTGTCGCCGCGTTCGTGCTGGCCAACTCATCCTTGCTCGGCCACTCGCGCGGAAACCGCGGAAGTTGCGGAGTGGCGAACATCACCGGCGGATCGGTCGCCAATGGGGCGATCTCCTCGATCGGGAATGGGATCTCATCCCTCGCGGGAAGCCCGAAGGTACCACCGCGGTTTACGAGGAAGACCCTCCCATCAGTCTCGATGTAGTAGCGCATGTGCGTCATTGTACTCAAAGGGACAATTGGAACAAGCACGAAAGTAAACCCTGTTGCTATCTCAATTTCCCGCTTAGGGCTTGACAAACCAGCCGTTTCGTGGTATCTTTCTAAACGGTTAGACTAAACGTTTAGAAATGGCAACGATAAAGGATGTGGCGAAAAAAGCAGGAGTATCGGTGGCGACAGTTTCGTACGTGATCAACGGAACAAGGAACGTCGCTCCGGAAACAGCGGCGCGGGTGCGGGCGGCGATGGAGGAGTTGAGTTATCACCCCAATGCAGTCGCCCAGTCACTGCGTACTCGCACCACTCATGTGATCGGCGCGGTCATCTCCGACATCAGCAACCCGTTCTTCGCCACGTTGATCCGAGGAGCAGAAGATTGCGCTCGGGAGAACGGGTACAGCCTCCTCATCTGCAACACAAGCGAAAAGTTGGAGAACGAACTCGTCTACCTACAGCTTCTCTCCCGCAAGCGCGTGGACGGGATGATCATTGCCCCGACCGGAAAGAACGACGGCCTGATCAAGGATCTGATCGCACGGGGAATGCAGATCGTGTTCATCGACCGAAAGGTGGAAGGGGTGGCTGCCCCGGCTGTCCTGTCGGAGAACGAGGAGGGGGCGTATCACGCGACCCGCTATCTGATCGAGCAAGGGCATCGCAAAATCGGGATCGTCCTCGGACTTCCCCACGTTTCCACCACCACCGAGCGGTTGCACGGGTATGAACGCGCTCTTGCCGAGGCGGGAATCGCCGCAGATCCGTCCCTCATCGTATATGGTCATTCGCAAGTGGAAGGAGCACGGAAAGCATCCGTAACGCTGCTCGACAGAGCGGATCGTCCGAGCGCGGTCTTCGCCACCAACAACCTGATGACGATCGGGCTGATGATGGCCATTCATGATCTTGAGCTCCGCTGCCCGCAAGACGTGTCGGTGATCGGGTTTGACGATTTCGATTGGGCAGCGGCGTTCAACCCCCCGCTCACAACCGTTGCCCAAGATCCTTACCTAATCGGAGAAAGGGCAGTAGAGATCCTCTTTGCAAACTTAAACCAGCACAACCGCTCCACAGTCGAGGTGAGGATTCCAACCCGCTTCTTACGACGTGGATCTGTAAATACTATCCCATGATTCTGATTAAGGGGAGGTGATATATGACTGGAAGCGAATTTACCGGGCGAAGGGGAAAGAACAAAGAGACAGCAGGCAGCGAAAATAAGGAGGTCTAGAGATGAAGAGAATCTTGTCCGTAACATTGATTCTGGTGGCGTTGCTTACACTGATGGTGGGAACGATCTACGCCGATGAAAGCACTAAGACATTGTACGTCAACGGGCATCCAATGTTCCTCGGACTTGCCGCCCACTCGGTCCGCAACGTTTGGGAAGACCTGTACGTCAAGGCGTTTAACTGGTACTGCGCCGATTTGGGGATCCGTTCCACCTGGACGGAAGCGGGGTACGACACCGCTACCCAGATCACCCAGGCCAAGCGCCTGATCGACATGGGGATCGACGGGCTCATCATTTCCCCGTGGGATGTGAAGGCGCTGCGTGTGGT
>Ga0116200_10001077_pt1 | contig 10279 bp, 5 predicted proteins | sample Mar14436cmmetaG_FD_94478 | JGI IMG/M metagenome (GOLD analysis project Ga0116200, IMG submission 94478) | Marine hydrothermal vent microbial communities from Guaymas Basin, Gulf of California to study Microbial Dark Matter (Phase II) - Marker... ... | reverse complement strand
GCCCTTCTCCACCCTCCCCATAACCTCCCGGGTAATCCTCTCTACAGCCACCTGCTTCTCCTTCTCCTCCTTCAAGAGCTCCATCATGTAGACCTCTGCATCCATTGGACTTTCAGTGGTGAGAAGCTCAAAGGCTAGAAGGGGGTTTCCCATCCTCCCGGGGACGTTGAGTCTGGGGGCTATTGAGAAGATCACATCCCTTGCTGTTGTGGGGTGGGAGAGGTCTACCCTGCTTTCGTTCAGGAGCTTCTGAAGGCCCACCTTCTGGGTGAATGGAAGGGCTTTTAGGCCCTCCACCACCAGCACCCTGTTCTCGTCCAGCAGCGGCACCACGTCCGCGAGGGTCCCTATAGCTACCAGCTCTATGTCCGTTAAGGGTGCCACCCCCAGCCCCCTCTTCTCAAGGGCCTGAAGGAGTTTGAAGGCCACCCCTACCCCCGAGAGGCCCTTGAAGGGGTAGAGGTCATCCCTCCTCTTCGGGTTCACAACCGCTACCGCAGGAGGAAGCGGGTGGGTAATCTCGTGGTGGTCTGTTATGACCACATCCATTCCCTTCTCCGCCGCCAGCTCCACTTCCTCGTGGGCACCGGAGCCGCAGTCCGTGGTGATAATCAGGCGGACACCCTTCTCTGCGGCCCATTCTACGGCGGCATCCGAGAGACCGTAGCCTTCAACCCCCCTGCGGGGAAGGTATACAAAGGGCTTCACTCCCAGCCTTTGTAAGGCCAGATAGAGAAGCGCCGAGGAGGTCACACCGTCGGCGTCATAGTCCCCGTGGATCATTATCCTCTCCCCCCCCTCCACCGCTCTAAGGATCCTACTTGCGGCCCTCTCCATATCCCTCATTAGGAATGGGTCGTGGAGGCGGCTGAGGGAGGGCGTGAGAAACTCCTTCACAGCCTCCTTCTTACATATCCCTCTGTTTGAAAGAAGTCTTGCTAGAAGCGGAGGGACCCCGAGCATCTGCGAGAGGGTCTCGGGCTCACACTCCCCCACTCTCACCCTCCACCGGAGACCTTTAAGGGACCTACTCATTGACTACCCCCCGGTAACCCACCCTGAAGAAAAGAGGTCCCTGCACCTCTATCTTTCTGCTCCTTGAGAGGACGTACTCCTTCACGTGGGGAAGGAGGGTGAGGTTGACGTCCTGTAGCGAACGTACCCTCTCCACCGTCACCTCTCCCTTTCCCTCCCTCCCCTCCTTCAGCCAGCTCTCCATACGGGAGGCGGCCAGAAGGCACAGCGGCCGGACGTAATCGTAATCCGTGAGAACAGCACCCCTCTTCAAGTAGCTTTTGACCTCCCGAGATGGGACGCCCAGTATGTTGCCCTCGTGCACCAGTATCCGGTCCCCGGCGGCGGGGCCCAGAATTTCATCTTTGAGAAGTCCCCCAATGAAGACGGTGAGCTTCAGCCGCCCCTCCTCTGATGGATGTATCTCCTCACCCCTCACCGTAAGCCTCTCAGATGTCACCTTCTCCCTGACCTTACCCTCCTCCCTAGCCTTCATGAAGGCCTCGTAGAGGAGCTGGGCCACCCCCCTCCCCCACTCGCTCCTCGGGGACACTACAGGCTTTATGCCCTCTGCCACCTCCTCGTCCTTGAGCTTCCACTTTCTGTAGAACTGGGGGAATTCGAGCTCTTTCACCCCCGGGTAGCCTTCCCTAGCCATCAGGAGCCTCTCAACCCCGATCTCAAGATGGAAGACGGGGTTAGGTACACCTGCAGACCTCAAGACCTCCTCACTGAAGACGCCGCAGGTCCCCACCTCATAGCTCCTCAAGAAAAGCTCGTACTCCATGGCAGGCTGATAGTAAGGGGGGGAGTAGTGCTTATAGCGGAACTCTACATCCCTCACCCCCAGCTTCTCAAGGACCGACCTCACCACGGTGAGGCCTGCATCAAGGTCGATCTCTGGGTCCTCTATCACTGCGGAGAGGAGGGTGAAAACCCTGCCGTGGGTCTCCTCCATGAGGTGCTCCCGGCGGAACACCTTGGATATGGTGAAGAGCTTGAGGGGAAAAACATCCTCACTGCTTAAGGCCCTCAAGGTGGGCAGCCAAGCAGCGGGCATGGAGGAGCGGAGGGTGAGCCTCTCGGGAACTACCTCCCCCCTCACCTGCTCCCAGATCTCAAGGAGGGTCCTGAGGGCACCTCTGAAGTCCACTTTCAATTCCTCCATGGTTCTGTAGACGCCCTCCTCCAAGGAGAGATTCTCGTCCACCACGTCCTTGACTATGTCCTTCAGACACTCCCATTCCTCATCCGTGAGCTCTTCGGGCCTCTCCTCCTCCAGCTCCATCATTCGGTGTTTCAGCCAGCCCAGATAGTAGGTTATGTCCTGGTACACCGGGAAAAGGTCAGAGTACGCCCTGAAGAGAACCTCCTCTGGGATCAGATAGGATATCTCAACCTCGTCAAAACCAAAGCTAAGCATCACTTTCCGCATATCCTCCGCCGCCCGGCTCACGGGATGGGGAACCCCCTGACCAGTTAGAAAGTCCACCTTGTCCTCCAGGGCCCTTCCCGTGTCCTTCCCGCGGGAGGTTCTTTCCACGAAGGTCCTTTTCTCCATCACCCCACCTCTTGAGAAGCGGATGCATCGGGTGATTGAAACCACACCTTTTTAAATTTCTCCCCCTCCCCTGCGAAAGTTGTCTGGCCCGTCCACCACAAATGTTTTATATGCTATTTTGGATAGAGGCGAGGCAAATCAGCTTTAAGGAGCGGTGATGGAGTTGGCAGAGAGCGCTTTGAAAGGGATTCTGAGCATGTTTCTTCTCATAACCATGGTCATCCCTGCGGTCCCGGCCCTTTATGCGGCGGGCGAGGGGGGGTCTGAGAGAGGCCCCAGTGCCGCAGAGGAGGGAGATACATCTGTTTTCTCTCCGTGGGAGGTTGCTCTCAAACCCTGCCTCACACTCCCCGAGATATCCAATTCGCTTAAGGAGAGGCAGGCAACCCGATCTCTCCCTTCAGTGAGGGGCAACGACGACCCGGGGAACGATGACCCCAACAGCGGGACATGGATCTACCGTAATACCACCCAGATCAAGAACCAATCAGTGGATGGCACCCCGTCCGGCAACACTCTCACAGACATTGATTTCTACCGGGTGAACCTAACCAGGACGGCCACCAGCGCCGAGTGGCTGAGGATAGAGGTGAATGTCACAAACAACAGAACCCTTCTAGCCAGGGTGCTTGCGCCTGGGCCTGTGCAGGGCATCACATACAACCTTGACGTGGAATACGTGGGAGGGGTGTGGGGTAGGAAGGGGGTACTCAACTTCAGCGCCCTCTACAACGGGACCTATTTCATAGGGATCTTCGGCCTCAACTCCTCCGAGACCCACTACGAGCTGCTCAACATAACATTTGGCTCCTCTGCCGCCGCAGATAATAACGATGTCTACACACTCTCCCAGGCTGTGAGCTCATCCAGCCTTCCCACCATGGCCAGCGAGGACCAGGCCCACGATCACGTGGACTGGTACGACCTGACCCCCATAGTCCAGCAGACGGGGCTCGACCCCTCAAGGGGGGATGAGCTGGAGATGAGCTTCCGGATAGACATAGCCATTGAGAACAGAGGCAGACAGATAAAGCCCGATGGGACCACGGTCACTGCCTTCACCTATGCCCAGGTCTTCTACCTCCTCTACGACTATGTGGGCCGCAGCTGGGTATATTATATCGACCAGTACGGTGCCCCACTGGTCTTAGGGGGCTCCCCATCCCTGCAAAACACTGACCCCATAAGGATTCAGATAAAGGGGAAGTTCTCCCGCGTGCGGGTCTCCGTCTACTCGGTGGCGGTCTATCCCTCCGGCAACAACCTCTACATCTCCGAGATAAACGGGGGCTTGTGGTACAACTTCACTTCTATGAGCGCAAAGAACATAATACCCAACGATCCCCCTGTCTTTCACGGCCCCATCCCCGACAGGACCATTCATGAGGACGCCCCCGAGGAGGGCCAGAACCTCTGGGACCTCTCAGAGTACTTCACGGACGTGGAGACTGCGGATCTGAGGTATACTGTTGAGTACGCCGAATCGGGCTATAGGGATTACGTTACCCTTGAGGTGGGGGATGACGGAAAGCACCTGAGCGTTACCTATCTCTCCCCCAACTGGCACGGCTCAGTGCCCTTGAGGGTTAAGGCCTTCGATGTGGGTTCGGACAACATTCCGGGGACAGCGGATGACAAATACAACACCAGCAACATCTTCCACCTAGTGGTTCTTCCTGTGAACGACCCGCCGGTGATAACGCGCGTGGGCGAGGTGCCCAACCAGCACAAGCCCATAAACTTCACAATATATGAGGACAGCGTCATAACGCTGGCAGTGGAAGCGGTGGATGTGGATGCTGATCCTGATAAGCCTCTCCATTTCTTCTCCAATCGCTCGGACGGCCAGGGAGTGGACGACCTCCCTAACTTCTTCATAGATGAGAGGACTGGAAGGATAGAGTTCAGGCCCTCAAACAGCGAGGTGGGGAGCGTTTGGGTGAACATCACAGTGACCGACAGGAATGGAACGGACTCCATGGACTGGGCCACCGTTGTCTTCATGGTGGTGAATACCAATGACCCTCCGAAGCTGCTGAAGATTGGTGGAAGGAACGTGGAGGGCCAGCAGCTCCTCACTTTCGATGCAGTGGAGGACGAGGAGTTGAACCTCACCATTTTGGCCACAGATCCCGACATAGATGTTGGGGCTGATGACACCTTGACTTTCGGCTGCAACGACACCCGCATCCGCGTTGTGAAAGACCCTGAAGACCCCCTGCGGGCCTACCTCCTCTTCACCCCCACCAACGACGACGTTGGCGACGTCTGGGCCGAGGTGATGGTGAAGGACCGCTCTGGAGCTATATGGGACGACACCTTCCCTATCAGGATAAGGGTGGAGGACTCCCCCGATGCGCCCTTCATAGTATCCGTGAACGGGATTCTGGTGAACGAGAGCGGTGTGGTCTATCTGACCGGGGAGAAGGGAGCCACGGAGGATGAGGAGTTCACAGTGACCGTTGTGGGGGACGATATTGATCTAGGGGACGAGCTCACCTTCACAATAGACTCTCCTCTGTTCGAGAAAGAGGAGACCCCCTTCCCCAACAAGGTGAATTTCACCTTCACCCCGGATCAGTCTCTTGTGGGAACCCTCACTGTGAGGATAAAGGTGACCGACAGGACCCGCCTTGAGTCCTCGGTGACCGTGGTGATAGAGGTCAGGAATGTGAACGACCCACCGGAGGAGCCCACGCTCACGATCCTCACCCCCGGCCCCTACTACTACGTTGGGGATAGGATAGACTTCAGGGGAGAGGCGGGGGAGGACCCCGACGGGGATGACATCACACTGATGTGGGACTTCGGCGACGGCGGGAAGGCCACTGGAGAGAGAGTAAACCACACATACACCATGCCGGGGAGGTACGATGTGAAGCTAACCGCCGACGACGGCCACGGCGGTGTTGTCACTGTGATGAAAACAATAATCATAGATGCGAGGCCGGTGACGGGCCCGGTGGACGAAGACCACGACGGCGTTCCTGATGACTGGGAGCTGGAGCACGGCATGAGCCCCTCCGACCCCAAGGACGTTCTGAAGGACACCGACGGAGATGGCCTGACCAACGGCGAGGAATACCAGCACGGTACCGATCCGCTCCTCCCTGACACCGATGGGGACGGCTTCTCCGACGGGGAGGAGGTTGAGAAGGGAACGGACCCCCTAGACAAATCCTCCCACCCCACAAGGGAGGAGGGCGGCGGTGGGCTCCTTTACATAATAATCCTGGTGGCGGTAGCGGCCGGGGCTGCTGGAGTCACAATCTTTGTGCTCTACAGGAGGCACGCACCACCTCCCCCGGGGAGTGCGCCCCCTGTGGGATATCCGCCAGAGACCCCAGGCGGATACCCCCCTGAGAGCCCCGGTGGATATCCGCCGGAAGGCCCCGGGACGGCCCCCGTGGGGACGGGAGAGCTCCCGCCGGAGAGTGCGGAATTCATGACAGGGTCTCCCCCTTCTGGGCAGGGGGATATTGGCACCCCTCCCACAGGGGCGGAGGGAGGGGTGGCCGAGGCCCCCATGATAGAGGGAGAGGGAATTTGGAGGCCCCCTTCGCAGGAGGAGGAGAGGATATTCTCCCCGGAGGGGGTTGAGGAGGAGGGTGAAGTTGTAGAGGAGGTCTCAGATGAGGAGGCAGAGGGGGCGGAAGAGATTGAAGAAGGGGATGAGGAGGAGGGGAGCGTTGAAATACCGGCACCCCCACCACCACCTCCCTGAACCCGAATTCTGGTGCTTATGGAGATGATCTCCCATCCGCTCCATTTCTGGGACGGAGGATACCACCCAGGATATTATTTTAACTATATCCAGATTTAAAGAAGTTGAATGGGCGATGGGCGCTATACCTTTAAAAATTATCCTTAAGTTGACACTCCCTGTCCCCCACCAAAAAATGAATATATGTCCTTAACAAATAAAGTATGAAGGGTGGCTATATGGGAGCAAGAAGAGGTGGGATATATGGTAAGCAAACTTTATGGATATAGGTTGTGGATAGCATTGCTAACCGCTGCCGCTTTGATATCTCTCACAGTCTTTACATATCACACTGTTTATAAGAGCAAAACTGATGAAGGCGGCATTAATGATGAAAATTTATTGATTGTTGCGAAGGGGGAACAACATACCATATACGCCACCAATGAGACGTATCAGGAGATGAAGAAAACAGGAAAGGAGGGCACACCGTTCTACACACTAGAAACGCTCCCGGAGATAAATGAGACAGATGCTTTAGCTTTGGCCCGCAAGTTTATAAAAGACCCAGTGGAGAGACGCAATACTTATGCATATGAATTCTCTGAGAGAAATGAACCGAAGATAAGGGTTGTAATTGGCAAAGATAGGGGGGTCACATACATAGATGAGAGGTATTTGGGTAGCACCATACAGGCTGACCAGGCGCTATCCAGAGAGGAGTTGATCAACAGAAGCAAGGAGATCGTACTTTCTTTGAGAGGGAGTGTGAAGGACCTTGTGGTTGAGGTTGTGCAATCTCCAAAAATAGTGGAGGTTAACGGGGGGAGTGGGGAGGAGAGCGTAGCTGGTTTCAGTGACCAGCTGGTAAAGTTCCGTCAAATGGTTAATGGAGTGCCTGTTTATGGAGCCCACGGATACATAATTGTCTCTTTGGGCCCCGGGGGAATACTGACATTTTACGATGATCAGACAGTGAAATACAGCAAAATCTCTACATCCGGCGTTGTGGGTTCCGTGGAGAGCGCCGTTCAATACCTTGCAAACAACGGGGTCCCAGCACTGAGAAATAAAGAGCTGATTCTGAAGGAATGGTCCCTTGTATTCTTTGACGGAGGGGTATATCCATCCCAAATTGGCCTCTATTATCGCTTCCTTCTGGAAAGCGTGGATCACAAGGCCACTTCTCAAGAATTTGTACTGGCCTTCCCCTATCTAGAGTAGTAAATGCCCTTAATGAGAGACTCTGTGGGAGCTATTGGCACCATCTCAAAACTTTTTATGCACCACCAGTACCCATCTCACACGGCCGCAATAAGCATTGGGCTTCACTCACTATAATCCTCCCGAGAGGGGCAGGGATAGAATCCTTAAGAAAACGATGTCAGAATCTATAAAGGGAACTCTACATACAATAAATAGATAATCCCCGTGGGCGAGAGCCACGTCTCTCCTCTAACAGCTTTCGGATGCACTAACACATCTCGCCCCTTTGAATCCCCTAACTTCAGAGGAGAGCCTACTACTTTGAAAGGAGCCTCTTCTCAAGGTATCTTATGATCTCCTCCGCTGGTATGTCCGCTATCGTTATCTGTGTGGTGTTCCCCACAACACCCTTTCCAGACCTTCTTGTGGTTATGAGCCCCTGGGCATCTAGCTCCTTTAAGTACTGCCAGAACTGTGTGTGTCCAAGAGGCTTCTTGGAGAGCTCCTCGCAGATGACGCTGTACTCCCTCTCCACCTCTCCTGTTGTGGTGTAGGCCTTCTTTCTGAGGAGCCTTGCGGCGGCCAGAAGCTGTATCTGCTGGTGGATGTTGAGGGAGTCTACTATGTCCTCGTATATGTACGGCTTCGTATAGGCCTTGGCGGCCCTCGCATGCTCGGGGGTGACTAGCTCCTCCCCCCTCTCTTCAGCAATCTCCGCGGCCCTCCCCAGGAGCTCTATGGCAAACCTCGCGTCCCCCGTCTCCTCGCTCATATCGGCTATGAGGTCTGGCACCTCCGGGTCCACGCTCCCGGGGTATAGGGCCAGTTCGATCCTCTGCTCCACTATGCCCTTTAAGGCCTCCCTGTCGTACTTGTCAAAGCGAAGAAGATTGGTCCTTTTGAAGGTAGAGAGGGTGGAGGGGTCCAGGAAATCCAGGGGGTTCTTCTGAGAGATGAGCATAGTGGAGACGGAGAAGGGGCAGTCCTGCTCCTCCTGGAAGCGGGTGAAGCTGTATATGAGGTCCGAACCGCTCTTTTTGAGAAGGACGTCTGCCTCGTCAAGTATTATGAGGAGGTGGCAGCGGCTCTTTATCATGTGCTTCTTTATGATCCTCAGCATCTCCTGCTTGGAAAAACCCCTGTCGGGGAAGTGCTCGTCAAATCGGTTCACCACCCCCAGAAGTACCATGGAGTCCGTCTTCCTCTGGCGGCAGTTCACATAGACATCTTTGATGCAGATCTCTGCCTCTATCGCCACCTCTTTAAGTAGCTGGGAGAACCTCCTAGCAACCACGGTCTTTCCGGTCCCTACAGGGCCCGTTATGGCAACATTGGTGGGTATCCCACTGAAGAGAAGCGGGCGGTACTTTATTGAGAGATCCCTCAGCTTATCCTCTCTGAAGGGGAGGCTCTCCGGTACATAATCAAAGGAGAGGGGCCTGTTGTCCTTGATGATAGCACCTTTGCTGAAGTATGTTCTGCTCGTGCTCATGTTCTATCAATAGCCCCCTCATCTTATATTTTTTTTCTCCTCCTCTGAACCTCCTTCCCTCCTTAAAGGGGCACCGCACCAGTAGCAGAAGGGGAGGTCCTCTCTGACAACCCTTCCGCACTCCGGGCAGGAGACTGTTCCCACCACTCCCTTCTTCTCCGGCTTTTTCAAGGCCTCCATAAGCCACAGGACCCCTAGCAGAAGAAGGACTATACCGGAGGGAAGAAGGCATCCCCCCTGCTCGGGTACACTGCTCCCCCTCTCCCAGTAGATAATGGCAGGAGAGAGCCAGAGGAGTCCCCAGAAGATGAGAAGGAGCCCGGTGCCTGAGAGAGTGACCCCGAGGAAGATGGCGCTGTAGCGGAGGATAGGCTTGCTCATTGCCTTCTCCCAGCCATCGCCCCCCTCCTCTGGGGGGCTTTGGGGTGGGGTTCTCTGCGGTCTTGACGGAGGATACACGCTAGCACCTGCGCAGAATAGATATGCCAGGACAATATATATTAACTTCCTCTGCTATTAACTCACCGCCGGGCGAGGCTTTTTCAAGGAGGGTGAAGAATGAAGCTCTTCTCCAAAAAGAAGGTAGAGTTCAGGACCATAAACAGCGACGACGAGGCGAGGATATTCAACTCCCTAGAGGATGGAGGGTGGGTGATGATAGGGGACCCCTATACCTTCGAGGAGCGCTCGAGGAACCTGAAGAAGGCTCGAAAGTTCGCCATGATGGAGGCTGAGGAGAGGGGTGCGGAGCTCCTAATAGAGTCCTATGATCCGTACCTGTCTCACCTTCCGCACATGGGCCTTACATACTCCGCCTGGAGGCGGGCCACCCCCGAGGAGCTAAAGAAGAGGATTGAGATGAAGAGGCTTGAGGAGGAGAGGCGTAAGGCGGAGATGGCTGCCAAGGGGGAGCTACCCGCCGAGAGAGTGGTGGAGGTCAACGTGGAGGAGGTAGCTAAGGTCCTTGAAGAGGTTCCCGCGGAGAGCGTAGAAGCAGAGGCCATAGCGTCGGGCTCAGCGGAAGAGGAACCTGACATGTTCGAAGCCCAGGGTATTGAAGCTGTCAGCGTTGAGGTCAACCCCTATGACATTGCTGAAAAGGAGTACGAGGAGACCCTGAAGAGTTATGAGAGGCTTGAAGTGGAGGAGGTCGAGACCGAGAAGGTCACCGAGGAGCCTGAGCTCACTTCGGCCCCCGCCCCGGAACTCTTGGAAGAAGCCCCACCGTCACCCCCGTCAGGGCCTCCTGGATCCCCCGGGGAAGAAGCTACTGAGGGGGAGAGCGTAATGGCAGGGTCTGGGG
>Ga0116200_10001076_pt1 | contig 10279 bp, 7 predicted proteins | sample Mar14436cmmetaG_FD_94478 | JGI IMG/M metagenome (GOLD analysis project Ga0116200, IMG submission 94478) | Marine hydrothermal vent microbial communities from Guaymas Basin, Gulf of California to study Microbial Dark Matter (Phase II) - Marker... ... | reverse complement strand
TTGATTTCAACGTGCCCTTCTACGTGCTTATGCTGATGACGGCAGTGGTGAACCTGGCAACCACGATACCTTCAACCCCTGGATATGTGGGCACTTTCGATGCCCCTGGTATCCGTATCCTGGAGAGATTTGGAGTTCCTGGAGCCATAGCTGCCGGGTATACCCTGGTCCTACATGCTGCTCTGTGGTTGCCCATCACCTTGCTTGGCTTCTATTATATGGCCAGGGAGAGCATAACCTGGCGGGAGTTTGGCGTCTGCACCACGGAAGCCCGGGAGACTTGAAAGCTGCCCTCATAAATGCGCATTTTGGTTGAGAGGCCTGCGCTGGAGAGGGCATAAGGAGGGGCGTTTGAGAATGCCTGCCCCTCACGGAATCTTGCTTAACAAACCAATAGTGAGGGGGTAGAGGAAGATGGAATCTCAAACCTGCATTGATAAAGCTCGCATTGAGAGGGCCGTTAAGGAGATAATTGAGGCCATAGGTGAAGACCCCACCAGGGAGGGGTTGCTGGATACCCCCCGTCGTATTGCCGAGATGTATGCGGAGCTTTTCGAAGGGCTTTATCAAGACCCCTTGGAAGTACTCAAGGTGGGGTTTGAGGAAGAAAAGCACCAGGAGATGATTATCCTGCGTGACATCCCCTTTTATTCTATGTGTGAGCACCACTTCCTCCCCTTCCACGGTGTAGCTCACATCGGTTACATCCCCGAAGGGCGCATCGTTGGCATATCCAAACTGGCCCGGGTGGTGGAGATACTTGCCCGCCGCCCCCAACTTCAGGAACGCCTCACCGGTCAGATTGCCGACGTGATTATGGAGGGATTGCGGCCAAAGGGGGTAGGGGTTGTGGTCGAAGCCGTCCATACCTGTATGACGATGCGGGGCATCAAAAAGCCCGGCACCATTGTGGTAACCTCGGCCAACAGGGGCCTCTTCCGGCGGAATCTGGCAACCCGACAGGAATTCCTGAGCCTGGTTAGGAACAGGAATATGAAGTAGCAAATGGATGGAGGGAAGGTTTATGGCCGGTTTCAATACCCGTATCCTGGAGTATGAAACCCTTGACCAGCTCCGTGAAGAGATGCGGAAATTGGACGCTGATCCCAAAGGAATTGAAACGATGGCTCCCAAAGGGATGTTGCGGGCCATCAAACTGGAGGGAGTTGACCGCAATGCGGCCAACATCATCAAGCGGGAGATGCTCTCCCAAGGCGGTGATGCTGCCCTGGCTTCTGATGCTTACTTTGGCACCCAGGAGACAACGGACCTCATCATCTTAGGCACCCTCCACCATTGCCAGCAGCTTATCGCTAACCTGCGTCGTCAACCCCTTGAGAGCTTGCAAGCCATCGCCAGGGAGGTTGAGGAAGCCATCAAAAGGTATGAAGGGCAGACTCTGGGCGTGATGCAGATAGGGGGCAAGACCTTCGAGTGGGATAAGCGCACCTACGTAATGGGCATCATCAACGTTACCCCTGACTCCTTCTCCGGCGATGGGTTGGCCGGGGATGTGGAGAGGGCTTTGGCCCAGGCGATGCGCTTTGTGGAAGAGGGAGCCGACATCCTGGACATCGGGGGGGAGTCCACCCGCCCCGGCTCGGCGCCTATCTCCGAAGATGAAGAACTCCGGCGGGTGATGCCTGTCCTGGAGCGCCTGGCCGGGCAGGTTGATGTGCCCATCTCCATTGACACCTATAAGGCAAGGGTGGCACGGGAGGCCCTCGAAGCCGGGGCCAGCCTGGTTAACGATGTGTGGGGCTTGCGGATGGACCCTGAGATGGCTGAGGTGGTAGCCGAATACGAAGTGCCCGTGGTGGTGATGCATAACCGCTCCCGGCCTAAGAACGCCGTCCAGGAAGAGAGGCTTGGGGGGCGCTATGTGGGCATCGAGTATGAAGACCTGATGGCTGACATCATCCGGGAGCTGCGCTACAGCATTGACATAGCCCTCAAAGCCGGGGTTGAATGGGAGAAAATCATCGTTGACCCGGGCATCGGCTTTGGTAAGACGGTGGAGCAAAACCTGGAGATATTGCGCCGTCTGGGGGAGCTCAAGGTGCTCGGCAGGCCCATCCTCCTGGGCTCTTCTCGCAAATCGGTAATCGGCTATGTGCTGGATTTGCCCCCACAGGAGAGGATGGAAGGCACAGCGGCCACCGTAGCCCTGGGCATCGCCAAGGGAGCCAACATTGTTCGGGTGCACGATGTAAAAGAGATGGTGCGGGTGGCCCGGATGACCGATGCCATTATGAAGGGATAGGGCAGGGGAGCTCTTGAGAGGGGAGCTGAGTGGACTCATTTGACATTTGCCTGATTTTTCCATAAAATTGGAGCATACCTGGCAGGGGCGAAGGAGCAATAGCTATGAAACTCTATGACCTGGGCTATGTATCCTGGCAGGATTCCCAGGCCCTTTATCATACCCTTCCCCGGATAGGACGGGAGGGGCTGTTTATTCTAGCCCCCTCTTCTCCTTATGTTTCCATCGGGCGCCACCAGGATGCCAGATACGACGTGGACTTGGATTACTGCCGTCAACACCACACCCCTGTGATGCGCAGGGAAGTGGGGGGTGGAGCCGTTTACCTGGATGGCAACCAGATTTTCTATCAGCTTATAATCCACAGGGATAACCCCTTAGCTCCCCCTAGGAAGGATGAATTCTACGAGCGCTTTCTCCAAGCCCCCATTGCCGCTTACAGGGAATTGGGGATTGACGCCCGCTACAAACCTGTCAACGACATCATCACTGCCGAAGGGCGCAAAATCTCCGGCAACGGTGTTGCTGAGATAGGCGATTTCATCGTCTTCGTGGGCAATCTCATCGTGGACTTCGATTATGAGACGATGGTACGGGTGCTCAAAGTGCCCGATGAGAAGTTCCGGGACAAAATTTACAAAACCCTGAAGGAAAACCTCTCGACCATAAAGCGGGAATTGGGCTATGCGCCTCCCTTTGATGAGCTGCGGAAGCTCCTGGCGGCCAAGTTTGAGGGCATCCTGGGCTCCCTCGAAAGGGTGAACGAAGTTGACCCGGAACTGCGGGCTAAAACCGATGAGGTATCCCGGTGGCTCTTCAGCGAAGAATGGCTTCTGGCCGGAGGGAGGAAGAAAGCCCCTGCCGACCGGGTGAAGATTCGGGAGGGGGTTGAGGTTCAGCACAAAGTCTACAAAGCCCCTGGTGGCCTTATCAGGGCTGTTTACAGGCTTGAGGAAGGCCGCATCTACGATGTTTCCCTCTCGGGCGATTTCTTCTTCTACCCCTCTGAGGCGCTGGAGGAATTGGAAATGGCCTTGGAGGGCGTGGCCTTGGAGGATGTGGAAGCCACCATCGAGCGGTTCTTCGCTTCCCGAGGGGTGGAAGCCCCCGGCATAACGCCCGGGGACTTCCGGATGATACTGGCGGGCGAAGCAGCCTGATTTGCATCTGGGTGCTGTCTATGGTTAAGGTAAGCGCTTCCTACGTTGCCCCGGATAAAGCCCTCATACGTTCTGGAGGGCGTACTTTCGTGGTGGAACAAGGGACAAAAGAGGAGCGGGAGAAGTTCTGCCCGGTAGAATTGGTGGCAGCAGCGCTCGCCTCTTGAATAATCCTGACCCTGGCGGCAGTTGCCGCTGTTAAAGAGATTGAGCTGGGCAAAGTAGAGGTAGAGGTGGAAATAGAGCAGGAGGAGAAGGGAGGAACTGTGCAGGTCAGCTTGTGGTTAGATGAAGGGTTGACCGGGCGGGAAGTAAAGATATTGTTTAACTCGGCCAGGCATTGCGAGGTAGGGAAATTCCTAAGAGGGCCAATAAAACTGGAGTACAGGTTAAAGTAGCGATATCGCTACCTAAAAATTCAAGGAGGAGGTTGAGATGAAGGGTAAGAGATACTTGCTACCAATTATTCTCACTATCACGCTCCTTCTAGCCCTGGTCCCTCAGGCGCTTGCCCAAGCTCCTATTACCCTCACCATCTTGCACACCAATGATACCCACGCTCACCTTGAGCCTTTCACCCCCTTCAAAGGCGAGGAACAGGGCGGTGTCTCCCGGCGGTATACCCTCATCAAGCAGATTCGAGCTGAGGGTGGCAACGTGCTCCTGCTGGACGCTGGCGATGTTTTCCAGGGAACCCTCTACTTCAACCAGTACCTGGGCCAGGCCGACCTGTGGTTTATGAACAAGATGGGCTACGATGCGATGGCCGTCGGGAACCATGAGTTTGACAAAGGGCAGGAGCCGCTTGCCAAGTTCATTGACGGCGCTAACTTCCCGGTCCTCTCAGCCAACCTGGATTGCTCTGGCTCTGACCTGCTCCGGGGCAAGATTAAGCCTTATGTCATCAAGGAAATCGGAGGCGAGAAGGTGGCCATCTTCGGGCTCACCACCGAAGACGTTAAGATTATCTCCAACGTCGGCGAAGGCGTGGAAGTTGAAGACCCCATCGAGACAGCCAAGCAGGTTGTTGCCGAGCTCGAGTCCCAGGGCATCAATAAGATAATCGCCCTCACCCACCTCGGTTACAATGAGGACAAGGAACTCGCCGCTTCCGTGGCCGGGATAGACATCATCGTCGGCGGGCACTCCCACACCCTCCTGGGCGATATGGAAGGCGCTAAGGGGCCTTATCCCACCGTGGTCAATTCCCCCAGCGGTGAACCAGTCCTCATCGTCCACGCCTATCAGTGGGGCAGCTACCTTGGCCGCCTGAACGTGACCTTCGATGCCGAGGGCAAGGTCACCGAATACAGCGGCCAGCCCATCTTCGTGAACGCCAGCATCGCCTCCGACCCCGAGTTCGATGCCAAGCTGGCTGAACTCGCTGGCCCCATTGAGGAGCTCAAGAACACCATCATCGGTCAGTCGGCGGTGGATTTGGACGGCGAGAAAGAGCACGTCCGCACGATGGAGACCAACCTGGGCAACCTCATCTGCGACGCTATGCTGTGGAAAACCGCCGACGACAACACCCAGATTGCCATCCAGAACGGCGGCGGCATCCGGGCCAGCGCCCCCGCTGGCGACATCTCGATGGGCAAGATTCTGGAGATTTTGCCCTTCGGGAACACCTTGGTGGACCTTGACCTCACTGGCGCCCAGATTATCGAGGCCCTGGAGAATGGTGTAAGCCGCATCGAGGATGTCAAGGGCCGCTTCCCGCAGGTGGCTGGCTTGCGTTACACCTTTGACCCCCGCAAGCCCGCCGGTTCCCGCATCGTCAAGGTGGAAGTATGGGATAAGGCCAGCGGGCAGTACGTGCCCATTGACCCCAACGCCACCTACCGGGTGGTCACCAACAACTTCCTCTTCGGCGGCGGCGACGGCTACGAGGTCTTCAAGCAGGGGACCAACGTCTTCGAGACGGGCGTGCTGCTCCACGACGCCGTAGCGGAGTACATCACCACTTATTCCCCGGTGAGCCCCAAGGTCGAAGGCCGCATCATCAACCTGGCTGTCCAGGCTGAACTCCCGGTCACCGGCGCTGAGGAGCCCATCCCCTTCTATGTGGTGATCATCCTGGGCGGGGCGGCTGTCGCTGCGGGGGCTTCCCTCAGGAGGATGAAGAAGGCAGCCTAATTGACATAATTAAAACAAGCCCCTTGGGCGGCATTGCCGCCCAGGGGGCTTCTTATTTGCTCCATAGGAAAGTTATTTCTTCGACGGCAGCGAAGCTGCCGTCGAAGAAATAACCATCTCCCTTTCGTAAGGCCACTGTTTCAACACCAGAGGCAGGTAGAAGTCCGCACCCTTCACGGTGAACCCCACTTCCACGAGGTCACCACGTTTGTTGCTCCACTTTACCTCCCCTTCGCCGTCCATAGGAAGCCCCACATCGCTCCAATCTGCAGCATAGAAGCCGTTAGCATCAGCCTGAACTATCCGGTAAGGGGGAGAATAATAGTATCCCCCTTGGGCGTGTGGGCCTCTGAGCCAGCTTTTTTCCGAGACCTCCACCCGGACGAGGGTGAGGGGTGGAGCTTGGCCGTGAACCACGTCCTCCACTGCATCTCCATAAGCGGTGAGATGCAGTATAACGAAGGTGTAAACCCCTGAAGGCGTCCTCAATTCTATTACATCGCTGATTCCAACGGTGGGGGTTATCCCGTCCAGATACACGTTGAATGAGGAGTGGTAGGCAGAGGACTCCCCCGTCCCCTGGCCTTTAACGCTGCCATCACTTGCGTAGAGGGTGACGGTTACGGGTTCACCCAGGCGGAAGGAGGAGCCGTAAATCGTCCTCGCTCCCAGTTTGACCTCCAAGTGGGGCTTAATGCCAGTAACCTTTATCTGGTCTCCCCGAGGGGGCCAATACATAACATCGGCTCTCGTAACATCGGAAGGGAGGGTCAATGAATAGCCCCCTGAGGAGGAGACAGTGGCCGAACGGAGGAAACATCTCCACTCTTGCCCCATCTGGAGCCTACATAACAGTACGTCCAGGCTAGCTTCAGGGGGAGCCATCCCCTTTATCAGGTTCTCATCCCCGTCCAGGGAGACGGTTAACAGGGGGATGGGCACTGAGATGACCTTGCTAGCGGTGGTGAGCACTATTGTATCCCCTGGTTCGACGGGCTTATCGAAGCTGGCATAGGCTTCCAGATAAGAGGGGGTAACCGAGCGAGGCGGTGATTTCTCGGTTCCATCCGGCCCAAGCAAGGTGACACTAACGGGGGCAAAGGATTCCAGGAGCATAGCAACCCCTTCCTCACCGATGTTGACGTATACCATAGGGGCGCCAAAGGGGTAGCCAACCATATAATTGTGGGGGGAAGTGTAGATGACATAGCCCCTAGAACCAGGGATTATATCCAGCGTCCCGGAGAGGGGGAGGGTGTAGAATCCGCCAGCCGAGGTCTCAACCGTATAGATATAAGTGTAGTAATAGTAAGGCCATTCCTGGCTGGCTTTATAGACGGACTCGTAAGTAGGTTCGTAAACATAAACGTATATGGAAAGGGTTGATGAAGGGGGCCCTTGACCATAGATTAGGTCGTTTTCCTCGTCGAAGCGGGCGCTGATAAAGGGAACGGTGGCGGTGAGCACCCGTTGGCCTTCTATTTCCAGGACCAGTATATCCCCTGCCTGTATGGGGTTGGAGAAATTAGCCACCCCACAGCAGTGGGCTTGGGCCCGTTCCTTTAATTGCCCATTCTCATCTAGGAGCAGGACAGCCATCGGGCAGGAGAACTTGGAGCAATATGGCGTGTAAACGTACTTTCTGCCAATCGCTATACTCAGATAGGGAGCAAAAGCCTCAATGTAGACGGAGTTGCCTTGTTCATCAAAATACCAGGTGCTCATGGAGCCATAGGCAAGTTCCTCTCCTATCTCGCTGGAGAAATCTGCCGTATAGATACCGGTGGCGGTGGCAGTCACTTCCCGCACGTAATCCCCCCACCAGACTTCAAGGTGGGAGCTGGGTGGGGCTTCACCATAGGCGATTTTGACAGAGGAGTCAACATTGATTGTAAGGTGGGGGACGGTAAGGCTTATCTCCTCTTCGCCACTCACTTCAATTGAGACCCTGTCTCCTTCCTTAATGATGGGGTATATCTTAACGTTTTCGTAGTAATAATACCGCTGGTAGAAGGCGAAGTCGGCCTGGTATGAGCTGGTATCGAAGAACATACTTTTAACCCTGCCGCTGGCACCGGTTAAGGTTAAGGTGAAAGGTGCTGCGGCCTGGGAGAGGTAGCCTCTCAGGTAGAAGTCGTTGAGTTCAGCGATTATCCCCGGCACGGCAAAGGCCCGATGGATGCGGTGGCCTTCTGGGGTGCGGTAGCGGACGAAGCCCATCTCCGTTGCCTGGGGGGATACCGGGGCCAGGGATAGGGCATAATAGCCATCGGCTGAGGAGGTGGTGGTGAAAGCTGCCGTTGAGCCATCGAGCTTCAGCAGGGAAATTTCCAAGGGCGAAGAGGGGGGAGCATAGCCGTCAACTTTAGCTTCATCTCTGTGGAATTCTGAGGTAAGCAAGGGCACCACAGTGGAAAACTCCTGCCCGCCACCTGAGACTGTGATGAGGTCGCCTTCGGCGAAGGACCAACCGCCATAGTAATTTTGCGAGATGTAGCACGCAAAGGCCCCGTAAGGGTCTGAATAGGCATCCCCCCAGCCTGACCCAATTTGCCCTTGTTTATCCTTCACCCTCACATTGATATAGCTGTAAGGCACGGCTTTACCTGAGAGCACATCACCCCCATACCAGAGGGAAACATAGGGCACCACAAAAGACTCGTAAAAGCGCACCCCGTTTTCCCCCGTCACCCCTGCATATCCGTAATGGCCGCCTACCAGGTCTATACCCGGCATCAAGGTATAAGCCCCAGATGCGGTTACTGTGGTGGTATAGCTTGCGAAGAAGCTTGCTTCGTCTTCCTTGTACAAGTATACATCTACGGTGGCAGAAAGAGGCCCTGTCCCGTAGATGCTGTCATCCTCGGCCGTGGCGAAGGCACTCAGCGAGGGTATGGTGGCTGTGATTACCTTCCCTGCCTGGGATACCGTGATTACACCTCCTGGAGGGAGGATTGTTTCTCTGGGTATCCATCCAGAACAAAAGTTAAAAACGTAAATGTATCTGTTGGAACCTATGGGGATGGGTATAACGGTTGAGAATTTGCTGATGTAACCTGTGGAGCTGGCTATGGTTATCAATACTGGAGTGGGAAGGCTCGTCTCGCCGACCACTTTCATCTCGGTGAGGTGGACGGCCACGGTAAGGGTGAGTGGGGCTTGAAGGGGGATGATTCGGGATAGAGCGCTTCGCTGCTTTTGGAGGAGAGGAAGCCCTTTTAGCCTCTGCCTGGCTGCTTTTGTATCCGGCACTACCTCCTCCACCCCGGGCAATCCGGAGATAAGGGCCAAACTCTGAGGTTCAGTCCGGATGCTCAGGGCATAGGGAACCCCTTTGACCTCGCTGATTTCCCCCACCCCTCTCAACTGGCGCAATTGCCTCTCAAGAGCTCTCTGTCTCTCCTTCCAGCTTCGCTCAAAGAGGGAGATAGCCAAGGCTGGCTCCGGGTTAATGGGGAATTCCTGGGGTGGGGATACGAAGACCAGCCATTTTCCCTTCGCTATATCCTGGTCAATCGGCTTCTCCGGGGGGCCTCCTGCCCAGGCGCAAAGGATGAGCAAACCAAAGGTTAGGACAAGAGCTCCCATACAGGTTATTAAGAACCTGCGTGAAAGTTCCCTCTTGCGCACCTCTCTCCTCCCTTATGCAGCCAACTCCCTAAGAGTGCTCAGGGATAAATCTTTCTCCCAAACCCCTGGGGTGTAACCGAATTATCGTAGATTTCCTCGATGATGAAGATGTAAACCGGGCGTTCAGACCAGCAAGAGGGCTCAGGACCGTGATAGGCATCGTGCATAGCGTTGACGAGGGCGTGGTAAACGCCCTCCCGATGGATTTCCACCCGACAGCGGACTTCGTAGCTTGTGGAAGGGGGTTCGTAGAAGAGAAGCGTAGCCTTGGGTTCGGCCAGGATGTTAGTCCAGGTATGCTTGCAGGCTAACTCCAGCGACCCAAGTCGGTTGAAATCAAGACGCTCTCTGGCTTCTTCACTGTAAATCAAGCGGTACAGCAATGCCAGCCCTTCCCGGGCATAGCTTTGGCATTGCCCTTTGTTGATGTGCTCCATAAAAAGTTCCAGAAATTCCTGAGCATACTCTTCTTTGGGGACGAATCCCACCCCTTTTATAGAGCCGTTTAACCCTCCGGGTCCGGATGTTATGACGGCAGGGTTATGGCGGGTGAAGGAAAGGTAGAGCTGCTCCTTGGGGATTCTCTCCCCTGCCATCATCCGGCGTACTATCTCGGCTCGCTCGGTGTAGAGCCAATCTATGAATTCCTGAGGCAATTGTGCTGCCATCGTCACCTCCTCGAATTAAGAATGGCGAATGATGTGTTCAAAATAATTGCGTTGCCATACGGGTGCCCCAAGGGCATTGCGGACGGCGTTGATGCACCGTGTCACGGCGGATTTGAACGCCCGCACAATGGTGGGGATGGAACCGAGGACAGGTTTCCCGAATTGTTCGGTAGGGGCACGGCGTCGCCGTGCCCCTACATCGTCATCCGCGTAGGCGTTCAGCCGCATTTCGCCGTCCACCATGTCCCCGAACAGGGGGATGCGGTTGTGGGTGCAGATGGTGATGACATATGCCCCTGGCTGGGTGTAATCAGACACCCGCGACCTGCCCCAGACAGAAGGTCTGGAGCGGATTGAAAGCTGATGCTCCGGGGAGAGAAGCTGGGCGGTATCTTGAAGTGATGGCCCCAACCTGGTGT
>Ga0116200_10001074_pt1 | contig 10283 bp, 11 predicted proteins | sample Mar14436cmmetaG_FD_94478 | JGI IMG/M metagenome (GOLD analysis project Ga0116200, IMG submission 94478) | Marine hydrothermal vent microbial communities from Guaymas Basin, Gulf of California to study Microbial Dark Matter (Phase II) - Marker... ... | reverse complement strand
CCGTCTGTTCAGTGAAGGAGGGGGCCTGCAATTCCTGTTTCCAGAAGCGTATCCTTTATCATGCTTCTGAACACTTTAAACCCTATGGAACGGGGTATCACCTTTTTTGCCCCAGCTGCTTTCAGTTGTTTCGTTCTCTCTGTGCCATAGAATGCGGTGAATCCAATGATATTGGCGGACGGATCAACACCAATTATCCTTTTTGTGGCCTCTATGCCATCCATCAGCGGCATGTGAATGTCGATGATGACCATTGCCGGTCTCTGTCCGTTTTCCAGAAGATGCCTGTATTTATGATACCCCTCCTCTCCATTGTATGCAGATACGATTTCAACCCCGAGATGGGCAAGGTAACTCTTTATCAAATCCTGCATGAGTTCATCATCCTCTATGACAAGCACTACATTTTGTAAGCTTTTTGATATCATAATGATATTAAAAGGCTATCAATTATTTAACTTTTTCTGTATGGGATGCAAAAAATGATTATCTATAAATAGCTGGATCGGTTGTTTTTGCATGAAGAGGGCAATAGCCGTTTTCATCATTCTGTCATTGCTGGCCGGGGGATTTGCTGTCGGGTCCAGGGAGGTACAGAAAGAGCGGGATTTTTTGATGGGACTGGTTGCCAACCCGAAGAATCATCCAGATTTCACCATCGAGGATATTGAGGAAGCATATACCATCTCGTCCACATGTGGGGAACTTGCACACCTATGGCTTTCCGTACCATGGTGGGAAGAGGAGGAACAGCTTTCATCGGCATCCACCCAGGCAGTCATAACCCTTATGCGATCCTGCGGTCTTACGCCCATATTTCACACCAATTTCTGGGAGCTGAAGGAAGTTCCGGGGGAAGGCATTGTGCCGAAACTTTCGATACCTCCTGATATGCCCGCAAACACCACGCTTGCCAGTCGGGAATTCAGGGAACGATGGATCTCTCATGTGGAGGAAATCTGCAGGGAGTGGAAACCTGCATTTTACAGTCTAGGAAACGAGGTGGATTTGTTTTATACCTATGAGGCCAATCAACCCGATTTTGATAATTATGTATCTCTTGTGGCGGAATCCTATGATGCGATAAAAGACGTGTCCCCATGCACAAGGGTCATGGTGATATTCAAGATGGAAAACCTCATGGATAAACACTCATGGTTTTTGATTGACAGATTTCAAAAAGAAAAAATAGATCTTTTTGGCTTCACAAGTTACCCATATATAAATGAAACTTACATGAATGAATACCCCTCAAATCTTCCTCCGGATTACTATGCCGAAATACCCCTCCACACTGGCGAGGTGCCCATTGCATTCACCGAGATAGGGTGGAGCAGCTCTGAAATTGTGAATGGAAATGAGGAAAAACAGGATGCATTCCTTCAGTGGTTCCTCAATGTCACCCATGAAATGCCGGTGGAAATGATATGCTGGCTATTCCTTCATGATATGGCTCCCGCAGGGAAGGAAACAAAGGCAAATGAAATGCTCGGACTGCGACGGCATGACGGGGAAGAAAAGGCAGTGTGGCAGCGGTGGAAGGCGCTGCATGACATGCCCTGTACCAATACCCTGCCGGAAAAGCCAGAGAAACCATCCGGCGCCCTCACCGGAAAAATAAACACCCCCTATACCTATACCACCTCAACCACCGATGATGATGGCGATTGCCTCTATTACCTCTTCGACTGGGGCGATGGTACGGACAGCGGATGGATTGGTCCATTCCCTTCGGGAGAAATGGCGAATGCCACCCATGAATGGGCAGAGAAGGGAGAATATGCGATAAGGGTGAAGGCAAAGGATCTGTACGGCGAGAGTGGATGGAGTGACGGGCTCTCCATCAGCATGCCGCTGTCACTTCTGAATGGCGCGGTGCTGATAAACCGGCTCATCATCATTTTTGGAAGAACAGTGCTGTACCACGTCCCTTGTTTTAACGGCAATTCCTCTCTGGAAGGATAGCATTTCCTCCCTGTTCAATATGCACTGCCCTGTGGCGAGAAATTCATCGTCCCCGCTCACTATCAATGCCTCATCATAGGGGCGCAACTCTTTTCCGCATTCAACCACAAATTTGGCAAACACATTTTTTCCCTCGCATATGAAGGGAACGGCATCATCTGCAACCACCACTCTCATGGTGGGGGGGCTGAAAAAGGAATGGAGTCTTTTTCCTCCTGCCGCTTTCAGAGAGAAGAATCCATCAGAGGCCCGCATTGATGCCACATGTTCACCGTCGCATATGACATTCCTTATTTTTCCTGTTGATTTTGATTTGATTAGTTCCACGTCACCGCTGAAAAGAGCCTCTCCTGCCCCCTTTCCAAACTGATAGTTTGCAATGCTCTTTATCTTTCTCACGTCGAAATCTATGCTTCCCTGCCCAAGCTCATCCAGACCGACGATGGGAGGAAGCCTCCGGTAGAATTTCCTTTCGACTTTTTTCGCCTCCTTCAGGGTTTCGGCGTCAACATGCGATGGGAACACTGACTGGGAAATGGGATAAATCTCATCCAGCTCCAGCGGCACGGGACCAAGGGGAGATTCAATGATCACATTTCCCTCCAGCTGTTTCAACCACGCCCTTCTGCTGTAGGGTTTATCAAGTTCTGCAAAGATGACGGTTTTTTCAAAAAACGGCTCATAACGCTCTGTCACCCTATTCTGCAGCCGGTATACAAGCGGCCGGTGAGCGGAGTATTTTCCCGTGTACAGAAACGCCCGTTTTTTGGAGATGTTCTCCCACTTCTCGAGCCATTTCTTCTCTTTTGCAATGACCTCCAGTGCCTCCAGAAGGGCAGGGTGAACGGTTGCCCTCTGCTCCACCAGCTCCCACAGTGTGCCATGGCGGAGTGCCTGGCGTATCCGCATCATTTCCGCAAATGTCTGCCACAGATTGTGACGGGCAATTGCCTCTGTTCTCTCCTCCTTTTCCATGTGCTTCAGCATGTCCACTGAGGTGGCGCTGCATATGGGGCAGCAGCATGGAAGCTCTTCCAGTTCGCTCAGCCGCACCGTTTTTTCGGCAAAAATGAGGCGGTCATCCTTGGCGTACTTTATATACGAGGCTGAATCAAAAAGGTCACATCCCAGCGCCACAGCCATGGGGAATATGAGCGGATGGCCCGCCCCGAACAGATGTACCGGCCGTGAGGGCGGCAGTTCCTTCTTGCTTGCGATGATTATTTCCGCGAGGTCCGCATACCTCTGTTTTTCCATCAGCGGTACCACACCTCCTATTGGATGCACATCCGCATCAAGTTTTGCGAGCTTTCTTGCACACTTCCTTCGCAAATCAGCATATGTTCCGCCCTGCACCGTACACGCCAGAAGCATTTCCCCTTTCTCTTCCACGCTTTTTTTGGCCCTTTCGATGGTCGCCTCAACCTCCTCCTTCACCGTTTCATAATCGCCATCCTCTGAAAATATGTCGAGGATGGTACCGATGTCGCTGCCGATGTCCCGCTGAAAACGCACAATATCCATATAGTCAATGGCAGCCCCGTACATGTACATCTGAAAGGAGCCGGAATCGGTCATGATGGGGCCGTTGAAATTGAGCAGCGAATGCACCCCGCTGGCCACCGCCCTCTCTCTCAGTTTCTCGTCTCTGTGGATGATGTATGAATTGGTGATGATGGCCTGCGCCCCCATGGTGCGCATATCCTCCGGATGAACCGGCATGAAATGGGGATTTATCACCGGTAAAATTGTCGGTGTGGCAATGGTTCCGTGGGAGGTGTGCACCACACCGAGGCGCCCGAGGCCGTCCCTCGCCTTTATCTCGAACATTAATCGAATAGAAAAGAGAGATTATAATAGTTTGCTTATCTGCCGGTGATGATGCTGAATGGGTATTTTTATAAACAACGCATCATTTATACTCAAGAGGTATGAGTAAATGAAGAAGATAACCGCTCTCCTTGTGTGTCTGTTGTTGATTACTGCATCATTTTCTGTATTTGAGGTTGCCCGTGGCAATGGAGGCGCACGGCATGCAGAAGGAAGGATTGTGGAAGATGAGTGCGTGGGCATAATAGCCACGGGAACCGTGTGTAAGAACGGGATGAGCATTCTTCACAAAAACAGGCACTGGGTCACAGATAATCAGCAGGTCCGCTTTTTCCAGGGAATCAATTACACCTATTTTGGAATTGGCGATAAATATGCCCAAACCATGTGCAGAATGGGCCAGAATGAAAAGGGGCTTGTTGTCGCAAATTTTAATTGTTATGAAGCAATAGAGAATGTAACCGGACACTCAGACGGTTCCAGTGGGAGTGAAGACAACGACCTTCACAATACGCTGGGCCAGTTCTCCACTGTAAAGGATGCTGCCCGCTACCTGGCACATCACGGGTATTTTTTTGGACAGTATCTGATAATAAGTGCGGAACCGGGTGTTGGTGCCATCGTGGCCATCGACAACTCCGAGCCGAGAAACACCAACATATGCTGGGTTAACAACTCCTATGCTGCCGTGGCAAATGCCTGGTATTGCGATGGGAAACACGATAGGGACGGCACCGACATAAGAGCAAAAGAAATTCTGGATGATATTGTCAACAATGGTACAAGCAGCGATGGCGATAACCTTCTGAACTGGAAGGATGTGGCACAGAGAATAGCAAAGGACACCTCTGATAAGGAGGACGGAGAGGGCGAATTCAGTTATGAGGGAGAAATATCAAGTCCCATGTCATGCTCTGCAATGGTGAGCGTTGCGGGAAATGCAAGTTTCGGTGATTCCATACACATGTCATGGTTGAATTTCGGCAGAACAACCCAGATTGGCATATTTCTTCCCATATATGCGGGAAACCTTCATTCTGAGGAAGACATCCCTCCCAGCTTTACTGAGGCCAATGGAGGTAACGGCATTGCGCCCTACGTGAAACCAAAATTCAGATATGCAAGTGTGGGAGTGGGGGCCGTCACCAAAAAATATTACTGCGACAAAGTGAGAACGGTACTGCGCCATGCGAATGAGTATGAAAATATCACCTTCAACGGATTTGAGAATCTCCTGAACACCATCATGTCCTCTGCCGATGAAGGAGAGGTGAGAGAAACTCTTGCGGCATTCGTGAATGAGACATTACCCATTTCGCTCAATAACTATATTACCATGCCGGATAACATGCCTTGGGGCACTCCATTACTTTTAAAATTCGTAAAAGAACTGCTGGAGCGTTTTTTCACGCATCTGCTGACGCCCGTCTCGTCCCAATATATGGCCAGTGTTTCTTGAGTGCTCAACGGTTATGATATCTTCTCAATGGTGCCGCTTCTTCCCGTGGATATCTGGAGCTGGCCATTCCACTCCTTTACCCAGCCATCGGTTATTTTTATGGTGTCATTAAGCTCCACCGTCTCGATCTCGTCGTTCCAGAGGGTTATCTGAACCGTATTTCCCTCCTCATCCTCGCCGGTCAAATCGCACACGCGGGCGGTGCCGCCAAACCGTTTGACAATCTCTCTCGGCTCTTTCTTCTCGACTATTTTCAACACAATTTCATCGACGTTGGCATTCGGTTTTAAATCAACTACTTTCATGGTATTCACAGTGAATATTACAATTGATATTTAAAATCACCGCACAGGTGCTTTAAGGATCCTCAACTTTAACACCATTGAAATTTTTCCTTTACAAACCCGTTTCACTCGCTTGAGGAACCGTAGCGATTCCAGATAACTTCTCCCCGTAGTTATCATCACTGCAATTACCTGCCCCTCATCAAGGTCAACCGCTGCCCAAAGATACAGATATGTATCCCATCTCTTGATGATCTTTTCATCCACGGCAATGCGTGTCCGTTCCTTTTTCACCACAGTATGAGAAAATAATTCTCTTCCTTTTATTATCTCTTTTCTCACTGCTTCATAGCTCACACCCAGAAACAACCCTGTTTTTCTCGTATGAGAGACCCGCATGGTACAGCAGTATCCCCATTACTCGTTCTTCATTGGTCTTTCGTTTTCTGCAAAAAATATTTTTATCCTCTATCCATTCTACTATCTGTTGTAACATATAGATCCCCTCCATATATGGCCAATTCCATAGTGGAGGGGTTCATATTACATTTTCAGAATTTCTTAAGTTGAGGGTCTCCCGACGGTGATGTGCAATCATCAGACTATTTCAAGCGATATCTCATTGCCGTGATAATCATATGCCCTCCATGTGTCATCTTCATAGGGATAGGCAATGATGATATGCACCCTTCCGTGTTTCTGAAAGGTGGCCAAATCTCCCTCGGAGGGGCGTGCGCTGCCACTGGGATGAGAGTGGACGGTACCCACAATCCGGCGGTCATAGGGTGCCATATATATGTTGAAGGTGGCATGCCGTTTCCCGTACACCATCTGCGGCAGAAGCACCAGCTCCGTTATCACTTCAGGGTTATCGCCCACTGAGAGGAGTGCCAGAAATTCATTGGGATACAGCTCCCGTGCCGATTGCTTGATAAACTCCAGGCATTGCCTTTCTATCGCCTTCACCCTCATGGTGTCACAGTTTTTTCGGGTAATCAAAACTCAGTTTTTTATATACCTTGTGGTAAAAGTTGTCGTTCACCTTGATGAACCGCGCCTTCTCCCCCGATTCCTCTATCTCGACGCACTGGCGGGGCCCCAGATCATGCACATGCATGCCATCTATCACAATCTGCGCCGCCTTTTCCACCTTTATCCGGAGTGTCTTATCCGATGATATGACCCGGGAGGTGGCGATGTGCCGGAACGGTGCTATGGGAGCAATCACAAACACATTGAGTGTGGGGTCAACCACCGGCCCCCCCACCGCGAGGGCATAGCTTGTGGAGCCCATGGGAGTGGCAACAATGAGGCCATCACCATAGAACGACTGGGTGAGAATCCCGTCCACATACAGTTTAATGGGCAGGATTTTCCCCACCTGTGATGCATGAATGACTATCTCATTGGCCGCGGGTGGTAACCGGTCTGCATCGGTGCGGGCCTCAAGTTTCATCCGATCCTCCACCTGGTAGTCCCCGCGGAGAATTTGCTGCAGTGCATCAGAGGCATGTTTCGGCTCTATTTCTGCCAGAAATCCTATTCTTCCCGTGTTGATGGGAAAAATGGGTTTGGTGGTATGCTGCAGTGTCATCAGAATGGTACCGTCCCCTCCCACCACGATGATGGCATCCGCTCCTTTTCCCACCTCCTCGATGGAATACCCCTTGATGCCAAGATGTTCTGCCACCTTGTGCTCGGCGAGCATGTCTCCAACGAGTTCGTACACCTTTTCCCCCACTGCAAAGGATTTTTTTGATGGTTTACATACAAGTCCCCATTTCATACCAGCACCTCCATGATATCCGCATTTGCCACCGCAAGAACGCTGCTTCTCACCGAGAGGTCAGCGGCGACGTTCAGTACCTCTCCATCTGCGGTATACACACCGCCTCCTGCCTCGCGCACCATGAGCGTTCCTGCGGCAAAATCGGTGATGCGAAGCAGTTCCCGGGGCATGTAGTAGGCATGTGCGGCACCACTCGCCACCATGCACATTTCCAGCGCTGCGGCACCCAGCGAGCGCGTGGTGAATTTGCTCGCAAGTCGCCACGTTTTCTCATTGCCGGATGTTCCCAGCACAAGTATATAAATTAAATCCGAGGTATCGTGCGCCACCGTTATCTCATGTCCGTTGAGGAAGGCCCCCTCCCCTCTGATTGCCTCATAGCAGTCACCCGTGGGTAAATTTTTAACGATACCATACTCCACGCTCTTCAGGTCATGTGTTCCTATGGCAATTGAAGCACAGTAGAATGGTATACCGTGGATGGCATTCCGCGTGCCATCTATGGGATCCATGATGACGGTATACTCCTTTCCGTTGTCAATATAGCCGATTTCCTCGGAGAGAATGTTTGCCTCCTTTCCGATCACCTCAAGGGCCACCTCCTCGGCAATCTTATCAATATGAGCGGTGGGAGTGCCATCCGCCCCCATGGCGACCTCCTTTCCGAAATGCTCTCTTCTCTCCTGTTTCACCCGGCGGTCAATGGCATCCACAGCTTCATGCACCCGCTCGATTAATTCGTCCATTTGCTTTTAAAGGAATGCCCCTTTAAAACGGTTTGGATTATCTTGAGGATGAAGGAAACTGTTGAGTTAACCGCCCTCTATGCCATTCCTGCATGTTCTTATGAAAGATGGTACGAGCGGCAGCTTCAGTGTATGAGGTGTATTCACCCGGTATTTCCCCCTCTCGCTCGGATGAGCACGGGTACCATCTTTGCTTTTCTTATCTTGGCAATGTCAGGATGAGCAGCAGCATTTATAAATTATGATGCAATCCATTAGATGAGGTAATATCATGAAAAAGATGGCGATACTCATTTCCCTGCTCCTTTTAGTACCTGCCGTATCATATGAGATGAGCGATGATTCTTCCACGGAACGGATGACTGAAGATGTTCCTGAAACCACCCATGCAGTTTCCGGGACACCTGTGGATGACACTGAGTACTGGGCACTGCTCGTTGCCGTTGGTGTGTATGCCAACAACCCGGATATGGATCGTCCTTCCATGCTGGTGGAGGTGGATGATCTTTACCACACACTCACCGTCTCTGAGAGATGGGAGGAAAGTCACATAAAACTCATCACCCGTGAGAATGCCACAGTGGTAAATATTCTCCAGGGATTCAGATGGCTCAGCAAGATGGCGGATGAAAATGATGTGTGCCTGGTGTATCTCACCACCCACGGATTCCCCATTTTGTGGGACCTGCCACCCTTTGACGAGCAGGACGGCATGGACGAGGCGCTGGCATGCTACCGCGGCTTCCTTCCCTTCCAGAGCCCATGGAGCTGGGAGCCACTGGCCAACCCCTTCGGCATTTTAACCGATGATGTTATCAATTATCATCTGAATCGGATTGAGTGCAGCGGACTGTGCGTCATTGTCGACAGCTGCCACAGCGGGGGATTCAATGATAACTGGAGTTACACAAAAGAGGCTGATTTTGCGCGCGAACTGGCGGTGGATTTGCAGGGGAGAAACAGGGTGGTGATGACCTCGGTTCCTGAAGAGGACACCTCCTATGGCTCATATTTCTCCCATTTTCTGATAAGGGGGATGCAGGGATACGGCGATGAAAACGGCGACGGCATCTGTTCCGCCGAGGAGGCATTCCGGTATGCAGAGCCGCTTATACGGGAAAATACGGGCATGAGACCGCAGCTATTTGATGATTATCCCGGTGAACTTCCGCTCACTGAAGTGGAACTTCCGCCGTCGATTCCCGAGGTGCATGGCGAGGAAATTGGAAAGATCGACATCATCCACACCTTTCAGATAGTATCCAGCGACCCCGAGGGAGATACCATCCAGTACCGTATCCGGTGGGGGGACGGAACCGAAGACTACACTGGCTTTCATGCGGCAGGAGAGAAGGTGAACGTATCCCACATATGGCATGATGAACGAACCTATGACGTGTCCTTCATGGCCATTGACACACATGGCGCATCAAGCGACTGGAAGTATGTCACCGTCACCATGACCGGTGAGCATGAGGTGGACCAGCGGCAGGTGGAGCAGCACTGGGCATGGCTGGTGAACGATACCCGATGGCTCGCCCAGTCATTTGTGCCATCGCTCGACACCATTGCAAAGGTGGAACTGGGAATTATCTCATGGAATGAGGGATATGACATTGAAATCGCCATACGGAGCAATCTCACAGGAGATGATCTGGCAACTGCCGCAACAACCATTCAACCCACACAGGACTGGGAAACACAGTGGATCACCTTCCCTTTTGAGGAGATACCGGTGGTTCCGGGCACCCCCTATTACATCATATGCCGGAGTACCACAGGGGGCTGGGGCGTGGCATGGGCTACAAGTGCCTCCGATAATCCCTACGAAAATGGCATGTTCCACCACTCACGCGATGGCGGAGAGACATGGGAGGAGGTGGAAGAAGTTGACGGAAGTTTTATCACCTATGGATAGCGGCGGTTCACCCGAAGAGGAGTGATTCATAAAGGGATGAGGTGCCCGTTTCCAGTATTTCGAGAATGATGGATTCAGTGGTTGCCCCGATTCCCCTCAGCTCCCGCAATTTTCCTTTCATGGCAGAAAGCGGTTCTTTTATCTTGGACAGTGAATAGGCAGCATAACCGAAGGGTGATGTTTTCCCTTCCAGTTTCAACAGATAGTCAATGTGCTCCAGCATCACAATCACCCGGTCGTTTTCATCAAGAATATCCACATAGAGCGAGGGAGGAATGCGGAGAGGAATGTG
>Ga0116200_10001073_pt1 | contig 10285 bp, 9 predicted proteins | sample Mar14436cmmetaG_FD_94478 | JGI IMG/M metagenome (GOLD analysis project Ga0116200, IMG submission 94478) | Marine hydrothermal vent microbial communities from Guaymas Basin, Gulf of California to study Microbial Dark Matter (Phase II) - Marker... ... | reverse complement strand
CTCCACTTTAGCCCAGAGGCGGGAGGGGGCTGTATGACGGAGCTCAGTCTTTTATCTGATGGCCGTCAGTCCCTCAGATCAGGGCCTTCTCCGATTCGGGGTCGAAGAGGTGCATCCTCTCCATCACCGCGATGAAGGTCATCTCCTCACCGGGGGTCACCTGGACGTGGGGATCGAGCTTCGCCACCACCTCCTGGCCACCGCAGTCCGCGTAGACGATGAGCTCATCACCCAAAGCTTCCCGGACCCGCACCCGAGCGTTGAACTCAAGGCCCTCCGTGGGTTCCCGGAAGTTCTCCGGGGTCATGATGTCCTCGGGCCGGATCCCGAAGATCACTTCCTTCCCAAGGTAAGAGCGCACCTCCTCTGTGACCTTCGCCGACGGCACTTGGAGCTTGAAGCCTGATCCCTCCACATACACCTTCCCGTCCTCCTCCACCAGGCGGGCTCGGAGGAAGTTCATGGGCGGGGAACCGATGAAGCCGGCCACGAACATGTTGGCAGGTTGATCGTAGATTGTCTGGGGATTGTCATACTGCTGGATCACCCCATCCTTCATCACGGCGATCCGGTGTCCCAGGGTCATGGCCTCCACCTGGTCGTGGGTGACGTAAATGGAGGTGGTTTTGAGGCGCTGGTGGAGCTCGGCGAGCTCAGCCCGCATCCGTACGCGGAGCTTCGCGTCCAGGTTGGAGAGGGGCTCGTCGAAGAGGAAGACCTTGGGGTTGCGGACGATGGCCCGGCCCAAGGCCACCCGCTGGCGCTGTCCACCCGAGAGCTCTCGGGGCTTTGCCTTGAGCTTGTCCGCGATCCCCAGCATCTCCGCCGCTTCCCGTACCCGGCGGTCGATCTCCTTCTTGGGCACCTTGCGGAGCTTGAGGCCGAAGGCCATGTTGTTGTAGACATCCATGTGGGGGTAGAGGGCGTAGTTCTGGAACACCATGGCGATATCCCGGTCCTTCGGGGGAACGTCGTTCACAAGCCGGCCACCGATGTAGATCTCACCCTCGGTGACCTCCTCGAGCCCGGCGATCATGCGCAGCGTGGTGGTCTTGCCACAACCGGAGGGACCTACCAGGACCACGAACTCTCCGTCCTTGACCTCCAGGTTCATGCGTTTTACGGCCTCGAAGTTCCCGAAACGTTTGGTTACCTCTTTGAGTATTACCTCCGCCAATGTCCGCACCCCCTCTTCATCGGAATTTTGGGCATCACTCCCTCGCTCCGCAAGGCCCTGTACGGATAATATTGTCCCCTTTCGGCCGAGGCAAGCGATGGCCCTGGAAGGGGATCCCTTGGGGAAGTTATGATCGGAAGTGTTGCGCAGGGTGGATCGTTACCTCGCCCGGGAGTTCCTGCCTCCCTTTGGGGTGGCTCTTTTGGCGTTCCTGGCCTTCATCGCTCTGCAGGTGGTGATCGGCCTCTCGGACGTGGTCCTCTCCCGAGGGTTCGGGGCGGGGGAACTCTTCAAGCTTTTGGGGCTCAAGCTCCCCAGTTTGGCGGTCCTGGCTGTCCCCGCCGGGGCGCTCCTCGCCATCTTCTGGGCCCTGGGGAGGCTCGCCGGCGGACAGGAGGTCCTCGCTTTTCAAGCGGTGGGTTACTCCCTGCGGCGCCTCTCCTTCCCCTTCATCGTCTTCGGGGTGGTGTTGAGCGGGCTTTGTTTTCTTATCTCGGAGTACGCGGTACCCGCGGCCGAGGGCGCTTACAGAAACGAGTACTTGAGGCTGGTGCTGGGTGAGAGGACGATCCGTCCCCAGGAGGAGGTCTTCTTCCGGGGGCCGAAAGGGGATCTCTACTACATCCGCCGTTATCGGGATGGGGAGGCCCGAGGGATCGTCATCTACGACCTCGCGGGTAGGATCGCCCCGCCAGCTGGGGATTACCCCTGTGTGGTTACCGCTGCCTCCGGCCGTTTCGCCCGTAACGTGCTGGAGCTCCGGGAGGGAAGGGTCCTCCACTTCGATGCCCAGGGAGCCCTGCAGCGTCTGGACGGTTTTTCCCGTCTGCGCCTAGAGCTCGGCGCGGACGTGGAACGGCTGGTCCTGGGAGGGCGGACATCCGCGGAAATGTCCTTGCGGGAGCTTTCCGCTCGCATCCAGGACCTGCGCCGGGCCGGGGTCGATCCCCGAGCTCTGTTGGTGGAGTTCCACGGGAGGTTGGCTGTGATCCTGAGCCCCTTGATCTTCGCCCTTTTCGGGACCCCATTGGGGTTCCTTTTGGGGAGACAGGGGCGGATCACCGGGGCGGCGGTGGCTTTCCTCATCGCTGGGGCCACACAGGCCCTCTTCCTGTGGACCAAAACCCTGGCGAAGCAGGGAGTGCTCCCCCCGCCACTGGGGGCTTGGCTTCCGGCCGTTCCTTTGGCCGTGGCCGGGCTCCTCCTCTTCCTGGGCCTGGATCGCCGTCGCTTCCTCTTCCTGTTGGTCTGGCTTCTCCTACCCTGGATGGCTATGGGAGGGGCCCCGCCCTTCTCCTTCAAGGCCGAGGAGCTCTCCTTCCCCCTCGGGGAAAAGCTCCTCGTCGCCCAGGGAGCCACGGTCTCCTTCTCCGACTACACCTTGGAGGCCCGGGAGTTCGTCGCCCGAGAAAAAGAAGGGCTATGGCTCATCGAAGGGAAAGGGGTGAAGCTTTCCGGCGAGAAGTTATCCCTGGTGGCAGAGGAACTGGAGGTGTCCTTCGATACCGGGGGGGAAGTGGCTTCGCTCTCAGCGCGAACGCTCTCAGGCGAGAGCACCTTCAAGGGACCGCGGAAGGAGGAGAGCCTCCGTTTCACCGCAGCAGAGGCCGAGGCCACCTTCTCCGGGGGCGAGCTTCGGCGGCTCGTGGCCGAGCAGGCCTCCTTCACCACCTGCCCCTGCCTCCAGGGAGCGCCGTATACGGTACGGGCCGATACCTTGGTTTACCTCCCGGATCGCTGGCTCTACGCCCGTAACGTCCGGATCTCCTCCTTCGGTCTCACCGTCTGGTGGCTCCCCTTCTACGTGAACCGGCTGGGTAAAGGTGGCGTTTCCCTCTTCCCGGAGATCGGCAGGGCCGGAGGGGAGTGGTTCCTCAAGTGGAATTTTCCCTTTCGGCTTTGGGAGGAGTTCTTGGGTTCCTTCGGCCTCACCTTCTATCCCCGTAGCGGCCGAATCCTCCCTTCCTTCTTTCTCTCCTGGGACCAGGGTGATCTGCGGCTCGGCCCCTCCGGCCTGAATCTCCGGGGACGCGGGGAAACGGCTGCATTCAGCTGGAGCGGTACTCTCTCCTTGAGCGAGGGAAAGATCAGGGCTGCGCTGAAAGGGGAGATCGCCCGTTGGAGCTGGAACCTCGCCTGGGAGCGGCGGGAAAGCGGGGGGACCTCCTCGGAGAGGGCGCCGGAAGTCTCCTTGTCCCGGCGACTCCCTTTCCCCGGGGGCCAGGTACATGTCACTCTGTCGGGGGGGCGGTATCTGGAAGGGGAGCGGGAGGCGCTGAGGGCCGGCATGTCCCTCGATCTCTCCCGCAAGTACACCCTCGGCCCCCTTTCCCTTTCCCTCCCCACGGAGCTCCGCTTTGACATTTATCGGGAGGAAGGGGTAGAAAACCGGGAGCGGGTCACCCTCTCCCCCCGGATCTCCCTGGCCGGGCTCTCCCTGGGGTACAGCCTCAGGCTGGGGAAGGGATCTTCCCCCTTGAGCCAGGACCGCCTTCCTATGCTCTCCCGTCTCTCCCTTTCCCTCTCCGGCGCAGAGGAAGGGCTACGTCAAAGCCTCTCCCTCGGCTACGATCTCCTGTCCGGGAAAGTGTTGCCCGGAACCTGGGAGATCAGGGGAAAGGGGTTCCGCGTTTCCTTTGTCTTTTCCCCTCGGCCCCTCTCCTTCCAACACCTCGCCCTTTCCCTTGCCGCTTCCTTCCCCGGTCTTTCCCTCCAGGGGAGGTGGGAGACGGCCCTGGATGGGAGTCGCTGGGGGGACATCCTCCTGCATGGGAACATCGAAATGGACGGTTTGCAGGGAAAATTTGGGGTACGTATCCACACCTTCCCCTTTGAGCTCAACAGGGCAAGCGCCGCCTTCACCCTGGAGCTGGACCCGGATTACGAGCTGGGGATCGCCGGGGAGTACGATTTCTCCAGGGCACGCCTCGTTCAGGGAATGGTCCGCCTTTCCCATACCCTCTCCGGCTGTCTCACTCTGGGCATTGAGGTGGGAACCGGGGGTTGGCTGATCATCGTTGAGGTGCCGGCCTTCCGCGAGGCCAAGCTGAAGTTCTCGCCCCAGGATGCGGGTCTTCGTTGGGGGGGTTAGTATAATAAGTGATGGAATAAGTGATGGTCAAAAAGAGGTTGCCAGATTGGCTCACCGCCTCCCGAGGGATCATCGGGACGGCTATCCTGGGGTTGATTTCCCTGGGTCCCCAGGTGTTGCCACAGGTGGTTGCCCTCTTGCTTTTGGGTTGGACTACGGACATGCTGGATGGCCGCCTCGCACGGCGTTACGAGAAAGGACCGACCTGGATCGGCGATCACGATTTTCAGTTCGATATGTTCATGGTCCTGGCTTCCAGCGTCTACCTCGCCGCCACGGGATATGTGCCCCTTTGGATTGCGATCCCCTACCTCTCCGTGGGGACGGTCATCTCCCTGTGGCTCTACTGGACCAGCGATTTCATTCACTTCAAGGGGTTCACCATGGCCATGGCCTTTCCCTGGGTCTTCGCTCCTTTCATCATCGCTTATTTCTACGCTCGCACGGCGGCCTACGCCGGCCTGATTTGGATGGTCACCGCCCTCCTTATCGATTGGAAGCGTTTCACCGGGGTCGTAGGGGATTTCCTCGAGGGCACGGGACTGGTACGGCGCTGATTCAGAAGAGGCTCGCTGTGGATCGTCCCAGGTGTTGGTAGGCCTTTTCCGTGGCCACCCTGCCCTGGGGAGTGCGCCGTAGGAACCCTTTGGAGATGAGATAGGGCTCGTAAAACTCCAGCAAGGTATCCTTGTCCTCCCCCAGAGCCGCGGCCAGGGTCTCCAAGCCCACCGGTCCTCCATCGAACTTGTCGATGATCACCTCCAGGATCCGCCGGTCGAGGGCGTCCAAGCCCTCATGGTCGATCCCCAAGAGCTCCAGGGTGCGTCGCGCGATCTCCTGGTCCAGCACCCCTTTCCCCTGGACTTGGGCCATGTCCCGAGCTCGGCGCAGAAGCCTCAAGGCGATCCTAGGGGTGCCTCTGGCCCGGGCCGCCAGCTCCAGTGCTCCCTCTGGTGTCACCTCCAACCCCAGCCTCTCCCCGGCCCGTCGGATGATCTCCGCCAACTCCTCCGGCTTGTAGTACTCCAGCCTGAAGATCACCTCGAACCTGTCCCTCAGGGGTGCAGTGAGCATCCCTTCCCTGGTCGTGGCCCCCACGAGGGTAAAGGGGGCCAGATCCAGGCGGATGGAACGGGCATGGGGCCCTTCCCCCAGGACGATATCCAGCTTCCACTCCTCCATGGCCGGATACAGGACCTCCTCCACCTGGCGGCGGAGCCGGTGGATCTCATCCACGAAGAAGACATCGCCGGCCTCGAGGTGCGTGAGGATCGCCGCCAGGTCCCCGGGACGCTCGATCGCCGGACCCGAGGAGACCTGGATCCTCACCCCGAGCTCGTTGGCGATGATGTGGGCCAGGGTCGTCTTCCCCAAACCCGGAGGGGAGAGAAGGAGCACGTGATCCAAGGGCTCGCCCCGTTCTTTGGCGGCCTGGATGTATATACGGAGCCTCTCCTTGATCCTCTCCTGGCCCACGAACTCATCCAAGGTCCTGGGGCGCAACACCCGAAGGGCCTGATCCCCTTCCATGAGATCCCGGCGCAACCAATCCCTGGCCATCAGCGCCATTTTAACGGCCACCGTCTCGCCGGTTCAAAAAAACCGCGTGACTTAGCCGGGATAAGATCCCCTAAAGGCCGGGGCAGTGGGCGGCCACCTCCGGGGGGACCCGCTTCCCGGCGAATGTCCGTTGGAAATGGGCGGCAAAGGCCCGGGCGAGCTCCTCGGCTTTGCGGCGAAAGGCCCCTTTGTCCCGCCAGATCCTCTCCGGCCACAGGATATCCCGGGGTACGCCGGGACATTCCCGGGGAACCCGAAGCTTGAAAACCGGATCCTCCCGATACGACACACGCTCCAGCGCCCCGGAGAGGGCAGCGGCGATCATCCTCCGGGTGAGGGAGATATCGATCCTTTCGCCCACCCCATACGCTCCTCCCACCCAGCCGGTGTTCACCAGGTACACCCGGGTCCCGTGTTTCCGAAGCTTTTCCCCGAGCATCCCCGTGTAGACCTCCGGCAACCGGGGCATGAAGGGCTCCCCGAAGAACCGGGAGAAGGTGGCCACCGGCTCCACGACCCCCGTCTCGGTGCCTGCGAGCTTCGAGGTGTAGCCCATGAGGAACCAGAACATCGCCCCCGATGGATCGAGGCGGGCAATGGGGGGGAGGACCCCGTAGGCATCGGCGGTGAGGAAGAAGACCACCCGAGGGTGCCCACCCCGGGCCCCCGGCGCCACACGGGGGAGGAACGCGAGGGGGTACGAGGCCCGGGAGTTCTCCGTGAGGCGGCGGTCGGCGAGGTCCACCGTGCCGTCGGGGTAGACCATGGCGTTCTCGATGATCGCCCCGTGTTCCAGGGGCGGTGCCTCGTGCATCACCGCATGCCAGATTCCAGGCTCCTTTTCCGGGGAAAGACCGATGAGCTTGGCGTAACATCCCCCCTCGAGGTTGAAGACCCCGGAATCGCTCCAGCCGTGTTCATCGTCCCCGATGAGGAAGCGGTCCGGGTCGGTGGAAAGGGAGGTCTTCCCGGTTCCCGAAAGCCCTAAGAAAAGGGCAACGTCCCCTTCGGGGCCAACGTTGGCCGAACAGTGAAGCGGCAGGACCCTCACCCCGGGAAGGAGGAAGTTCATCACGGTGAAGAGAAGCTTCTTGACGGAACCCATGTAGGCCGATCCGATCACCACCCCCCGCAGCCCCTGGAAGTCCATGGCCACCGCGATCCTCGATGTGGTGTTCGTCTCAGCATCGAAACGCAGTTTCCCCTCATACTTTTCGGGGTCGAGCAGATCGTAAGGGAGGACGATGAGCTGGAAGGTGCGTTCCCCAAAGATCCCCTTTGCCTCGTTCGGTTCGCGGAAGAGGTTGTAGGTGAAGAGGGCGTGTAAGGCCCTATCGGTGACGGTGGTAACACGCAAAGTGTAAATCGGATCAGCCCCCAGGGCCCGGTGGGTGACGTAGATCCTCCGCTTGCAGGAGAGGAGCGCCAAGGCATCGTCCCACAGCTCGGCGAAGACCTCGGGGGACATGGGATTGCAGTAAGGAGAATCCCAATCGATGTCGTCGTGGATCTCCGGGCGGTCCACGATGTAGGTATCCTGAGGCCTGCGGCCGGTGGAATGTGGTGGGGTCCAGGTGGCCAAGGCCCCAGACCGGGTGACGATGGCCTCCCGGCGACGGATCGCCTCAGAAATCAATCTCCGTCGCGGTGGGTTCACCCATATATCCGGATGGGAACCGAGAAGACACTCCAAATCGTTTTCCATGCGGACTGATTATAACGTGGCCCGGGAAAGCCACTTAATCAAGCGTCCTCCCAGTTCCCGGGCCCAGGCCCGGGCCTCGGGATCGGCGGCGATGGCCCCGGGATCTTCATATCCTGGGAAACACCTCTCCTCCACGAGCTCGATGTCCAGCACCCGGAACCAGGTGCGGATCACCGTGCTACAGCTTCGGGGATACGCAGGGTCGTTCCTGGCGGAGATGCAGAGAAGGGCTCCGGGTCGGGGATCCCGCCCTCTCCCCAGGCGGTACTTGCGGAAGTAAAGGGCCTGTCCCCGATCGATCAGGGCCTTGAGTTGAGCCGGGATCCCCCCGAAATAAATCGGCGTTACCACCACGACCGCGGCCGCCTCAGCGAGCAAGCGATAGGCCTCCCAGGCCCCATCCCGGATCACACATTCGCCATCACGGGAACAGAGATCGCAAGCCCGACAGGGAGCAAAGCTCATGCCGCCGGGCCAGAGGATCCGTGTTCGGGCACCTGCCTCCCGGGCCCCGGCGAGGGCCTCTTCCAAGAGCGTCCCGCTGTTCCCCCGCCGCCGAGCGCTCCCCAGGATGCCCAAAACCAAAGGTCCCCTCACCCTCCGGCCTCCCTGGCTCGGAGGACGAGCTCGGCGAGCTTCAGATCGTCCGGATAGGTCACCTTGAGATTCCATGGGTCACCGGGGACCAGGGCCACCCGTTCCCCCAGATGCAGCACCGCGGCCCCGTCGTCGGTAAGCTCCAGGTCCTGGGTCTCCTCCAGGGCCCGCAGGATCAGCTCCCGTCGAAAACCCTGCGGGGTTTGCACCCGGTAGAGCCCCCGGCGGGGGACGTCACGGGCTTCCCAGAAGCCGTCGGTGCCATAACGGATGGTGTCCCGAACAGGTACCCCCGGAACCGCGGCCCCCCACCGCTCCGCTTCTTGGAGCACCCGCAGGATGAGATCCCTCCCCACCAGGGGACGGGCGGCATCGTGGATGAGGACGATCTCGCCCCGGGCGGCCCGGACCCCGGCCAGGGAGGAGTCCTGGCGCCGCTCACCACCAGCAACCACCCGCACGTCCCCGCTGAGCTCCCCTACCAGGGAGGCCACCTCACTTTCCTCCCCAGGACGGGCTACCACCACAGCCTCCTCGATCCCCGGGAGGGAAAGGAATGGCTCCAGGGCCCACAGGAGGAGCGGTTTCCCCAGCAACGGACGGAGGACCTTGTTGGTCCCACCCCCGAAACGCACGCCCCGGCCAGCGGCCAGGACCACGAGGCTCGCCTTGGGCGGCATTTACTCCTTCACTTCGAGGTGTTCTCCTGGGGACGTTCCGGGGAGAGCTTCTCCAAACCGGTACCGTCGGGGTTGATGGCGTAGATGGCCCAGGAACCGCCCCGGTTGGAGTTGAAGACGATCCTCCCGGAAGCGGACCAATTGGGGTTTATATCCGCGGCTGAATCGGTGGTGAGTCTCTTTATCTTGCCGGTTTCCACATCGAGGACGAAGATATCGAGGTTGTCCTTCTCTTGACTTGCCATGTAAGCGATCTTCTTCCCGTCGGGCGACCAGGAGAGGTACATCTCGTCGATGGAGTTGTGGGTAAGCTGCTTCTCCTCCCCGGTCTTCAGGTCGTAGAGGAAGATCTCGTAGCTATCGTCTCCCTTGTCTATGTAGACCAATTTCTCGCCGTCGGGGGCGAGGGCCGGCATGTAGAAGTGAACCGGTTGCTGCTTCGGGTAGAGGAAAGAGCAGCCGCCCAACGCCAAGGGCAAAACCAGGAGAACGATGGCCTTGAAATGCACATTCCGCACGGTTTTCCTCCTTTTCAAAAGGAAAATTATACCCCCTGGATTGCCCTGCCTCCTGTCACCCCGAGATGACAGAGTGAGATGCCACCATCCCAGCCGTCGAATACAATCCGCCCGGGACGTGGATTCCTTCCGCCGTCGTTCCCGTCCTTCTTGGGGCTACCATTATCTTGAAGTGCCTCCACCCGGTTGCCCCCGGAGGGAGTTCAACTTAACTTTACGGGAGCCGCAGGCGGAGGAGGGATGCCTATGGAACATGAGCTCTTGGTGGAGTGCCGGAAACGTATGGATAAGACCATCGCCGCCCTGGAGGCGGATCTCGCCAAGGTGCAAACGGGGAGGGCCAACCCAGCCCTCATCGAGGACATCAAAGTGGATTACTACGGCACCCCTACACCGCTGAAACACATCGCCCATATCACCGCCCCGGATCCGGATCTTTTGGTGGTGCGGCCTTTCGATCGCTCCCAGATCGGGGCCATGGAGAAGGCCATCATGGCCGCGGGTCTCGGCCTCAATCCCCAATCCGATGGCCATGTGATCCGCATCAGCGTTCCCCGGCTCTCGGAGGAGCGCCGGGAGGAGCTGGTGAAGCTGGTGAAAAAGCGGGGGGAGGAGGCCAAAGTGGCCCTGCGAAATATCCGCCGTGAGTACAAGGAAAAGTTCGATGAGATGAAGGAAAACGGGGAGATCCCCGAGGACGACCACCGCCGCCTCCGGGAGCAGCTGGATAAGATCACCCAGGAGTACACTGAGAAGGTCGAGGACCTTGTGGAGAGCAAGGCTGAGCAGATGCGCACCCTTTAGGCCCCCTTGGTGGGGACCCTATCCCCCAGGCGTGGCCCCTTGGGCTCTGGGCCTGTGGCCCGCTCTCTGGCTAGGGGGCCTGTTGGCCCTGATCCTGGGGCTTTCCCTGGGCTGGCGTTGGGGGCTGGGCCTCCTCTGGGGGGTAGGAGTCAT
>Ga0116200_10001072_pt1 | contig 10286 bp, 8 predicted proteins | sample Mar14436cmmetaG_FD_94478 | JGI IMG/M metagenome (GOLD analysis project Ga0116200, IMG submission 94478) | Marine hydrothermal vent microbial communities from Guaymas Basin, Gulf of California to study Microbial Dark Matter (Phase II) - Marker... ... | reverse complement strand
TCTATTTTTTCCTTTATCTTTTTTATTCCTTTCTCAATCTCCAGTATAATTCCCAAATTTTCTTTAAAATCCATTTTTTCTTTCATTCTTTCAAACATTCTTTCCAGCCTCCTTCCTCTTTCTGCTTCCTTTGCAAAAATATTGTAAGCCATATGCCATGCACCTATTTCCCAGACTGTTGTATAATTTGGCTGGAGATATGAGATTGCTTTTAAAGATGGTAGGATTTTATAATGCTGACCAGAATGCCAGCTCTTTTCAATTTCAAGCCAGAGAATATCAACAGCAATCCCCTTAAATCCTGAAAGAATAAAACTTCCTGCTTTCTCTCCAGGCATAAGAACTATTGGACTTTTGAGATTTTCAATTTCTCTCTGATAATCTATACTCACCTGCAGAAATCCAAGACAGATATATGATAAAATCGCTATAAAAATGTATATCCAGTTTTTCTCCATCATATTTCTTTTCTGTTAAAAAAATAAATTGCAAGAAGTAAAGAAATACATATATAAATAAACCCATAAGTTATCGTTTTTCCAACATATATCCAGCTCACAGGGATTCCCACAACAACTTTATCCTTTATATTGAAATTTTCATAATTTGGCAAAATTGTATAAAAGATTGTTCCAAATCCTTTAAATAGAGGATTGCGTACTCTTTCTATCAGCTGTTTCCCATAACTTGTAAGATGACCTGCTATGTAAAGGAGAAATGAGAATGTTATATTAAAAGAATTTGGGGCAAAATTACCGATAGCAATTGCAATTGAACTTATAACAACCAATTCAAAGAATATGAGGAGAATAGTTTTAAAAAGTTCTAAATCAAAAGGATTATTTTTCAACAAAAGGAGAGTTATAAAAAATACTGTCATGATGATAAGATTGAAAAGAATTATAAGGATCTGACCGATAAATTTGCCAATAACGAAATTTGCTCTTGTAATCGGTTTTGATAATAAAGTGTAAATTGTTCCTTTCTCTATCTCACCAGAAATGCTTCCAGCAGAACTGAATATTGCAATTAATGCTCCGAAAAATTCAATTGAAGAAAAACCTATATCTTTTATCATCTTCAACTCTTCCTCTCGGCTTAAAAAAGAGAAAAATTTTGAGGCGCCTATAAAGATAATAGCAAAAACTATGAGAACATATAATATCTTTTTCCTCAGAGATTCATGAAAGGTATTAATTGCTATAGTCCATACTTTTCTCACCATTTAATTTGGAATTCTCAAATTCTTCTATAGCGTTTACAAAAAGAGTTTCAAGATTTTCAGCATCATAACGGTGCAAAAGATTTTCAAGCCTTCCAGCAGTTAAAAGATTTCCACGGTGGAAAATTGCTATTCTATCACATATTTTCTCCACCTCTGATAAAAAATGGCTTGATAAAAGAATTGTTTTTCCCTCACTTTTCAATTTTAAAAGAATATCTCTTATCTCCCTGCATCCAATAGGGTCAAGACCTGCAGTTGGTTCATCAAGAATCAATATCCTGGGATTATTTATCAAAGCAGAAGCAAGACCTATTCTTTCAAGCATACCTCTTGAATAATGTTTTAAAGGGATATCCCTCACATCTGAGAGACCAACAAGTTCCAGCAGTCCATCTATTCTTTTTTTAATAATGTAAGAAGGAAGATTGAAAAGTTTTGCATAAAATGATAAAAGTTCGGGCCCTGTGAGATAATCGTAATAATATGGATTTTCAGGTAAAAAACCAATATACCTTTTTACTCCGATTTCAAAAGGATTCCTCCCCATAATAGAGATTTTCCCGGAAGTTGGGAAAATTATACCTGAAATTAATTTCAAACATGTTGTCTTTCCTGAACCGTTCGGTCCAAGGATTCCAAAAATTTCTCCCTTCCTAACATTGAAATTTACCTTATTCAATCCAACAATCCTTTTCTTTCCAGAAAAATAAATCTTTGTTAAATCATTTACTTCTATCATAACTGGCAAGAAATTTACCATAAAGTTCGTCTATAAGTAATTCAAGGTCTTTCCCCTTTTTACCAAAATATCCAATTTCCCTTTTCATATTTTTATAATGCTTCTCAAGATTCTTTTTTAATTTCTCAATATCTCCTTCTCTATCTTCAATATCATCTCTTATCTGGAAAGCAAGTCCAAACTCTTTTCCTATCTTCACCATCCTTTCTTTATCTTTTTCTGGAATATCTTTAAAGAAAAACGGGACTTTAAAACATAACTGGAAAAGTTTACCCGTCTTCATCCCATCTATCTCCCTCTTTTTTCTTTCCAAAATCTTTTTCCCCTGATACAGGATATCAAGAGACTGTCCACCTGCCATCCCTTCTGAACCTATAGCATAAGCGATTTCCTTTATAAGTTCAGGCTTTCCACATTCAGAAATTACCTGGAAAGCAAGAGTGAGAAGGGAATCTCCAGCAAGGATGGCAATCGCTTCCCCAAATTTTTTATGGCAGGTGGGTTTTCCCCTTATGAAATCATCATTATCCATTGATGGTAAATCATCATGGATGAGTGAAAAATTATGGATAAGTTCTATCCCTGCCGCAACAGGTAGCAATTTCTTCTGTGGTATATTGAATATCTTCCCACATATCAAGATTATAATTGGTCTTAGCCTTTTACCTCCTGAAAAGACAGAATATCTCATTGCTTTATGGAGTTTTACAGGTTTTTTGTCCGGTGGTGGAAGTACTTTATCAAGATATCTTTCTATCTCTTCTTTAATCCTTATGAATTTTTTATCCATTTTTGTACACCTTCTCCATTCTTTTACTTCCAAACCCGCATAGTATCTCCTGTGGAACAGTCCCTACTTTTTCCGCCATATTTTCAATATCAAACCTCTCCCCAAACACCATAATTTTCTGGCCAATTTTTGCATCTTTTCCTGTTACATCAATAAGTGTCTGGTCCATGCATATATTTCCAATTATTTTCACATTTTTACCATTCAATCTCAAAAAATATCTGTTAGAAAGCTGTCTCCTCAAACCATCACCATAACCTATTCCAAGTGTTGCAATTTTTGTCTTCCTTTTTGTGCAGAAGGATATCCCATAACTGAGATATGTCCCTTTTGGAACCTCTTTTACAAATAATATCCTTGTAAAACCTTTAAGAGCAAAATTCAGAGGGAGTCTGTTATAAAGGTATTTTTCAGTATAAACACCGAATATAAGCAATCCTATCCTTGTGAGATTAAAATCTCTGCATTCCTCTTTAAGATTTAAAATGGCAGGTGTATTTTCTATGTGTCTGTATTTAAACTTCACTTTACTTCCTATCTCATCCAGAACTTTTTTAAATCTATTAATCTGCCATAGTGAATATTCCTTATCTTTCCATTCTGCTGTTGCAAGGTGTGAGAAAATCCCCTCTATATAAATACTTTTTTCTTTAACAACTTCTTCAACAAAATCCTTTGCTTCCTCAACCTTCAAACCTATCCTTCCCATCCCTGTATCTACTTTAATGTGGACTGTTGCCTTTTTACCAATTTTTTCTGTAACTTTTTTAATCTCCCTTAAAACTTCTCTATTGCACAAAGTTATAGTAATATCATTTCTAACAGCTTCTCCAACATCTTCGGGAAGAATAGGCCCCATAACAAGTATCTTCTTTTTAATGCCTGCTTCTCTTAACTCAATGGCTTCACCTATTGTTGCCACACCGAAATAATCAACAATACTTTCTATCTTTTTTGAAATCTCAACCATTCCCATCCCATAACAGTTTGCTTTCACTGCTGCCAGAAATTCTTTACCTGTATATTTTTTTATCTTTTTGACATTTTCATAAATCTTGTTTAAATCAATCTCAACCCATGCCCTTTTCACTTTCCACCTCCTTTAAAATACTTTTAACGACTTGCCTCGGATTTTCACTTTCATAAACTGGCCTTCCAACAACAATAAAATCTGCTCCATTTTTTGAAGCATAAGAAGGGGTTGCTATTCTCTTCTGGTCATCTTTAACTTCTCCCAGTCTGATCCCTGGACATACCATAATAATTGATGGAAATTTTTTTCTTAAAAATGGTAAATCCTTTGCAGAACACACAATCCCATCTATTCCATATCTTACACCCAATTGCGTGAGTCTGACAATCATCCCCTCCACATCTTCTCCCATACCGATTTCTTCAATATCATTTTTTTCAATTGAAGTAAGCAGTGTAACTCCTATAATTTTTGCTTTCCCCTTTTCCTCTATCGCTGCTTTTATCACTTCTTTTCCAGAAAGGAGATGGATTGTGAAGAAATCAACGCCCATTTCCACTATCTTTTTTGTTGATTTCCTCACTGTATTTGGAATATCAAAAAATTTCAAATCAAAAAATACCTTCTTCCCTCTCTCTTTTAAAATATCAATAATTCTGTATCCAAAAGATAAAAAAGGAATGGTTCCGACCTTGTAAAAATCAACAATATCCTGTGTCTGGTCAAGAATATAAAAAACTTTCTCAATATCATCAATATCAAGACTTACAATTAACTGCGTCATTCTTTCTCCCTGTTGATTCAAGAATTGCAACTATTAAAAGGATTATTATTGTCTGTATAAAAACAAGGATCCCTCCAAAAATATTAAGATCTGATAGTAGAAGGGCTCCCATACCTGTACACAATGTAAGGAAGTATATAAAAATCACAGATTGCTTGTTCGTCATACCAAGGTTTACAAGTCTGTGGGAAAGGTGGTTTTTATCAGCCTTAAAGATCGGCAGTTTTTTCCTTTTTCTTATCCATATTACAGATAATGTATCAAAAAACGGGACTGAAAAGACAATGAGTGGAGTAAAAATAGGGAGAAAACTTTTCTGAGCATCATATTTATAAAATGTCAGCAAAATTGCTATCACTCCAAGAGAAAAACCGATAAAACTGCTTCCACATTCTCCCATAAAAATAGTTGCGGGAGGGAAATTATGTTTTAAAAAACCAGCCACACTTCCAAGAAATACCACAAGAATTGTTGATATGAAAAACTGACCCATTTTAAAGGAAAATATAAAAAGTATCAGTCCACATATAAATGCTATACCTGCACTTAAACCATCCATATTATCAAGAAGATTGAAGCTATTCATCATAAATATAAGCCAGCAGATGGTTATTATAAAAGAGAATAAAAAATTTGGAATGAGAAGTGTAATCCTTATCCCTGCTGAAAATATAAGAATTGAAGATATTATCTGGAGTGCAAGTTTCTGGTATGGTTTTAAACCAAAAATATCATCAAAAAGTCCAAACCCGACAACAAGAAGTCCACCTGCAAGAATTGCATATATTTTACTGCTCACTTTCTTTATACCTGGAATATGTATTTTAAGGAATTCAGGGACAAAATTAAATTTCACTGCAATTATCCCGAGAAGAATTGTTATAGAAAATGAAAGGAAGATTGCAGCACCGCCCAAAAGTGGAATTGGTTTTTTATGTATCTTTCTTGGAGAAGGGTAATCAAATATATTTGCAAGATAAGCTATCTTTTTAAAAAGTATTGTCAGGAAAAAGGAAAGGAAAAAACTGAATATAAAAATGAGCAAATACAGTCTAATCCACATACCTTAAATTACAATTTTTTTCTTTGAAAGTCAACAATCTACCTTAAGAAATATTTATCAAGAAATTTTTCCTCTATTTCCACAACAGTGGGTCTACCATGAGGACAGACAAAAGGGTCTTCGCATTCCAAAAGTTTTCTTTTTAAAAACTCTGCTTCCTTTTTTGTCAATATCTTTCCTGCTTTAACCGAGTTTTTACATGCCATTTTTGCAATTGTGTATTCATCATATCTTTCAATATCCTTTTCAGATAAAAGGTTTCTCATTGCAATTTCAGGTTTTTCTATCAATCTTGGATGGGAATTTATTGCTATAATATCTTTATCCCATTTTGATGTTGAAAATCCAATCTTTTCAAACTTATCCTTCCCCTTTTCCCATATCAAAATTTCCTCAAAAGTTAATTTCATAAGCAATGGTGTTAAAAGGTGCTGGATTTCAATCTTTCCATTTTCTATCTGCTTTTTAAATTTTTCATAGTTAATCCTTTCATGTGCTGCATGCTGGTCAATGAAAAGGAGAGAATTTACTGTTCCGAAGATCAGGTATTTATTGAGAAAACTACCTATATAAATTGAATCCCTCAGTTTATCTCTTAAACTCTCTTCCCTATATGAAAATATGCTTTTCTGAATGTACTCAGGCTCCCTTTCACCTATCTTTTCTCCATGGATTTCTGGAATATAAAAATCTTTATTTATTTTTTCTATCCTTCTTGGTTTACCTCTCTCAAGAATCTCATCACATAATTCCTCAATAATAGAAAAAACAAAATTTTCACTTCTTATTTTTACTTCCCTTTTTGCTGGATGGATGTTAACATCTACCTGGCTGGATGGTATATCTATGAATATACAGAAAAATGGGAAAATACCTTCAGGAAATATCTTTCTGTATCTCTTATTCACAATAGAGCTCAACTTCTGATACTCAACTGGTCTTCTATTTACAAAAATAAATTGCATATCCCTTTTTGCTCTCTGGATATTTATATCTCCAAAAATACAATGGATATGGATTTTTCCCTCTTCTCTTTCCACTTCTATGAAATTTGATGGATTGAGATTTAAAACCATTGCAATCCTTTCTTTCAAATCCATTGGTTGCAGTTGCATTATACTTTTTCCATTACTTTTAAGCGAAAAACTTATTGATGGGAAAAGGATGGTATATGGAATAAAAGTATGGAGGATATTTGAAAATTCTGCTGAATCTGATTTAAGAAACTTCTTCCTTGCAGGGGTATTGAAAAATAATTCCCTCACTTCAACATCTGTCCCTTTTTCCATCCCAATCGGTTTAATATTCAATCTTTTACCACCCCTCATGTGTATCTCCCACCCATTTTCAGCAAATTCTGTTTTGCTTCTGAGTATAACATCTGAAACAGAACAGATGCTGAAAAGTGCCTCCCCTCTGAAGCCAAGGGTATTGATTGAATAAAGGTCTTCCAAACTTTTCAGTTTACTTGTTGAATATCTATTAAATACCTTCTCAATATCGTCTTCTTCTATCCCTTCTCCATCATCCCTCACTTTTATCAATCCCTTTCCACCTTTCTCAACTTCAACATCTATCCTTTTAGCACCGGCATCTATACTGTTTTCAATCAATTCCTTAATTACAGATGATGGTCTTTCAACAACCTCTCCAGCTGAGATTCTGCTGATTATTTCCTCAGGTAATATCCTTATTTTCCCCATTTTTTATTTCACTTTTCCACTCATTTATTTTCATAAGTGCCTGAAGACCTGTGATATTGTTAATATCGATTGATTTTATCTCATCTATTATCCTTTCCATCATCTTTATCCTTCTTTTCAATTCCTCAATTTTTTCTTCAGTCTCTTTCTCAGGGAAAAGTGTAAGCTGCACATCCTTTTCCTTTTTATAAACTGTCTCCTTTAAATTTCCCCTTATTTCTATCTCTGCCAAAATCTCTTCTGCTCTTTTTATCACATTTTCAGGGATTCCAGCAAGTTTTGCCACATAAATACCATAACTTTTATCCGTGCTTCCTGGTGTAATCTTGTGGAGAAAGATAATTTCATTTCCCCATTCCTTAACAGCAACATTATAATTTTTAACCCCATGATACTTTTCTGCGAGAGCAGTCAATTCATGGAAATGGGTTGCAAAAAGTGTTCTCACTTTTTTCTTCTGAAGATATTCACCTACTGCCCATGCGAGTGAAAGACCATCAAATGTACTCGTTCCTCTTCCTATCTCATCCAGGATGACAAGGGACCTCGGTGAAAGATTGTTAAGTATATTTGCAGTTTCACTCATCTCAACCATAAATGTGCTCTGACCTTTGCTTATCTCATCCTGTGCCCCAATCCTTGCAAATATCTTATCAACTATACCTATCTTTGCCTCCTTTGCAGGTATATAACTCCCTATCTGAGCCATTATAACAATTATTGCATTCTGCCTTATATATGTGGATTTTCCGGACATATTCGGACCTGTTATTATAAGAAGATGGTTATCTTCTGTATCCAGTTTTGTATCATTTGGAACGAATGGTTCTTCCAGACTGTTTTCAACAACAGGATGCCTTCCTTCTTTTATATAAATTCCAGTCCCTTCATTTACTTCTGGCAAACAATAACCTGGAGAAGTTGCAAGAACACTTAAAGAATATATTACATCTATTCTTGCAATATCAGAAGCAAGTGTATGTATCTGAGATGAATAACTCAAAATTTTCTCTTTCAAACTGTTTATAATTTCTTCCTCTATTTTAAGAATATTTTCCTGAGCATATACCATTTTCTCTTCAAATTCTTTAAGTTGCTCAGTTATAAATCTTTCAGCATTAACAAGGGTCTGTTTTCTTATATAATCTGGAGGGACAAGTGGAAGATTTGGTTTGCTCACCTCTATATAATATCCAAACACTTTATTGTAACCGACTTTGAGAGAAGTTATCCCTGTCCTTTTAATCTCCCTTTCCTGGAATTTTCTGAGCCATTCCCTCCCATTTTCCTCTATCTCTCTCAACTCATCAAGTTCTTTACTGTACCCTTTCTTTATAACTTTACCCTCATAATTTGTAATTGGAATTTCAGGATTTATCGCTTTATCAAGCAATTCTCTCAATTCAGGGATATCATGGATGTAAAAAAGTTGATTCTCTTTATAAAGTGGTCGGAGAGTATCTTCTATCTGCGGTATTTTAAGAAGAGTATTCCTTATAGCCAGTAAATCCTTAACACCACAGATTCCATAACTTATCCTTGACAGACTCTTTTCAATATCAGGGATATTTTTGAGAATCTCTTCAAGCTTTTCCCTCACCTCTGCATTTTCCTTCAGCAATTTTACTGCTTTTTGCCTTTCTCTTATCTTATTTACATCTTTAAGAGGATGGTATACCCAGAATTTCAATTCCCTTTTTCCCATCGGGGTTAATGTATTGTCAATTGTCTTTATAAGTTTATCAATTTCAAGTCCATAACAGGCAGAAGGAGAAATAAAAACAAAATCAATATCTGAATAAATGGAAATTTTATCAATATGGAGCATCGGCTGTTTATTGAGCTGTTTTAAATATTCAAGCAGAGCTCCTGATGCGCAGATAGAAAGTTTTTTATCCTCTATTCCAAATCCCTTCAAATTATGGACACCAAAATGTTCACAGAGAGATTTTTTTGAAATTTCAGAATTGAAAGACCAGTCTGGAAAAGGGGTGAGTGTTATATTTTTGTTTTTCAGAAGCGGATGCTTAAATATCCTCCTTAAATCCTCCTGTTGCCTTTCAGGGAAGATGCATTCATAAATATTCAGTTTTGAAATAATCTCAATTGTTCTTTCTTCTCTTTCAAATTCATTTGTCTGTATTGTTCCGCTTGATGAATCAATAAAAGCAATTCCACATTTTCCTTTCTCCAGTATAAAGGATAAAAGGTATCTTGGTTCTGCACTTGTCTCATCAATGAATGTTCCTGAAGTGATAACTCTCACAACTTCCCTTTTAACTATTCCTTTTGCCTTTGATGGGTCTTCAACCTGTTCACAGATGGCGACTTTAAAACCAGCCTTTATAAGTCTTGAAATATAAGATTCTGCTGCATGGTATGGAATCCCGCACATGGGAACTTTTCCAGACTTTCCAGCATCTCTTGAAGTCAATACTATATCAAGAACAGAAGAAGCTTTCTTTGCATCATCATAAAACATCTCATAAAAATCTCCAAGGCGGAAAAATAAAATGCAATCTTTATACTGCGATTTTATCCTCTGATACTGCTTTAACATAGGGGTGATCTTTTCCATATTTTACTATTTTACCAGAAATATTTAATGATGATAAAACCATCTTTACTGAAAATCCAATTTCAGATACAATAATAAAAGCCAAAATGGAAAAGAAAAAGAAAATCCTTTTGATAGAAGATGACCCTGATACATTGGTATATATTTCAAAAATTCTTAAAAGGGAAGGATATGAGGTGGAAGAGGCCGAAAATGGTGAAGAAGGGCTTAAGAAATTTAGAGAGACAAAGCCAGACCTTGTTGTTCTTGATATAATGCTTCCAGGGATAGATGGATGGGAAGTTCTTAAAAGGATAAAATCTGGATTGAGAAGCAGAAAAACACCTGTGGTTATGCTTACTGCTAAAGATACAGATATGGATAAATTGAAAGGTTATGAATTCGGCGCAGACTTTTACATTACAAAACCCTTCAATATGGAAAAACTTCTT
>Ga0116200_10001071_pt1 | contig 10287 bp, 15 predicted proteins | sample Mar14436cmmetaG_FD_94478 | JGI IMG/M metagenome (GOLD analysis project Ga0116200, IMG submission 94478) | Marine hydrothermal vent microbial communities from Guaymas Basin, Gulf of California to study Microbial Dark Matter (Phase II) - Marker... ... | reverse complement strand
GTAGTTATTAATTTATCGGGGACTCTTACTCTGACCCTTTTTCCACCCAGTACCTTGATTTTTTCCATATTACCCCTTAGAATATAACTTTAAAAATAACTTTAGAATATACCATAGATGTTGAATATGTAGCTCATCTCAAATCAAAACCCACACCAGATCCCCGACGAAGATAGATATCAAAAGGGAGATGAGGATCATCGGGCTCATTCTGGTTCCCCGGTAGATCTTGATTTCGTTGCTTATTTTCCCAGCTTTAACGAGTTTCATTAACCTGTCCTTTTCCTCCGTTGTAACCCCATTGGGTGCCGGCTTTACTACGGCAGATTCTTTTCTGAGGAACTCTTTAGCTAACGAAGCCGGGGAGGGAAATTCCTCCCTCATTCTAACAACCTCTCCATCCTCTAAAAGGATTTTCTCGGCCAGGTTGTCTCCAACCCTTAGATCGGAGATTTTCACGATCTCTGTTATCTTAAGCTTAGATGCCTCACGATATAGGTAAAGAGCTGAGAATATGAACAGGAGAAGTGAATATCTGGATAGGAATTCTATGGAGGGGATTTTAAAATTTAGATACAGGATGGTACCCAGGAAGATCAGCGGGACAGTAAAAGATCTCGGGATGTAACTCAGGGATATTACAAAGAGAGTGACGAGGGTGATTGCTGCAATATCTTCGACCCCTAAGAGAGCTACGATAAGGATTACTGTCAGGATACTCAGGAGATAGGTGGAGAATTCATAAATAAATTTCTGTAATCTTTCCTCCCTCAGGGAATTAACCAGAATCAAAATAATGGTATGCATAAGATAAACAATTAGGAGATTCATAAGAATGGTGAGAAAGAAGAAATCCTGGTATGATGGCTTTGAAAGGACCCCCAGATCAGGATACACTGGAATTAAAGCTGCCAGTGCGATGAACAGCTTTGAATCACCACCTGCCCAGATGCGGAGCTCCCAGAATATATAAAAAATTAGCAGGGCGAGAATAAGGTTTAAAAACCATAGGGAGAGATTTTCTTGTAGAAGGGCAGGTGGTATAGAAAAAATGAGCATGGAAAGGACCAGCTTATTGGGAATCCTGGATTCCTTAAAGTCAAAATATACCGCAATTATCGTTCCGAGTATTGCCGTTAACACAGCCAGTAAGACGTAAGGATCCATTCTAATTCCATTTTATGAAGAGATAGACCCTGACCTTCTCCATATCTGGGAGTAGAATCTCGGCGCTTGAGGAGGATATCTCCCTTCCACTGAGGATCTTACCCCAGGGAATCCATAGAATATCTGTCTTATTCCCGTAAACGACCCATTCAATTCCACGGTCTTCCGTATACAGATTCATATGGGTTTTTATTTCATCGGTTATTGTCTTATTAACCCTGGATGAGTTCTGGAAGTAGAATGCGATCAGGTCCGAGATCGTTTTATTTTCGTACTCTGAGCCGGAATTTACAGTACAGCGTAGCATGCTGACCAGCAGGCTGTGGGCATAATCATTTCTAACCCTTATCGTCTCCGTTTTTACTGTCCTGTCATCAAGGAAACCTCCAACAACTGCTATGAATATCGTAACAGCTATCAGTACCAGGATTATGTCAAAGGAGGCAGATTGACCCTTTCTGTATTTCATCTTACTTTAGAGTTTTATAAATATAATATAAGAATATATCACTATATACTGTAACTACTGTAACCTGCCGGGTGCGTAAGAAATAAGAATCAAGATTAAAACTCAAATAGCTTCGTCTGCTTTGACCTATCAACAGTACTCCATGATCTTCTTACGAATTCGGGGAGTTCTCCGTTTCGGATGAGCTCCTTCATAAATCCCTTCGTTAATTCATCTGCTGGATAACCGGAGCCGAACTCTCCATATCTCTCCTTCAGTTTTTCTATCTCCCTGTCCCGTTCAACCTTTGCCAAGATTGAGGCAGCACCGACCTCGATATACCTATCATCGGCCCTGTGCTCTGAGATGATCTCGGGAATTACAAATCCATCGTCTATAGAATTCACGCAGTGGATTATCTTCCTCCTGTACTCCTCTGGAACAGTATCGGCAGAATCGACTATTATTCTTTGGGGTGTATTTTTCAGGGCCGTTATCAACTCCGCGATCTTCATCGCCTCGATAAAATTTAGTGAATATCTTCTTCTAAGATAATCGATCTCGTGGGGAAGGATCTTTGCCAGATTCCATTCTACCGCAATTTCCTTTATCATTGGCTCCAAAGACAGTCTCTTAGAGGGGGCGACCTTCTTGGAATCCCTCACGTTCAGCCTTTTCAGCTCTTCCTTGCCCTCATCGTCAAGGACAACACAGCCCATAACGAGGGGACCTATGATGGAGCCCCTCCCAGCCTCGTCAATTCCACAGATAATCTCACTCATCTTAAGTGATTGTTTTTATGGATATAAATATTGGCACCTCTGTTTAAAAGATTGTTTAACCTTTGACCAGGAGATGCTACAACCTCACGTGAATCCCCTTCTCCTTTAAATACCTCTTAACATCCACGATTTTATACTTACCATAGTGAAAGATACTTGCAGCCAGTGCCGCCTGAGCCCGGGTTTTCTGGAAGACCTCTAAAATGTGCTCTGGATTTCCACAGCCCCCGGAGGCTATTACGGGAATTTTTACCCTCTCAGATACGGCCTTGGTCAGTTCGATATCAAATCCATCACATGTACCGTCACGATCCATTGATGTCAGCATTATATCTCCCGCTCCTCGTTCCTCTGCCTCTTCGGCCCATGCTATGGCATCGATTCCAGTAAACCCTCTACCGCCATAGATAGAACACTCGAACCAACAATCCCCATCCGGGGTTTTGACAATTTCCTTCCCATCCACCGATTCATATCTCCTTTTGGCATCTATCGCCACCACACATGCCTGACTCCCATACCTATCCGCTATCTGATTTATTAAGTTGGGGTTTTTTAGTGCGGCAGTATTTATGGCTACCTTATCGGCTCCTGAATTAAAAACAGCTCTTGCATCCTCTATGCTCCTAATTCCACCGCCCACCGTCAGGGGTACGAACACATTCTTCGATGTCTTCTTTATAACGGCGAGCATGGTCTCTCTCCTCTCATGGGATGCCGTAATATCCAAAAACACGATCTCGTCCGCGCCATCCAGATAATACCTCTCGGCCAGCTCCCAGGGGATACCAGCGTATCGAATTTGTTTAAATTCAATTCCCTTTACAACCCTCCCCCCCGGAACTCCAAGGTCACAATCGAGACAGGGAATGATTCTCCTTGCTAGCATTTTATACTCTCCAGAAAATTTTTTAATAGCAATAAACCCTTCCCCCCGGATTTCTCGGGGTGAAATTGAACCGCACATATATTATCCCTTTCTATAATGGAAACAACCTCTGTGCCATACTCCGTGGTTGCTATGACTATTTTTTTATCCTTGGGAACGCAGTGATAGGAATGCACAAAATAAAAGAAATCGCCATCTTCTATTCCTTTCACTATGTCCGTATCCCTCTTTATATTGAGCTCATTCCAGCCCATCTGGGGGGCTAAAACGTTATCAGGAAGCCTTATAACCTCCCCTTCGATTATTCCGAAGCCACTCTCCGGGCTTTCTTGACTTCTCTCAAAGAGAATTTGCATCCCCAGACATATCCCAAGGAATGGAAGCCCTGTCTCGATAGCACTCGTGATTTTTTCCTGGAAGGGTAGAAGCTGCTTCATGGCCTCACCGAAGGAGCCAACCCCCGGGATGACGATTCCATCGGCATTATCAAGCTCTTCGGGTTGAGCTATTATCCTTACATCTGCACCCACCTTCTCCAGTGCGTTCCTGATACTGAAGATATTCCCCATTCCGTAGTCTATTACTGCTATCATTTTTTCAATAATCCCAGAAAATATCTATGTATCCTCAGATCGGGGGTTAATTCTGGATGAAACGCTACCGCAACTAATCTGTCCTGTTGAGCCATTACCGCCTTTCCATCATACTCCGCCAGAACCTCGACCCCCTTGCCAACCTCTTCAATCACCGGCGCCCGGATAAAAATGGCGTGATACGGTTCTTTTCCCAGTTTCGGAATTCTCAGATCTGTTTCAAAGCTCTCTCTCTGTCTGCCGAAGGCATTCCTCTTCACCTTTATGTCCATTAATCCCAATGAATTTCTATTGCCTTTTCCCAATAGTATCAAACCAGCGCAGGTTCCCATGATCGGAATTTCATCTGCCAATTTTTTTATCTCTGTATCCAGCCCATACTTTGAGATTAACTTGCTCTGAGTGGTACTCTCCCCTCCCGGGATAATCAACCCGTTAAGAGCTTTAAGCTGATCCCTTGTCTTGACCTCAACGACCTCTCCGCTCAAAGCCATTTTCTTCATTGCGCTCTTAATAGCAAAAACGTGCTCGGAAACATCGCCCTGAAGAGAGAGGATTCCAATCTCGATCATTTTATTTCATCATATCCACGAACTCATCGAAGATGTAGTAGTTGTACCAGGGCCCAGGATGAGCCTCTGGATGATACTGAACCGCCCTGATGGGGAGTTCTTTATACCTGATTCCCTCAACGCTGTGATCGTTCAGGCTTATGTGTGAGATCTCAATTTCCTCTGGTATGGAATCCGCATCAACCGCAAATCCGTGATTCTGGGAGGTGATATGAGCTCTCCCCGTCTCTAGGTCCTTCACCGGGTGGTTCGAACCCCTGTGACCAAATTTCAGTTTGTATGTCTCTGCCCCAGAGGCCAAGGCTATTATCTGAAGACCCAGACAGATGCCAAAGATCGGAATTTCCTCGGAGATTAATCTTTTTACGGTTTCGATCACATACTCGGCCTTTTCGGGATCCCCTGGGCCATTGGAGATTAGAATACCATTAGGTTCGTATTCCAGAATTTTATCTATGGATGTTTTAGCAGGAACCCGAATTACATTGATCTTTCTGTCCAGCAAAAATTTTATTATACTAAGCTTTACCCCGCAGTCCACCAGAACAACGGTCTTTTTGCCGTTAACATCGTATCTCTTTGGTCTTTTTATCGATACAAGATCCACGAGATCGAGGTCGGAGATATCCCTCAGATTCCTTGCTCTTTCTTTCAGATCCTCTATCTCTTCTTCCTCGTATGGGTACTTCAGTATCCCGTTCATCACACCGTGAATTCGAATCTTTCTCGTCAAAAACCTCGTGTCAACACCCTGAATTCCGGGGGTTTCATATTCTTTAAGAAATTCGTCCAGCGTTTTTTTCGATTTACTGTGACTTGGTTTCTCGGTTACTTCCCTTACGACGAAACCCTCTACCTGTATCCTATCCGACTCAAAGTCCTCGTCATTCACCCCGTAGTTCCCGATCAATGGGTAGGTCATCATCAGGATCTGATACCTGTAGGAGGGATCGGTCAGTGCCTCCTGATAGCCCCCCATCGATGTATTAAAAACCAATTCACCCTCTGCCTGGGTCTTTGCGCCAAACCCCCTGCCTCTAACCACGGTCCCGTCCTTCAGGACCAACACGGCGTTATTTTTGTCCATCATTAAATTATTACAGGATAAGGTATATATCTGGCACAGAGAAAGGAATGAACTGTTGCTTTTTATTATGGGGGCGATCTTCGGCCCCGTGGTAGAGGTAATCTGCATATATTCTGGGGCATGGAGCTACTCAAATCCTTCATTCCTGGGGGGTACCCCTATGGCTTCCAATCGCCTGGGGTTATGCTGTAGTCTACTTAAAGGGGATTCACGAGAACATTCTGGGTGTCAAAAAGTAGACCTCGACTGGATTTCAGGAATCCTCCACAAGCCTCTTGCCATGCTCCTGCGGGATTATCCTCTTTTTACCCTTAAATTCCCTATCGAGCTCTCTGCCCTCCAGAAGCCGGTCGAGAAATACGGCCAGGGCGGCGACCTCTGAGTGGGGCTGGTTCCCGATAGCGACGTTATAGTCAACCAGGGAATAGACATCTGATGGCACCTTTTTACCCCCTATTATGATCAATTTGTCCCTTGTAGATTTTTTTATCTTATCAATGCATTCATTGATATTTATCCCATACATCGTAAGATGGATCCTGTCCCCATTAAAATTCTTTACATAGCTCTTCCAGTCCTTTATGGTACCTATCCCAAAACCATCTCCCCACTCCTCAACAACCCTGTTTATGCTTCTCTCGACCAATGGGTCCTGGATATCCATCAGAAGTTCATCGGCGCCAAATGCTCGCGCAACTAAACCGATATGCGTACTAATTCTCTTATCCCTTATATACCTGTGGCCGAGACGCAGGATTACAGTTCTCATTTTTCTTTCCAAGAAAAGGTTGCCGGTGACCGAGACGCAGGATTACAGTTCTCATCCTATAAATTTAAGAAATTAAGGAGCGAGTCCTTCTTTCCTCAGGATGCCCCTCCCAGCGAGAATTCCCGTGGCGGCGGCAGTTATAATACCTCTGGATAGACCAGCACCATCGCCGGCTGCAAATAGATTTTTTACGGTAGTCTGCATATTCTTGTCCACTTGCAATTGAGTTGCATAGAACTTTATTTCGGGGGCATAGAGCAACGTATGGTCGGATGTAACACCCGGGATTACCTCATTGAGTTTTTCCAGGCCTTCAATGATATCCGTTACTATCCTGTGCGGTAGGGCCATCGATATATCCCCCGGGGTGTAATCCTTGAAGGTTGGTTGAACCTGATTTTGCAAGATTCTTTTTCTGTGGGACCTTCGCCCCCTTCTGAGATCACCTATTCTCTGCAAGATTGGCTTTCCTCCGCCAATTGTGGTTGCCAATTTCGCTATAGATTTTCCATATTCGATCGTGTTCTCGACCGGTTCGGTTAAAGAAACCCTGACCAGAAACGCAAAATTTGTATTCTCCGATTCCTTACCCCTCAGTGAATGACCGTTCACGCCCACAACATCATCATAGCTTTCCTTAACCACAAATCCACCGTAATTTGTACAAAATGTCCTCACGAAGTCATCGTATCTCTGGGTTCTTATGTGGAATTTTGGATCTCTGTTTATCTCTATGATGGGATCCATTATAATGGAGGAGACCTCAACTCTGACACCGACATCTATCGGTCCGAATCTTGCCTTAATCCCGTGCTTTTCTGATAGCTTATTCATCCAGTATGCACCAACTCGTCCGGGTGCCACAATCGTGTATTTTGCCTTAATGCTCTTCCCGTTCTTCAGTTTAATGCCCTCGCAGAGATTATCCTTGATGATAAAATCCTCAACCCGTGTATCGAGTAAGAAATCTATTCCACTATCCCTCAGGTGTTTTTCGAAGTTCCCCACAACCCTTGGCGTATTGTCGCTCCCTATGTGCCTTTGCTGAATTTCGATGAATTCTATCCCAACGGATGCCGCCTTTCTCTTCAGGTCCATTATCCTCCCCTTGTTGACACCATATAGCTTCCTCGGTGCCCCGAATTTCAGGAATGTCTTGTCTACATCCCTCACTAATCTCCACGCCAGGTCATGGTCCCCGGTGATCTCAGAGAGATTGCCTCCGATGTCCGGTCTCAGATTTAATGTACCATCAGAGAATGCTCCAGCACCGCCAACGCCGGACATTATATCGCCGTTTCTATCTTTGACGTCCTTGCCCTGATCGACTATCAGGATATCTAAGTTATGACCGATCAGCTCATTTGCAGCAAACATCCCGGCCGGGCCCGCACCTATTATGACCACATCGTGTTCTTTTTTCATTCTTAGCTAAGTATTTAGGATGTGTGGATATAAATCATATCCTGGGGATTATAATACTCTCGTTACCATCTCCAACGGCCTCCGTGGAGCCATTGAGGTATAAACATCCCGTTATTGCCGCGAATATGGCATCCAGTTCATCCCTTGTCAGGAATCTCTTCTCAATATCCCCTCCTATCCCGGATTTGATCAAATTTCTTTGCATTACAATCTCTTTCTTATCATAAAACCCGAGAATCTTTGCCGTTGCGGTGGAAAAAATCTCAATGAATCTGAAATTCATCCTTTTGAGCTTACCTGCCAATCTGGTTCCCCGCCTGGCGAGGGTCTCCATCCCCTTAAGGGTTACTGGTAGAGCGCCGTATTTATGAAGATCCTCATCGCATTTTCTATTGACACCAGTGTAGGTCAGGGGGGCGTCTATTGCGATCAATTCTGGTTTTATCTCCATCAGTTTATCGATGATCTCGGAATCCGAGTGCAATATCCTGGTGGAAACGTATTTCTTGTCGTCTTTAATCTCCATACAGCAAAAACCAGTATCGTTCTTCGGGTTTCCCGCGAGGTCTATTCCGACAACCTTCACTTTTTCTTTTCCGTATATCCGCATTTACCACAGGAAAGCCTATCTCCATGTTTAGCCAGAAAGACACCATCACCGCACTTCGGGCAGATCCTGTTTTTCCTTATGACCTTTCCATCTTTAATTTCATACAACTCCCATATCTTGCTCTTTTTCCCTTTTCCCTTTTCCTTTTTACTCATTTTCCCCTCCATTGGATTCGGGTTCTGTATCTTCCGGTTTCTCTTCCTTTGCTTTGGGCCTCTCTTCCTTCGCCTCGAGATTCTTCTTTATCCTGTGCTCTGGTTCCACCGTCATGCTCTCCTCATCTGCATATATTTTTACGTAACCGGATGCAATCCGTCTACCAAATTCTGGCTTTATACCATCCAGAATGGTCAGTCTGTCCTCTGATTTTAGGATAGAGATCAATCTCTTCCTGATTTCTGTAGCCCGTGGCGTTGCCCCTTCATAAGATACCCTGAATCTAATTTCTCTTCTATTCAGCAACGGATTTTCACGCTCACTTATTATCTCTATCTTCATCTTTCATCTCTTTTAGTATACTCCTGACCTTGATCTTGTTTTTGTTATCTACCCGTACGACAACAACACCCTCATCTGGTTGTCCATAAAGCACCAACGAATTTAAAGGTGCCAGATCTATTACTGCGAGGGTTATAAGGTCCTCTTCACCATCAACCTTGATCTTGAAGTTTGACTCACTTTTTAATGCAAGATTAACAGCATTGAAGCTTTCCTCGGTCAAACCTCCCGGGGGGTTTTTTATCTCTATCTCTTTTGCGGCAAAATTTTTGATTACACCGGGGATTTTAATGCCTTTTCTTTTAATCTTACCATCATACACACAGATCTTTGGTTTGATTCCCCTCTTTAAAACCTCCTCCGATGTTTTATCCCCAACACATATTATTGTCTCTGAGTCTATTTCGAGTTCATCGATACTCGAGATTAAATGACCAAATGGTTTTTTTAGTTTCTTTCTCAGATGCCTTGGCAATCTTAAAGACACCATGTTATCTAACCTTCAGCGCATACTCCCCGGGGACCTTTATATTCATCTTTTTAGCGATCTCCGATCTCTCGGGATCTAATATCGCCAGGTAGCCACTCCAATACTGGGAGGTGGGACCTGCACATATCGGGCATACATCCCCCTCCGTTAATCTATGACACTTCCTGCAGGCTCTCATTTTTTCTTTGTGGTCTTTAGCTTCTCTTCTCTTGCCTTCTGCGCCCTTTTCTCCTCTTCCAGCCACTCCAGCTTTCCGAGATATGGCTGTCTCATCGTAAGACCGATCTTTGAGTTGGCAAATTTGGGTTTGAGGCTTACCGAAACGATTCTGGCCCTTACGGTATCCCCCAGCTTTAACGTCCTGTTACTTTCTTTCCCGACCAACATGGCATTCTTCTGATCATAGCTCATATAGTCCTCGGTTATCTGTGAGACATGAACCAGTCCGTCCATTGGCCCAAAATTTATAAAAGCACCGAATTCTATAATCTCAGTAACTGTCCCCTCCACCACCTCATTCAGAACTGGTTGATAAACGAGTACGTCAAGTTTTACATCATAGTATGCTGCTCCATCCCCCATAATGATCTTCCCCTCCCCTATCTCCCTGACCTTTGTTACGGAGAGTATGATACCTATATTTTTGTCAACCCTTCCAGCAACCGCATTCTCAAATTCTGATATTATCGTGGCTTCTAAATCCTCGCTAAAGCTTCTTGGGGGTACCCTTACCGTGTCCTCTATAGTTAAGATTTTGTACATATACCTCACTCAGGATACTATTTATGTGATTTAGTTTATTTAAATCGAATCTAAAATACCCTCTCAAGGGGAGGGACTACCTCCTTCTTCCTCGACATAACATTGAGGTATACAGAATTTTCCTTAACAGATTTACCAAAGGCTTTCTCAATCTTCGATATATCACCCACCGCTAAGAGTTCTGAGCTTCTTTCC
>Ga0116200_10001070_pt1 | contig 10294 bp, 11 predicted proteins | sample Mar14436cmmetaG_FD_94478 | JGI IMG/M metagenome (GOLD analysis project Ga0116200, IMG submission 94478) | Marine hydrothermal vent microbial communities from Guaymas Basin, Gulf of California to study Microbial Dark Matter (Phase II) - Marker... ... | reverse complement strand
AGAAACTACAACAACCACTACCCCGACAACTACAACAACCCCAGCCAGGGAGGAATATCCATTTGCCTGGATAAGCGTGGCTATGGCTGTAGCTGTTGTTATAGCCATGCTTTTGCTTCTTCTTGCTAAGAGGGGCGTCAGAGCTGAGAAGAAGGACATGGAGATGATAGCTAAGGAAGTTTTGGGGAGGTGAAATTTAAAGAGGGAAGGTAAAAAATTCTATAAAGAAATTTAATCTAAATTTCATTATTTCTTCTTTTAAATGCCAAAAATGCCAAAAAGGAAAAAAGCGAAATACGTTTTAGATACCTCGGCTGTGATAAATTGTCAAGTTTCAGAATTGGTTGAGGAGGGAAAGCTAAAGGGCGAAATAATAATTCCAGAATTTGTTCTCTCAGAGCTAGAGAATCAGGCAAATCAGGGCAAGGAAGTTGGTTTTATTGGCTTAGATGAGCTAAAAAAGTTAAGAGAACTCGAAAAGAAGAAAAAAGATATAAAGATAACCCAACTTGGAAGAAAACCAACGCTGGAGGAAATACAATTAGCAAGATCTGGCAGAATCGATGCTCTAATAAGGGAAATCGCTAAAAAGGAAAAAGCTATTTTAGTTTCTTGCGATATGGTTCAAGTCAAAGTTGCAGAAGCTGAGGGAATAGAAGTTATGTATCTTGAAAAGGAAATTCCAAAGAAACTGAGCATAGAAAAATTCTTTACCAAAGAGACGATGTCCGTTCATCTGAAAGAAGGCTCGGTACCAAAAGCCAAGATCGGGACTCCAGGGAAATTTAAACTTGTTGAATTATCTGATAAAAAGCTTACCCAAAAGGAACTTGAAGATATGGCTCACGAAATCTTTGAGAAAGTAAGACTTGAAGAAGGTTTCGTTGAAATCTCTAAACATGGGGCTACAGTAGTTCAACTTGGGCAATATAGGATAGCTATCACTCGTCGACCTTTCTCGGAGAAAATGGAGATAACCATAGTTAGACCAACGATGAAGGTTTCCTTAGAGGACTATAAACTGTCAGAAAAATTAAAACAAAGGTTGATAGAAAAAGCTGAAGGAATTCTAATAGCTGGACCTCCAGGACATGGTAAAAGTACTTTAGCCCAAGCTTTAGCAGAGTTCTATGCCTCTCTAGGGAAAATAGTAAAAACCATAGAACATCCTCGAGACTTGCAGCTATCACCTAGCATAACCCAATATGCCCCACTTGAGGGTGATGTTTCAAAAACCGCAGATATTCTTTTACTGGTTAGACCAGATTTCACAATTTTTGATGAAGTTAGAAAGACCATAGACTTTAAGGTATTTGCAGATATGCGTTTAGCCGGGGTTGGTATGATTGGAGTTTTACATTCAACCGAAGCAATAGATGCTGTTCATCGCTTTATAGGCAGGATAGAACTTGGTTTAATACCCCAGGTTGTGGATACCATAATCTTTGTCAAGGAAGGTGAGATAAGAAAGGTATATACCCTTAGCTTAGTTGTTAAGGTACCTACCGGAATGACCGAAGCCGACTTAGCCAGACCTGTTGTCGAGGTTCGCGACTTCGAAACCGGGAAGCTTGAATATGAGATCTATACCTATGGTGAGCAAACAGTAGTTATAAAAGTTGATGAATCCAAAAAACTCACACCCCTGCAAAAACTCGCTCAAGAGCAACTAAAGCTTTTGCTAAAGAGACATCTTAGCTGTGAGTTTCAATTTGAAATAACTTCAGAGAACAGTATCTTGCTGAAAGTACCAAAGAGTTATAAAAGCAAAATTATCGGCAAAAGCGGCAAGAAAATAGAAGCTTTAGAAAAACTTATAGGCATGAAAATCTCTCTGAAAACTCTTGATGAAAAGGAACTCCAAGCTAAAGAGCTAAGCTATAAAATTGAGGAGATTGGCTCCAATGTTATCATCTCTTTAGGACCTAGATATAAGGGCAGAGAAGTCACGATTCTAATAGATAATAAAGAAATAGCATCACTTACTCTGGATAAGAAAGGCAGAGCAAAAATAAGAAAGAAATCGAACATTGGACGAAAAATTTTACAAAATCTCGACAGGTTAAAAATTAGGGTGGAGTAGTCATCTTGCCAAAATTTTATGGGATCATCCAGCTACCATCACAGCTTTTAGCTGTATTAAGCTCTGGAAAACCCTCTCTACAGGAAGAGAAAGGAATTCCATAATAGCTAGAAACTTCTTTAACTTTCAATATTAAAGCTTTTCTCAGGTTTTCTGGAAGATACCAGGAATTCCCTATGTATTTACCTTCCTTAAAATATAAATTGGAAAGTTTTTTGGCTTCTTTTGGAAAAGCTAAAGAAAATCTCTGCCAGGAATCCCTTCTTGGCTTAAAAGTGCTGGTAACAACATGATTGATAAAATCGCTGCAACTCTCGATTATGTGTTCTATTTCATTTTCATTGATGTAGGGAATAACAGGATCTAATCTCAGACCAACTTTTATGTTATGGTCAGCTAGCACCTTCATTGCTTTTAGCCTAGATGCAGAAGAAGGAGCATTTGGCTCTAATTTTTTATCCAAGCGAAATGACGTTATCGTGAACGTAACGGCTACTCTAAGCTTTGAAATTAAATCCAAATCCCTAAGCAAGAGATCGCTCTTTGTTATTATCAGAAGCCTTATATTTTTGTTTAGAAGTAATTCTAAAAACTTTCTCGTTAGCCCCAGCCTTTTCTCCAATCTTGGATATGGATCAGAAGTATTGCTCAGAGACAATAAAGAGTTTTCAGGCAATTTCTCTAAGTCTTTGCTAACGATGGCTAAGAAGTTTTTCTTTTCCCTTATCCTGAAAAAATCCTTAATATAGGCTGAAGAATAACAGTAAATGCAGCAATGATCACAGCCCGTATAGATATTGAGAGAATACTTAAATGGGCAAGTGCATAGCTTTGATTTCCAAGGATCAAATGGCTTTATATATATCATCCTCATAAATTTTAACAAAAAATAAGATTTGAATGATGAAAAAACCAATACTGCAAGTTGCATTGGATTTTGTTGATTTAAACAGAGCTGTAAAAATTGCAGATTTAGCGGTAAAAGGTGGGGCTGATTGGCTAGAAGTAGGTACACCTCTAATAAAATCCGAAGGTTTAAACGCTATAAAAGTTATGAGAAAGAATTTCCCAAAGAAAAAAATAGTTGCTGATATGAAAGTTATCGATACCGGAAGGCTCGAAATCGAGGCTGCGGCAAAATCCGGAGCTGATATTGTTGTGGTTCTTGGTGTTGCTGATGATTCTACAATAAAAGAATGCGTCTCGGCTGCGAATAATTATGGTTGTGAGATAATGGTGGATTTGCTCAATTGCCGAAATTTAGAAAGCAGAGCTTTAGAAGTTGAGAAATTTGGTGTCGATTACATCTGTGTCCATGTTGGAATAGATCAGCAAATGATAGGCGTGGACCCAATCCAAGAATTGAAGAAGATAACAAAGAAAGTTAGAGTACCATTAGCTATTGCTGGTGGTATAAATTCCGAGACCGCAGTAAAAGCTGTTGAAAACGGAGCCGAGATAGTGGTTGTTGGTGGAGCAATAACCAAAGCTAAGAATGTGGAGAAAGCTACCAGAGAAATCAAGAAAGCTATTTTGAAGAAAAGAATTAGGAGGACTTTCCTTTATAAGAAACATCTCGATCCAGTAAAGGTATTCAAGAAGGTCTCTACAGCAAATATAAGTGATGCCATGCACAGGGCTGAGATAATAGAAGGGGTTAAACCGATCTTAAACGAGGTTAAAATAGTCGGAAAAGCTGTAACAGTTAGAACATATCCAGGAGATTGGGCAAAACCCGTTGAAGCTATAGACATAGCAAAAGAGGGGGATGTTATAGTTATTGATGCTCTTGGTAGCGGGAAAGCTGTATGGGGCGAACTAGCTTCCTGGAGTTGCAAGTTGAAAGGAATAGAGGGTGTTGTGATTTATGGCTCCGTTAGAGATGTAGAAGAAATAAGAAAGTTGAAGTTTCCAGTTTTCGCCAAGAATGTTACATCTACAGCCGGTGAGCCCTTAGGCTTGGGTGAGATAAACGTTCCAATAAAGATTGGAGCAGTTACGATAAAACCTGGAGATTATATTATTGGTGACGAAGATGGTGTTATCGTGGTTCCAAAAGAAAATGCTATAGAGGTAGCAAATAGAGCTTTGGATATATTTGAGAAGGAAATCAGAATAAGGGAAGAAATCAAAGAGGGATCTTCCTTAGGTAAAATCTTAGAATTAGAAAAATGGGAAAAAGTTAGAAAATGAAAAAACAATTAATTTATCTTGGCCCAGCGGGGGTTCCAGTAAGTTGCGAAAGAAGGGATACTATCTCTGGATTGAGGAAAGTTCATGAGCTTGGCTTAAATGCTATGGAAGTAGAATTTGTTCAAGGAGTCAGAATGAGCAATAACATAGCCAAGAAGGTTGGTGAAGAGGCTGAAAAATTAAATATAAAACTTTCTGTTCACGCACCCTATTTCATAAACCTTTGCAATCCAGAAAAAGTAGAGGCTAGCATTAAGAGAATTCTAGATTCATGCGAAAGAGCTAGCTATATGAAAGCTAAAGTCATTGTATTTCATCCCGGTTACTACGGCAATCTAAGTAAGGAAGATGCCTTTGACATGGTAAAAGAAAATATTGAGCGTATAGTTGAAATTATTGAAGACAACAATTGGGAAGTCTTCCTAGGCTTAGAGACCACTGGCAAGCATTCTCAATTTGGAACCCTTGATGAAATTATGAAAATAGTAAAAAAAGAAAAAAGATGCGTTCCGGTCATAGATTTTGCTCACATCTATGCAAGAAATTTGGGCAAAATAGATTATGGAAAAATATTTGATGAACTATCGAAGCTTAAAATTGATTTTATCCATTCGCATTTTTCTGGAATAGAATTTACAGAAAAAGGTGAAAAAAGACATTTGCCGATAGATACGGGCAAGCCAGATTTTAAAGAACTTGCAAAAGAAATTCTAAAAAGGAAAATTAACATTGCTATAATTTCGGAATCTCCGATTTTGGAGCAAGATTCATTAAAGATGAAAGAAATTTTTGAGAGTTTGGGATATTCGTTCTAGAGAATGTTAAAAGAGCTAAAATACAACGAAAAAATAGCAGCTTTGGTTGTTGTATTTCTGATCGGCATTTCGATAGGTGTTATTTCTAGCTTTATAGTCTTTCAGGAAAGTGGAAAAAGCTATCTTAACCTATATTGCATATCTAACTCTAAGATAATTCCAGTATTTGATAGAGATTTTTATCCTGTTGTCATGAAAGCTTTAAAAAATGCAAATGAAAGCATTGAGATAATAGCGTTTAAGCTTAGTTATTATCCAAAGTACAGGAATAGCAAAGAAAACAAGCTTGTGTGGGAACTAATAAAAGCCAGAGAAAGGGGCGTAAAAGTCAGAATTCTTTTGGATGAGTACCCAAACAAAAATTCTGCGTACTCTTTATTGAAATCCAGGGGTATCGATATAAAGTATGATTCTAAAAATGTAACGACACATGCAAAGGTTATCATCATTGACGGAAAAATCGTTATTTTGGGTTCTACAAATTTTAGCTATTATGGTTTAGAGAAGAATCACGAAGCAAACATCTACATAGAGAGCGAAGAGGTTGCTAAAGCTTTCAGAGATTACTTTGAGAAATTGTGGAAAAATTCCTGATCATTTTTTATTTTCTGAATCTCATAATTCCATTATGGATTTTAAAATACTTTCGAGACCAAGCTATAGCTTATTGGAGCTGAATTTAGAAGATGGTGAAGAAATACAGGCAGAAACTGGAGCAATGGTTTATATGAAAAACATAGAATTAAAAACTGAAATGAAAGGCGGCATTCTCGGCAGCCTAAAAAGGGCTTTATTGGGTGGAGAATCGTTCTTTATAAACCGTTTTGTTTCAATCGGCAATGGTTTGCTTGGATTGGCACCATCATACAATGGTGATATAACTCATATAAGCCTATCTAACGAAACAATTTATGCGCAGAGTGGAGCTTTTTTGGCTTGTTCACCAGAGATAGAGATAGATTGGAAATGGGGCGGCGCTAGGATGTTCTTTGCTGGAGAAGGCTTGATTCTATTGAAATTATATGGTTCAGGATCTTTGTTCCTAAGCTCTTTTGGAGGTTTAGAGAAGATAGAACTCAAAGATGAGAGGGTTATGATCGATACCGGTCATGTTGTAGCATTTACTGATGGATTACACTACACCATAAGAAGAGCGGGCAATCTAAAAGCAACTCTGTTAAGTGGAGAGGGGTTAGTTGTGGAATTCTCAGGTACCGGAACTGTTTGGGTCCAAACAAGATCGATAGCAGCATATCTTGGTTGGTTATCTTCATTACTGCCAAGAATACTAAAAGAAGGAAAAAGTTAAAATTTAATCAGAATTCGAGTTTCACTTTCAGGATATCTCCTTCCTTAATGGAGAATCTATCTCTTATGTTGAGATCACTTATAATTTCTATTTCATCCCTATGATGCGTTCTTTCCGGTATTACGAGAATGAAGTTACCATCTAAATTAATAAAGTCGTTGTTCACAAATTTGCTGAGGTAACATTTCTTAAGCCACAATTTTCCAAAGGTTCTTCCAGATTTCTTAAATGCTGGAATCACTTGAAATTTATCGAGATAGAAATCCTTCACGAAGTTTAACTTCTCCTGATTTTTTTCATCTAGCTGAATATTAAGAGTACCAGGATAAGGCTTTTTACCAAAGAATTTCTCAAGCTTTTCTGTGTAGATCGTTACGTAGTATGAACCTTCTCCTAGACCACGAGTAACGCTTCCAATGAATTCTATAGCAGCTTCTTCTTGCTCGAAGAATTTTCTTAGGATGAGATATTTTTCTTTTAGAAGCGATAATCCTCTCTGAGCTATAGTTATCCTAGTTTTTTTACCAACTCTTTTAAGCTCTATTAACCCAGATTTTTCGAGATTTCTAAGGATTCTTGAAGCAGATTGTTGAGATAAGCCAAGTGCTGATCCCACCTCAGCTGTGGTTGCTACTATTTTTGAATTCTTGTATTTTACTAAGAGTTCTAAAAGATAATATATCTCCCTTCCATTAGATTTTTTCATTCTATATCTCTATACCAAGAGCCTTTGCAAGCTCTTCATAGCGATTTCTTATGGTTACTTCCGTGACACCAGTAAGCTTAGTTGCTATTTTTCTCTGAGTTTGCCGATCATTTGTAAGCTTGCTAGCTAGGTAAAGTGCTGCTGCAGCTATTCCCGTTGGTCCCTTTCCAGCTGTGATTCCAAGCTCTTGAGCTTTTTCTACTATCTCTATAGCCTTAGCCTCTGTTTCTCCTGATACACCAAGTTCGGATGCGAATCTTGGAATATAGTCGATAGCTGTCATAACTGGCATCTTTATATCCAGTTTCCTGCAGAGAAAGCGATAACTCCTTCCAATATCTTTCTTTTTCACACCCGTAACTTCCTCCAGTTCCTCTAAAGTCTTTGGAATATGATGGTTTCTCGAAACTAAATAAACTACCGCTGCGACGACGCATTCTATGGATCTGCCTTTTACGAGACCATTTTTCACAGCTTTTCTATAAAGCATTGCACACTCTTCTTTTATATTGTTCGGTATATTCAGCCTGCTGCAGATCTTATCCAATTCCGGTAATGCTATGGATAAATTTCTTTGAACACTGCTCGACATTCTACTTCTTCTTTGCCATTTTCTCAATCTATAAAGCTGAGCTTTTCTTTCTGGTTGTATAGCCCCACCTCTGATGTCTCGATCATACTTATCTATTTCTGTTGTGAGACCTTTGTTAAGTTTTGTATATTTCACTATGCCTTCTGCTCTAACTCGCTTGGATTTTTGATCCTCATCAAATCCTATCCATTCTGGACCAAAGTAGAATACAACATCCTCAATAACATAGCCACAATTTAAGCAGACAACTTCACCCTTGTACTGGTCTATTTTAAAATTTTCACTTTTGCAGAGGGGACATTTCTTCTTCGTATCGACTTTTGATGAATTCATTTTCTCCTCCCACGTTTTTTCTTTTTTCTTTTTTTAACGAGCTTTATTTCAAGAACTTTATTTTCAATTTTTTCTGGTTCAAAACTTGAAAAGGTTTTCAGGACAAAACATGGATTAGATGTCTTTCCAATTATGTCTATGAGCATACCTATTTTAGAACCATCGAGAAAAACGGGCTTGTTGTGTAAAGCTTGAGCATCACTTAATGAATCTAGCTTCGTGGAAGAATGAAAGAGAATCTTTCTGCCGAGATGGGAAACGACTTTTTCCACTTTAAGAGACTTGGTTTTTTTTAACATAGCAACATCTCGATATGGAATTATTTATAATTATTGGAAACTATTTTTATAAAAAGTATCAACTACAAGTTAAAATGTGCTGGTTAAAATGAATCTGCTGAAAAGTTTGTGTCTGGCTAGCGGCATTTCTGGATTCGAGGATGAAGTAGCTAAGCTAATAAAATCTTCGTTGCAAAAAAGTTGTAAAGAAGTTAGAGTAGATGCCCTAGGTAATGTTATCGGCATTAAGGGCAAAGGTAAAAAGAAAATTATGTTAGCAGCCCATATGGATGAAATTGGCTTGATGGTCAAGCATATAGATGATAACGGCTTTATAAGTTTTGTTAAAATCGGTGGAATCGATGACAGAACTCTCCTAAATCAAAGAGTTATTATAAAAACAAAGAAAGGGGATGTAAGAGGTGTGATTGGTGCTAAGCCACCCCATCTACAAAAAGAAGAGGAAAGAAATAAGGTTATAAAGCATAACGAACTTTTTATAGATATCGGAGCCAAAAATAAAAAGGATGCTGAAAAGAAAGTTAGTGTTGGAGACCCCATAATCTTTGAACCAAATTTCGGGAAGCTTTCGAATAATGTTTTCTATGGTAAGGCTATAGATAACAGACTTGGTTGCTACATAATGTTGGAGGTTATGAATAGATTACCAGCCGATATTGGACTAAAGATATATGCTGTAGCAACATCCCAAGAAGAAATTGGTTTAAAAGGGGCAAGAGTATCGGCATTTGGAATAGATCCAGATTACGCCTTTGTTATAGATACGACCATATCTGGAGACACACCCCATATTAAGCCGCAAGAATCTTCTTTGCGAATAGGAAAAGGACCTGCTATAACCATAACCGAAGCCTCTGGTAGGGGTGTGGTGACGCATCCAAAATTGAGAGAACTACTGATAAGAGTCGCTAAAAAGAACAGGATTCCTTATCAAATAGATGTCCTAGAAGGTGGAATGACCGATGCTGCAATAATTTATATAACAAAAAGTGGTATACCCTCAGCAGTTATCTCCGTGGCTTGTAGATACATTCATTCTGCTACAGGCGTTTTTGATATGAGGGATGTGAATTATGCGATTAAACTTCTAACCAAGACCATTCTTGAATTAGAGCAAATGGAATCATGAAACTTGACTTCGAGAGAACTCTTAGATTTATCGTACTGAGCATTATTGGTGGCATTCTCTATTTTTTTCTTAGTTGGATTCCTTTGCTAGGAACTTTACTTTCAGGATTCTTTCTTGGCAAGAAGGCTCATCTCAGCAGAAAAGAAAGTTTTTTTCTTGGTATTTTTTCAGGTTTGATAGGAATACTTTTTCTTTATCTTGTATTTTTCAGCAAGTGGGAAATAAATTTGTTGATGTTTTGGATGCTAATGATATGGCATTTGTCATCCATACTATTCCTCTCAATAGGTATTTTCTTAGGCTCGTTTTTTAGATCTCTAAGCGATATTTTTAAGTTGCTTAGGAGTAGGAGATTCGAGTTTTATATCGGTGATGAAAGTAATGAAACTCCAGAAGTGGAAGTACGTGTAATTTGTCCGAGATGTTATAAATCGAATCCGTCATGGAACAAATTTTGCGAGTTCTGTGGAGCCAGGCTCGAATGAAAAATGAACAAAAACTTTCATCTAGGAGATTTGCTAAAAAAGTTAGCTGTAAGAGCATCGATCCTGATTTTAATTTTTATCATCGCTACAGTTTTTGGATATATAACCTATGAGAAAAACAAGGAGCTTATCCAGGAAGTCATTCGCAGCTTAGTTGAGAAAAACATTGACAAGAGATCAAAAATAAGAACGTCCTTAAACATATTTCTGAACAATCTGTTCTCGATTTTAGTAGCTTATATAGGCGGTTTTTTTATCTTTCTTCCAGCGTTGGTTGTGTTTATTAATGGTTTTTTCTTAGGCTCGTTTTTGCGATATCTCCTCGAAACAAAAAGGAAGGATGTAATATT
>Ga0116200_10001066_pt1 | contig 10315 bp, 8 predicted proteins | sample Mar14436cmmetaG_FD_94478 | JGI IMG/M metagenome (GOLD analysis project Ga0116200, IMG submission 94478) | Marine hydrothermal vent microbial communities from Guaymas Basin, Gulf of California to study Microbial Dark Matter (Phase II) - Marker... ... | reverse complement strand
CAGCGTTGATTATACCGTGCTGTCCAGGACGAGAAGTTACACGCGCCAAGCCTAGAGAAGTTTCGATTATGGCTCCTTTGGTTATTACGCCTCGACGGTTATAGTCCACGTTCGCCGGGTTCTTCACTACGCGTAAAATTTCGGCTTTCTGTGTTTTTCCGGTTGAAGGGTCGGTTACGCACGCGTGGTTGTTGCTTAAAACTCGAATCTTGATGTTTCCGCCGCGTCGCCGGCTTATCTTTCTAACCGTTTTTCCCAGAATTGTTTCCGTTGGAAAGGAACCTCTTTCGAAACGGCGTTTTTTACGGTATGGACGCTTCTTTCCACCTGTTGGTTTGCGTTTATGTTGGTCTCCGTGCCAGACAGCCATTTTCCATCTTCCTACTTTGTGTTAGTTTATGAGAAAACTGTTTCAAATATAAACCTTATTGAGACTGCGGCTTTTGAAAAATTCGTTTCAGCTGCCGCTTCATGGTTGCTATGTCATGGCTTAAGCCGAAATAGTCAGCGAAATACGGCGTCGTCTTCAGAATGCTTGACCTTCCGCTTTTCTCGCGGGTTATCAAGCCCATTTCTTCCAGCTGTTTTATATGCTGGTAGGCGTGTCTTCCTCTAACGGCTACTACACGTATTTGGGAAACTGGCTGGCGATACGCAATGTAGGCGAGCGTTTTAAGAGGACCAGTTGAGAGAAGGGGGCGTTTTACCAGCCTTTTTACTTGAGGCGTGAATTCGGCTTTTAGCTGCAGAACAAATCTTTCGTCTTTGAGTTCAAGGATTTCGAGGGCAGTGTTACGGCTTGCGTACTCCTTCATCAGCATCCGAGCCAGCCGTTGAACCTTCCTCTTCGAACGCGTTTTAAGGATGGAACCCAAAGTTTTAAGGTCCAAGGGACGCCCAGCCACGTAGAGGGCGGCTTCTAACAGTGCAAGTTCATGCTTCAGTTTTTCAGCTTTAGCCGCTTCTTCTTGTTTAGCCTTATCTGCTTTCAAGGGCAACCCCGTCAGCGCCGTAATCTTGGCTTTCACCCACGGTTATGTATATTTCACCAAACTCCTCGTTTTGCCACAGGCTGACCTTCCCTTTCTGGGCGAGAAACAGTAGCAGAATAAAGATTCTTATAGCGTCTATTCTTTCTTTCCCAGCAACGAACCTAGAAAAATTGATTATGCCTCTTCCCTTCACTTTTTGGTGAAGCTGCAGATAAAGTTCTTCCATCTGCGCTTCTATTTCCATCAGATAAGCATCAACAACGGATAAAATGTCAGATGGTGGTGGAAGAACAGGTTCCAGTTTAGGTTTTGTCGGGGAGATCTTTTCGCCTTTGAGCACTTCATCTAAGACTTGAAGTAGGTTTTGGATTGTGGTGGATGTTAGCTCGTGGCGCAAGGGGAGGAACAGCGGAGGGGGGAGAAAGTCTAACAGTTTTTTCGGCGGCGGTGATGGAGGCTCTTCCAGTTTGAGCAGAAGTTTAGATTTCATAAGGTATATGAGGGCTGAGGAATCTAGAGCCACGCCGGAAGCCCTAAAGTCAACTTCACCGCGTTTCTCCATTTCTTCGAGAAAGGAAAGAAGCAGATAGGCGACATTTATCTTCCAAGGGGTAATCTTTCCAAGCTTTCGGAAGTCGAAGAGAATGTTCCATGGTGGGCGCAGGTAGAAAGGCTTGCTAACGGGGCTTAGCTGAGGCATTACGCTGGGACCTCCAAGAATTTGGCTGAAATCACGTTTGAAACACCGTTTCGCGCGTATACGCCGTATACTTTCTGCGCTTTGTTCACCATTTCCGGCTTCAAAGTAATAACGATAAACTGGGACTTCGAAGACTCCTCAGCGAGCAGTTCGCCGAGCTTCGACACGTGAAAGGCGTCGAGGTGCGCATCTATCTCGTCGAGTATGTAGAACGAAGCTGGAGAGAACTCTTGTATGGCAAATAGGAACGCTACGGCTGAAACAGAGCGTTCCCCTCCGCTTGCTCCAGTAACCAGAATTTCGCTCTTGTTGACGAACTGCACAATCATGTCTACCCCGCCGGCGAAGGGATCTTCAGGGTTTTGCAGTTTAAGGTAGGCTTTTCCGCCGCCCGTCAACTTCGCGAAGTATCGTTGGAGGTTCATGTTTATCTTCGTGAAGGCTTCCATGAAAACCTCACGTTTCTTACGGTCGATTTCCTCCATGAACTTGAGTATGGCTTGTTTTTCGCGTTCAAGTTCGTTCATCCGCATCGAAAGTTCCTTGTAACGCGAGATTTGTTCAGCGTAGTGCGACAGAGCCAGCTGGTTCACCCCGCCTATTCTTTCGAGTTCCATGTTCAACATCTGCATTAGCACTTCAGCTTCTTCAACCTCTTTCCTTGAAACGGGCACAGGCTCGTCGCATCCGAGCTGCCGTAGCGTGTTACGGTGTTGCCCTATTTTCAACAGTGATGTTTGAAGCTTAAGCCTTAGCTGATTTAGCAGCCTATCCGTCTGCTCATATTCCATGTCTAACCGCTGAAGCCGCTTATCCATATCGTCTATTTGCGCCGTGAACTTTTTGGCTTCTTCACGGGCACCCAAAACAGTGCGGGAAAGCTCTATACGAGATTTTTCAAGCTCCATGAGTTCTTGTCTAAGCGTTTCCTTCTGCTGCAGCGCTTGCTGAACTTCCTTTTCAAGCCTTCTTAGCTGCTGCTCAACCTTTCTCAGCTGGATTTTGCTGTTCTGGTAGCTTATTCGAAGAACATTCTCGAATTGAGACTGGAGTGTAGAGATTTCCGTTTCAAGAGAGCCTAAGTTTTGTCTCAGCCGAATGATTTCTTCACCAAGCCTTTCCCGTTGAATTTCCATTTTCTGGATTTCAGCAGGGTCAGTCTTTCTCCTCAGCTCACGGAGCTCTTTCTGCAGTTTCCGAATTTGCTTTCGGATAGAGTTTTTCTCAGCCTTATTGAGTCCAAGCTGAGTTTTCTCCTTTTCGAGGAGGCTATTTAGTCTCTGCATGTAGAGAACAACCCGACGTATGTTACGTCGGGTTCTTTTAGCTGTTCTTTGCACCCTTTGAATTTCATTGTCCAGCGTTGTGATAGCTTCGGATAAGCGGGCTATTTCGACGAGCGTCTTATCGATTTCTTCTTCGATAACAGCGATGTCACTGTTTCGCTTAGCTAAGTGCTGTTTAAGCGCCTTAACGGCTTCATCGAGGCTTTTCAGAGCGTTTTCGCTTGGAATAATGTTCGAGAAATCTATTGGCGCACGGTAATATCCACTTTCCAAACCGCCGCCGGGTTCGAAGACGTCTCCGTTAACCGTAACCGCGCGGTACCCTTCATTACATACTGAAGACGCGGTTTTCTCGTCTGAAACTATGACAGTATCTCCGAAAATGAAGGATACGGCTGGCAAGTACTGTCTAGAGCATTTAACGAAGGCCGAGGCGATTCCAATGATGCCTCTGCGCCGCGGGGGCTTCACGATTCTAGCTCGGGTAATGCCTTTGAGAGGGATAATTTTTATTCTTCCAAGTTTAAGCCTTCTCAAAGTTTCGGTGCACGTGTAAGCCACGTCGAGGTCGTCTACAACTACGGCGTCCAGCCATCCGGCAGCGGCGGTTTCCAAGGCTCTTCTGTAGCGTCTATCCATTCTGATTAGCTTTTTAAAACGTCCGTGCACGCCTCCGATTACTCCTAGCTCGCCGAGTTCTTCGATGTTACGTAGAGCTTTTTCCTCAGCAGCTATTGTTTCGGCAAGTTCCTTCTGCGTGGCGAACTCCACCACCGCGCTTTTCGCTGATTCAGCGATTTTTTCAGCTTCGGAAATTTCCCGTTCTATAGCTTCTTTTTGAGCTCTTTTCCGCGCTAGAGTTTGTTCTAGGCTTTTCAGCCTGTTTTTCTGTTCTTTCTGAATTTCTTCTAGGTCTTTTACGGATTTTTGCAGTTCTTCCAAGGTCTCTGCGAAGCGTTGTTTCCGCGATGATAGGTCTGTTAGTCGGCGTTTCCGCGTTTTTATCGAGTTTTGAAGCCTCGCTGATTCGGTTCGAAGCTCAACAAGCCGTTGATAAAGCTTGTCTATCTGCTGTTCAAGCTCTCGCGTTTTAGAGCTGTTTTCATCGAGATGCTCCCAGAGCTGAGCTGTTTCCTTCATCAACGCTTCATGCTCAGCTTGTTTCATGGAAATTTCTTTCTGAAGAGCCGCGTAACGCCTCCGCAGTTTCCTTATTTTGAGTCTGTTCTCTTTTATTTCGTTGCGTAACTGTTCAAAGTGTTGGCGGTGGTTGTCTCGGACTTTTCTTAGTCCTTCGAGACTTATAGTTGCGGTGTTTATCTTCGAAGTGAGCTCGCTGAGTTTTGATTTGAGCTCTCCTATCTTCATTTGAACCTGAAGAACTCGGGCTCCACCCTCCTCCACCATTTCGGAGCTGAGTTTTCGCCATTCAAGCTCCACTGCACGTCTTTTCGAACGAAACTTTTCCCGTAGCTGCCTTAGTTTTTCAACTTTCTTTTCGACGCGTTCAACCTGAGCGGACAGTGTTTGAGATTCTTTCTGAAGCTGGAAGATTTCGTATGAGAGCTTCTTAATCTCAAGCCGTTTTATTTCGTTCCGTAGAAAACGGTATCGCAGAAGCTCGTTTCGCTCTCTCTCGAGGTCGTCAACCCGCTTCTGAACCTCATCGATTCTTCCCATAGCTGTGCGGATAGCCAAGTCCGCGGCTCGAAGCTTCTCCTCAGCCTCAGCCTTCTCCGCGTCGTACTGCGCAATCCCAATTAAGTCCTCGATTATCTTTCGCCGCTCAACCGAAGAGATGTCGGTCAACCGCGTTATGGTTCCTTGCATTATAAGGTTATGCCCAGAGGAAGTTATCCCCGACATCGAAAGCATTTCGAGAATTTGAGTTCGTGAAACCCTCCGACCGTTCAACCTGTAAATGCTCTGCCCATCTCTCCGAACCTCACGGGAAACGGTGACTGTAGCTGTGTCTACAGGTATTCTTCCATCAGAGTTATCGAACTGAATTACTACCTTGGCAGATATGGCGCGTTCTATTCCAGCTTCAGGTGACCCGTGGAAAATAAGCTTGGATGCCGAGTCGGCTCGGAGACGTCTAACGCTCAGTTCGCCTAGAGCGAACAGTATCGCATCAACAATGTTTGTTTTCCCACTTCCGTTGGGTCCTGTTATAACCGTGAAGCCTTTATCCAACGTGATAGTAACTTTCTGGGAACCGAAGGATTTGAATCCTCTGATTTCTATTTTTTTAATGTAAGGCATGTCGCATCGTCCTCGCCTCGAAACAAGCTTTAACGTCGAGGCTTTGTTCTATATTATTGTTCTATAATTCAGAGCTATTTCAAAGTTTTAACAGTTGTGTAAATTTTTGCGGTATTTTTAATGGGCTTATTCATGTTTTTTAGCCATTTTTCTGATAAAGGCTTTTATCCGCTCCTTATCGCCGCTTATGAGAAAATACCCGTCAGGCTGCCTTTTACATGAGAGATTCTCCTCTTCAGCTATTCTACGTATAACTTCTTCAGGAGTTTCTGCTGAAGCTTTTATTCGAATCCATTGTTCTTCCCGTGGAACCCCTGGGACAAAGTGGGAAACAGAAGAGCCAGCTTCAGCTTCATCTTCTATGGCTTTCTCTCGAGCCTTTGTCAATTTTTCAATCCATTCTTTGAAAAATTCTTCGCCTATTGTTTGGGCTTCTGAGAAAAGGAAAAACTCCACGTTTGACAAGTACTGTTCGATTTTCGGAATAACCGTTCCCTCACATGTCTTGTCAGCTTTTGCTACTTGAATCAGTGTTCTAGCCGAACGTAAATCCTGCATGATATTGGCGGGGATTTGTTTGCCCTTTTTTCTGAATTCGGTAACCATGTCTGACAAAACCTTCCAAACAGCTTCATATGCCAAATCTTGTTCCTCCAACAACATTTACTTAAAGGAAGCGTTTAACAGCTTCTTTGCCGAGCATTCCGACCTTGACACCTAAGGCTTCGGCTTTGGAGGAAGCCACCTTAACTTCTTTGTTCAGCATTTCTTCGAAGGTTTTTACACCCGATACAACAGCAGCGGCTACGCCGAGTTTTTCAGCAGCCTCCATGTTTAGGAAGCCGCACATGAGGAAGCCGCGTTTGCCTACTATCAGCATTAAAGGCGGAGATTCTGGCAGTTCCACCTTCAAGCCTAATGCCGTTTTACCATCAAAGCCAAGTTGAGCTATGTGAATCATGCTTTTTCATTCCTTTATTGTCAGTTTCGATTATGGCTTAAATAAGGATTGTGATAAAATAGGAGCGAAGGACAAGCTATGTTGACACGGCTCAAGAAGAAGTTCCAGTCAAAAATCGCTTCTGTAGCAGAGAAGCTAGGGAACGCCGGGTTCACGCCTAACACCATGAGCCTTCTAGGAATCCTTCTAGCTGTTTTGTCAGCAGCATTCTATATAAACGCGAAAGATTCTCACCTGTTCACTTTTTTAGCCGCTGTTTTACTGTTGCTTTCGGGATTATGCGACGCGTTGGATGGCGCAATCGCCCGTGTATGTTCGAAAACAACGGTTTTCGGAGGTTTTTTCGACTCGGTTTTAGACCGGTATGCCGATGCTTTGGTCTACTCAGCTATAATCCTCGGAGGCTTATGCGAACTTCACTGGGGCGCCATAGCACTGGTTGGTTCTCTGCTCGTTAGTTACACGCGGGCGAGGGCTGAAGCTGAAAAAGTGAACATGGAGTCGGTGGGTTTGATGGAAAGACCGGAACGGATTATCATAGTTGCGATAGCCACATTAGCGGGAATATACGTGGAGGACGCGTTAAACTTCGGGATTCTCCTTTTAGCAGTATTAACAAACATTACAGTTATGCAGAGAATTTTCTATTTCTACAAGAAAACCAAACCGAATAAGAGTGGAACTTAAGCGTTTATCTTCTACGCCGCTTTCTCCGCTCGTTTTTAGAGCGAACTTTTACTATTCCACGGTGAACCGCGCATGAGACACAGTAATATTTAGTTTGCACAGCTGTCGGAAGATACGCGCCTTTCTGACGAAGCTCCTTAGCCAAAGAAGGATCAACTAGGGAAACTCGTCTAGAAACTTTTTTGGCTTTGTCCCTTGGAACAAGCTCACCACAACTGGCACATTGCACATATCCGCTTCTACCTTTGCCGCCTTTCGACCTTCCACGACTTTTCCTTTTAACAGGCAATCCTCATCACACAGAGCTTTAAAGTTCGATATTTAGAAATGAAACTTCACTTATATATCTGTTCTTAATTTCAGAATCTTCGCAATATTTGCTTCCGGGTCAATTCGCGGCGCTATTTTACCTTTACTCGAGGTGAACAGGGTTGTTACTCCTGGGCCGTGGCCTGAGACGACGGAGTTGCAGTGCACCACTATTCCGACGGTTACTGCGCCTTTTCGGTATAGCCTACCATAAGTGCTGTCCGCGTCCATTATGGCTACGAGGTCGCCGAGACGTAGATCTTCCAGCCCGTAGGCTTCCACTGTGGGCTTATCGAAGAGTTGAATGTCATAGTCTCCGGAATAGGTTTGGGTGGCTCCTAACCCGGAACCCATGATTTTCGCTGGAATCTGGTGGGTAACTGGGATTTCCAGCTTGTCTCCTGCAGGTTTGATGTCGAGGGCTTCCAGAAAGCCGGGGTCGATGTTCATGACTTTTATTTCCGGGAAGTCGAGAAGCTTCAGTCCTAACCCATAGGTCTTTATCAAAATCTTGTCCCCTATCAAAAGTTTTTCAAGCGTTTCCGGTGGAAAGTCTACTAGCACGTGTTCTATTCCCCCATGTTTTCCAGTTACTACGCCTTTTGCGCCTTTTGCGTCTCCGCTTACAACCGTGGCTTCGTTGCCTACGCACGATAGGATGTTAAACGCGCGGTTGGCTGGGGAGTAAACGTCTTCTTTTTCTCGGTTTTGAACGCTTACGCCGGGTTCAACATGGTCGGCTTCCCATCCGCAAGCCGGGTCTCCAACCCGTATGTTATAGGTTATTCCGCCAACGCCGGGCAAAACAACCGGCTGCCCATCCGCAGAGATTCTGTAGGGGCTTCGACCGTAGATGGGACTTGTTACCTCACCTACGACTGAGAGCTTTACAAGTTTTTCCTTGTTCGTTCTTAACACCATGCTTCCTCCTAGGAGCGTTCTATTATGTTTCGAGTTGCTGATAAAATTTGGCTTTGCTGGATACGTAGGGTATATAAACAAGCGTTGGGAATACAAACGGTAACAGGGAGAAAAGCGAAATGGCGAATGTTGTGGTTTCATATAAGATATTTCCAACCGACGTCACTGTAGAGTTCGAACAGCTCAAAAAAGCGATTGAGAATAGCCTTCCAGAATTCGCTTCGATCTACGGCTACGGCGAGGAACCCATAGCCTTCGGCTTGAAAGCGTTAATTGCTCACATAAAGATTCCCGAAGACAAGTCTGGAGTACTCGAAGAGCTCGAGAACAAACTTCAGCAGATAGAAAACGTCAGCCAAATACAGACGATAATGGTGCGTAGAACTCGATAGACGAACGAAACTTTAAATACGCAAACAAGGTTTCAACCATCTAGAAATTCTCTTAAGGAGAGCATCCCAAAATGGGTGAAGTTCAATTACGAGTGGCAGACGCGAGGCAAAGAGATGTTGGAAGAGGAATCGCTAGAATAGACCAGCAGACGATGCAGAAACTCGGGATATCAGCCGGAGATGTCATAGAAATAACGGGAAAACGCACCACCTCAGCAATAGCATGGCCAGCCTACACCGAAGACCAGAACCGCGGCATCATACGCATAGACGGTTTCACACGGAAAAACGCCGGGGTAGCAATCAACGAATACGTTATCGTAAGGCCCGCGAAGGTAAAGAACGCGTTAAGCGTCACCCTCGCCCCCGTTGACATGCGCCTCAACGTGGACGAAGATTTTACACGTTTCGTTAAGAACCGCCTTATGGAACGCACCGTCACAGAAGGAGACACAACCCTCGTCATGATGCTTGGGCAAGCCATACCCTTTACAGTGACGAAAACGCGTCCTCACGGAATAGTTCGCATAACCCAGGACACAAAACTGCAGATATTAAGCGAGCCGGCGCCGGAAGCCCGGGGAATGCCTAGAACTACCTACGAGGATATAGGGGGACTGCACGAAGAGATTCAACGCGTAAGAGAAATGGTTGAGCTGCCGCTTCGGCATCCGGAGCTCTTCCAAAGGCTCGGAATAGAGCCGCCGAAAGGCGTGTTGCTCCACGGTCCACCGGGATGCGGGAAAACGCTGCTAGCGAGAGCAGTAGCCAACGAGTCTGAGGCCAACTTTTTCGCTATAAATGGACCTGAAATAATGAGCAAGTTTTACGGCGAGTCAGAAGCTCGTCTCCGCGAAATCTTTCAGCAGGCACAGCAAAACGCGCCTAGCATAATCTTCATCGATGAGCTTGATGCGATTGCACCTAAACGGGAAGAAGTAACCGGGGAGGTAGAAAGGCGAGTTGTCGCCCAGCTTTTGGCGTTGATGGATGGCTTAGCGGGAAGGGGAAACGTTATTGTGATAGGAGCCACAAACCGCCCAGACGCCCTTGATCCTGCGCTGCGGAGACCCGGAAGGTTCGATAGAGAAATTGAAATAGGAGTACCCGATAGGCAGGCGAGATACGAGATATTGCAGATTCACACCCGGGGAATGCCCCTCGCCGAAGACGTAAACCTCCGCAAACTGGCTGAAATAACCCACGGCTACACGGGCGCAGACCTAGCTGCGCTGTGCCGCGAAACAGCTATGAAAGCTTTGAGGCGATACTTGCCTGAAATAAACTTGGAAGAAGAAAGGATACCGCCAAGCGTGCTGGAGAAAATGGAAGTCAGAATGGAAGACTTCTTGAACGCGTACAAGGAGATAACGCCCACAGCCATGCGTGAGGTTTACATAGAAGTCCCAGCGGTCCACTGGGACGCCATAGGCGGACTCCACGAAGTTAAGCAAGAATTAAGAGAAGCCGTCGAATGGCCAATTAAAAAGCCTGAAATGTTCAAGAGGCTTGGAATAAAACCTCCGAAGGGCGTATTACTCTACGGTCCACCGGGATGCGGCAAGACTTTGCTGGCGAGGGCGGTTGCAACCGAAAGCGAGGCAAACTTCATAACGATTAAGGGTCCAGAAGTGTTTTCGAAGTGGGTCGGCGAGTCTGAGAAAGCCATTAGGGAAGTATTCAGAAAAGCCCGAATGGCAGCGCCATCTGTAATATTCTTCGACGAGTTCGACGCTTTAGTTCCTAAGCGGGGAATGGGCTACGCGGACAGCGGAGTAACTGAACGGGTGATAAGCCAGCTT
>Ga0116200_10001063_pt1 | contig 10325 bp, 8 predicted proteins | sample Mar14436cmmetaG_FD_94478 | JGI IMG/M metagenome (GOLD analysis project Ga0116200, IMG submission 94478) | Marine hydrothermal vent microbial communities from Guaymas Basin, Gulf of California to study Microbial Dark Matter (Phase II) - Marker... ... | reverse complement strand
CCCAGAGTGGGCGGGTCCACCGCTGGGCCTCTCCTTCGGCCTGGCGCTGGGGCTCGCGTCTTGGTCGGAGGGGGGATTCCTCGAGGTCACTCTCAGCATAGTCATTGCCGTGCTGATAGCCGGGAAGGTAGACGCCAGAGCGCACTACTTTGGGCTGGCGACGTACCTAGCGTTGCTATCACTCTCGCCGATAAGGCCTGGGTGGATTCTAATCCCGTTGACCGCGCTGGCCTACGCCGACGAGCCGGCCAGCGACGCGGCGGACAGGGGCGCGGTAGCTGGACTCTTGGGGATGTTCCTTAGGGCGAGACCCTTCCTGAAGCTTGGGATCCTCGCGCTGCTTCTCGCGGGGTCCCTTACGCCCTACGCCGCGTTGGGAGGATGGGGGTTTGACCTCGGATACGATGCTGTGGGGCTCATCATTCCAGTGACGGTAGGACGTAGCTCCCTGCACGAACAGCTCTAAGGAGGGCTCAAGGAAAGAGAAAGGGGAGAAGGACAGGTAGGTGGCTACCTCTTGAGCGAGAACTCCACGGCTCCGAAGGGACAGTCCTCAATGCAGCGACCGCAGGAGATGCACTCAGAATCTCCTGGCTTCTTGAACCTCATTGGACAGTTCTTGGTGGCCAGGCAGATCCTGCAATTCTTGCAGCGGTCGTTCGTTATTATCTTGGCCCCCCTGATCCCCGCTCTGGCTAGGATCTCGAGGAGCGCGCCTAGCGGGCACCCGTACCTGCAGAAGAACCTCGGCACGATTGCTGACAGCAGGAGCGTCACCACGCCTATGGCCAAGAGGACCTTCCCGAGAGCAGAGGCGGGCGCCGCCAGAGCGTTGGCGGTCGTGGTCACCGTCCTCAGCGGGCAGTGCTCGCACAGCCAAGCCGTGGCCGTCAGCAGGACTAGCCCGATTATTGCCGCGAGGGCGACGAACTTCAGCCACCTGAGCTTGCGGTCTAGCTCCTCCGGCACCTTCACCTCGGCGTGCCCCAGCGCAAGGAGGTCCTGAACAGCGCCCAGAGGGCAGATCCAGCCGCACCAAGACCTCACGAAGAGCACAGACACGCCGAAGGCTATCAGCGGCACCGCTATGTACGGGTTGAGTAGGCTGAACGGCGGGAAGGAGGTGCGCAGGTAGAGGAACAGGTACTGGGGAACCGCGAGTGGGCAGAAGGGACAGATGTAGCCTTTCGCCACGATGGGCACGGCCACGAAGATGAGCGTCACGGCCGCGAGGAAGGCGTACCTCACGTTGGTTAGAACCCTGGACCCCTTGACCGCCACCCCCTTCTCATCCACATGCGCGGGCTTGCCGAGGCGAGACGCTAGCACGATTAGCGTCAGTGCGCCTATGCCGTAGAGCAGGGACGTCCTGAGTCCGAGGAGCGAGTTGAGGGACTTCTCGATCCTCTGGGCGAGAGGCTGGCTTGGGGTTTCTACCTCGGCCCCACCCGGGGCCAAGCCAATGACCTCGACGGTGACGTTCTCCATGTCGCCGAATGGGCAACCTTCTCCGTAGTGGTAGACGACGTTGACGGTCCCGTTCCCGTTGACCTGCAGCTTTATGGTCCACTTCGCGCTCATCCCGTCGGCGCTCACCTCCGGCTCAGAGACCGAGAGTACCTGCACGTCCCCCGTTACGTTGCACTCCAGCCGCCAGCTGGGGTAGGGGCACGGCTGTGGGTGGAGGAACTCAACTACGGCGGTCACATTAACTGCGTCGCCGACCGCTGCGGCCACTGTGGTCGGCTCCACCGTGAGGATGTCGGCTGCCTGCAGCGCGCCGACGAACGCCAGGCCGACGGCCGACAGCAGCAGGCCGTAGAATAGAGCGGTTCTAGCCAGTTCCCTTCCGCGTCCCCTGATGCTCAGAACCCCGCGCTTCAGCCTAGCCAGCAGTACGCTCAGCGACCCGAAGAGCCCCCCGGCAGCCACGGCGACTACTGGGCAACAGCCGCCCAGCGGGCAGGCGGAGCATGTCACCAGCCGAGTTGCGAGGAGGGCAGGTAAGGCTACCACTGCTAGCTTCTTCAGAATCCTTCTGAGCTTAGCTCTGTTCACGACCACCATTGCTCTCCACAAGTATCTCAACCGGACACGCAACCCTCCTTGGGGTAGGTTGGTAAAATTTTCCAAAAGTGAGGAGAGGGGATACTGCGGCAGCAGCCCCATGTTGGCGAGCTGCTGTGCTACGTTAGCCAGTCCAAGCTCCTCGAGTTTCTGCTTGGTTGGCCTGCCTGTCTGCTTGTCTCACCCTCTGTACTCGAGGTACTCGTCCAGCCAGCTCTCGTACTACTGTTTGTCGAAACACGAACCCGGCGTTCGGCCCTGGCGTGAGCGGCTCCTCGAACTCCCTGTCAGGAGGCTTCATGTCCGCCCTAGAGATGCCAACCTCCCTGATGTTGCAGCAGGCCTCTAGGTTGAAAGATCCTCTCGCCGAGTATGAGCTTGTCGTAGGTCCCAAATCCCCAGCCGGTCACGGCGTTGAGCACGTCGGTCATCAGCTTGGTGGTCAGAGCCTTGCTCCTGTACACGAAGAAGCAGGTCACCAGAGGGCCGGTCCCGGCCTTGGTGTCCTGGCTCCTGTTGGGTCACGGATCCTTCTCCTTCTCGGCGTAGAGCCTCCAACACTCAGAGCCCTCCATGTGGCAGCCGCCTCTGTTGCCCGTTATGTACGTGAAGCGGCCCAGTAGCCGTGGTACTGCAGGAGCTTGTTCCTCGGGTGGTGGCTGGCTATCTCGTTGCCCTTGGCCTGGTAGGCTATCTTCCACTGGTCCTTCATTCCCTTCTTCTCTACCTGCTCGGCGATGAACTTTACTCCCTCCTCAGGAACTCACCCGACTTCATTCCGAACGTCGTGTTGGAACTATCCTTGGTCTGCACGTTAGTAGCAGGTACTGGGACCTCAATTCTTTAACGAATGTGCGCCGATGGCTCACGCAAATGCTGGTCGCTCTTGCCAGCGACATACGACTACACGTCCCCGATGGCTGCGCCTTCAGCGTCTTCAACAGCCCGTACCCTATGCACAGGGGGTGCGGCGCGCTGGACGTCTATAGTGAGGAGGCCCTCATGCCTGCCGAGGAGGGCAGGGTCTTAGAGGTCAGGTGGTTCCGCGGGCCCAAGAAGAGAGGCTGCGACCCCAGGGAGCCCGTGATATTGATCTCTCTCGCGAGAGGACTCATACTCAAGGTCATGCACGTTGAGCCTCACGTGGAGCCCGGCGAGAGGCTCTCCCTCTTCGATCCCATAGGAAGAGTGCTCAGGTCGTGCTACCTCTGCCCCTGGTCGGACCCTCACGCGCACTTCGAGGTCAAGGTGTCGAAGCCCTACAGGGCTGGCGGCTGGGTCAGCCTCGACCTCTCTCCCCTGATCTCCGCGATGCCGGATCCGCCGAGACCCCGCGCCTCGTTCATCGTCCACGAGGTGAGGAGGGAGTACATCTGGCTGCGGCCTAAGGCCCCCCAGTGGGCCGGGCTGGCGGCCATAGTGCGCGACAGGCTGGCCTACGTGGATGGAGGGATTCCCCACTACGGGTACGGCGCCGCTCTGGGTGCGGGGATGGGCAGGGTCTCCTGGGTCGACGGCTCAGTGATAGGGGAGCCCGCGGCCCTCGGGGACTTCGGCCTGCTCTTCCACGCCACGTCCAAGCCAGCTGCGAGCGGAGTAGAGTGCAGAGGGGTCGGCTCCTATCTCGGGGAGGGGAGGCTGAAGCTGATCGTCAGGAGGGAGGAGCACGGCTGGTCCGAAGGCGACGAACTCGAGCTGACCTTCCAGCGCTCAATCCAACGCTGAGGCTGGGCCAGATGGCTGTCACGGAGACTCCCACGGACTGCGGCTGGAGCCATCCCAAACGGGCCACCGTTCCGCAATCCAGGTCGAGAGTTCTAGGAGCACCTGAGCTGGCATAATGCTGCGGTTCTCCCGGGATAGTGACTAGAGCGAGGGACACGCTTTCGTGATGCTCTGACCACCTCTGCTGCTCGATTGACGAGATGTACCTGAGCCTCTCCCTCTCCCACTTGAGGTAGATCTGCGCGATCTCGTCGAACGTCATCCATACGACCTTGCCCTGCTTCACCAGCGGGTCCACCACCCGGGTTAGCCACTCGTCGTAGGCCCTGAGCACCCTCTCTACTTCCTCCTCGGTACCCCCCGTCTGGTACAGGTGGGAGCTCACCCACCACACGTTGATGAAGCGGTCGTCTACCTTCTGGAGCGCCGCCATGAGCGACTGAGTGGCGTGCTCGAAGCACTTCTCGTCCCTCCTGCAGTCTATCTCAAAGCTCTCCTCGCTGCTGAACCACCCGGGGATGTAGACTAGCCCGCCAGCGTCGTCGTGCACCAGCCACCTCGGGTCTGAGAGGTCGATCATCTGCGCGTGGGGTAGGATCCAGGGGTGAAGCCACCTCGGCGGCTTCCCCGTACTCTGGTGGTAGGGCTTCTCGACGGCGGTCATCGAGGTGAATCCCAGGCCGCCCTCGACTAGCCCGAGCAGGCTCACATCCTCCATCTCGAACCCTCCGCCCAGGTTGGTCGGCTCGACTCCGAGGGCTGCCGCGACGGCCTCCTTGACCTCCCGGGTGTAGGCGAGCTTCTCCGCGTCAGTATCCAGGCCGAGTTCTCTGATGTGGTGCCCCATGTGGCTCTGAACCCCGACGCCGTGTCCCCTCTCCCTCAACTCCCTCAGTATGTACCTTCCGAACTTTACGTCGGCCCTCGCGAAGTTCTTCTCCGTCTGGATCGAGAGCTTGGCGCCGTGGGCCTCGAATACCGCCGCCAGCCCCTCCAGTACGTCCGCGTACCTCTCGAAGGTGGCCCTATCCTCGTCGTAGTACTTCTTGCTCCCGCCCGGAACCTCCTCTATGTGGAGCTGGAATGCCACTATCAGCACAGGCCTGCCGCAGTCGAATGGGCTAGACATCCAGTCCTCTGAAGCCTCACACACTCCATCTCCCCCGTTCGGAGGTATCCGAACCGTTTTGAGGAGGTCGGACTCGACCATGGTGGGCGTCTCGTCTTCGAAGAACTCCCTCGCCTCGTCGAAGTACTCCCGGAGGGGCATCGAGTGGCCTAGGTCGTGCCAGAACAGCTCCCTCTCAACCGCGTGGATCGCGGAATTGTAGGCTATGGTGCAGGCTTCTGGCGTGAGGAGGGTGTCCTTCAGGCCGCAGTGGAAGTGGATCCTGCCGGTGTAGTTAGGCAGGAAGTACATGGGATCGATCTCCCTGAGAACCTCCTCGTCGTCCAGCCAAGAGGGGTGCTCCCCCACTGAGCCGTATGTGAAGACGTACTGCAGGTCTGCAGAGGCCAGGAGCAGTTCAGCCTTGTCTATCCGGGCGCCCTTCCCCAGCGCCACGCCAGACACTATGCTGCCGAGGCTCCTAGAGATGAGGTAGACCTCGCTCGCTCCGTCCGCCCTGAGGTACTCCGCTATCGCGACTATCTCATCCGACGCCTGCTTCACGAGGCTGGGGAGCTCCTCCGCTCCTAGGAACCTCCCCCTCTCTCCGTGGTACGGGAGGTCGAACGCAAACGTCCCGTAACCCAGTTCCTCGAACGCACTCATGTCATCGAGCCAGGTCTCCTTTCTTCCCCCAAGCCCGTGAACGAATATGATGACCTTCTTGTTCCACCCATCCGGCTTGTGGTAGATGTGAGGGATGCTTTCCACGATCGCGGCCCAGTCGGTCTCTCCTCCTGACTCAGGCGGCTGAGTTGGCTGAGGGGTCGGCTTTGGGGGCTTGCTCCCTCTGGGCTTCTCCGTGGTGGGCGGGGGCTGCGTGGTTGGCTGCGTCGGCGGTGGCGCAGGAGTAGCCTTAGGTCCGATCGGGATCAACCCCAGGTAGAAGGCCAGGCTCAAACAAATGATGGCGAGACCGACCAAGACGAGCAGGGCTGACTTTCCCATGGCGACCAAGACCCGCCGCCTCGCAAACTATAGTTAGTTTTGGGATCGTTGGTATAGACGATGGGTACGCGGGCTCTCGGATTCCACTGCGGCGGCTGACGCCACCACGAGGCCCGAGCGACGTAGGCGCCTTATTGTTAGAAGGGAAAACTCAACCTGCGATGGGCGAGGAACTCTCTAGGCTCTACAGGATAGCCCCTTGGCCCGAGGACCCGTACGCTGAGGAGGGGAGGAAGAGGTACGAGGCCGCGAAGGAGGAGTTCAGCGATCTGATCAAGCACGACTGGCTGTCCGAACTCATCCAGAGCCGGGAGATCGTTAGGCTGCTCGACGTGTGCGGTGGAACGGGGATAGGGGGCGTGGCTCTCGCGAGGGCCCTGCGGGACATTGGGAAGAGCGTAGAGTTGACGGTCCTGGATCTGAGGAGGGACGCCTTAGAGGTAGCGGAGAGGTTCGGCAGGGAGGAGCTAGGGGAAGTCAGCGTGGTGCAGGGCGACGCAACGAGGCTGGCAGACCTCGGACTCGAGGCAGATGTATGCCTCGTCTACGGGCTCGCCACGCCTCACTTCAACCCGTGGAGCATGGTGAAGCTGATGGCCGGCCTGGCCGACGCCCTGGTTGACGACGGCCTGCTGATAGTGGAGGAGGCCGATAGGGTCTACACGATCCTCTACCTGAGGGGCTACAAGGAGTGGCTCCCCGAGAGGGCTAGCGAGGACAGGATCTTCGTGACTGTTCACTCAGGGTACGACTTCAGGAAGGGAGTCTTCAAGAGGCTGGGCCTGGAGCTCAAGTCCGGGGAGGGGCCAGTCCCTATGGAGGTCCACTTCTGGAGCTTAGCAGGTCTTATGGCCTTGGCCTGGCCATTCTTCGAGGATGTGGACTTTGTGGCGGAGTGGGGAAGGCCATGGCATGGCTTCGTTCTTGCCAAGAACCCAAGGCGGAAGCTAAGTTCCCCCGACTTTGAGAAGACGCCTAGAACTCTGGAGGCCAACTGAGTTCTCTCGCTGCTCTCGTTTAATTGATTCAGCCGCGGCGGCCAGATTGGATGTCGGCCTCCAACGACGTGCTTGAGTTTGGGCCCGCGGTCGTGTTTAGGGTCTGCTGCGGACCTCTAGACAGCCTCTGCTATCTGGTAGTCGATAGGGAATCTGACGAGACCGCTCTGATCGACGCGGGCTGTCCGGCCGATGTGATCCTCAGGACGTTGGAGGATCTGGCACTCCAGCCTAAGTTCATACTGGTGACTCACACGCACTTCGACCACATCAGCAGCGCGAGGGAGATCTCGGAGTCTACGCGAGCGCCCGCGATGGCCCATCCTGCCGACGTTGAGATGCTCCCGAGCTATTGGATGTCGCGCCTCGGAGAACCGCCGCGCCTAGAGCCGAGCGTGGAGGACGGGATGGAGCTAGAGTTTGGGGGTCTGAGGGTCAGGGCAATTCACACTCCGGGACACACTCCTGGGAGCGTCTGCTACCTAGTAGAGGAGGCTGGCGTGATCTTTACCGGAGATACTCTCTTCAGGGGGGCTGTGGGCAGGACGGATTTCGCTGGAGGCGATCCCGACGCGCTCAGGGCGAGCCTCTCCCGACTCGCGACGCTACCCGACGAGACTGTGGTTCTCCCTGGCCACGGGAGGGAGACGACCATAGGAGCGGAGAGGGACTGGCTTAGGAAGAGAGGGCTCATCTGAGCGATGGACCCGAGCGCAGATGTGCGCTGAGGCGCTTAGGCGCGATCGTTTTAATCGTGCACTTCTGGGGCTCCATCAAGCTCTCTAGCCACTCTCACCACCCAGCCGAGTGTTGCGGGTGAGCCATCGTGAGGCTACGCTTGAGAGATGCCCTCAGAGGCAACATGAAGACGCTCACGATAGTCTCAGCGCTGGGAGGAGCGTACTCCGCGATGGTCGAGGTCGTTACGCAGCCGCTGATGCTGGACTTGGGCGCATCCATGGCAGTAATAGGGCTCTTGATGAGCCTGAGCGGGTTTAACGGCCTCATACCAACTCTGGTGCAGCCAATAGCGGGCGCGCTGTCAGACATTAAGGGACGGAGACCGTTCCTGCTTGCCGCTCGGCTCATGACTCTGCTCTCTCTCCTCTCCTTCTTGGCCGCCAGCATGCTTGGAACTCCGCTCCTCCTGCTCCCGGCTGTGATATTCCTAGGCGCCTCAGCGATAGGATGGCCCGTGTGGGATGCCGCCGTGGCCGACTCGACGGATAAGGGACAGAGGGGGCTGGCTTACAGCCTCCTGATGACCGCGGCGATCTTGCCGGGTCTCTTTACAAGGCCTCTGGGGGGCCTCATGGCCGACAGGCTTGGGTACGCCGCCGTATTCGCTGTGGCCGCGGCCCTAGAGGCGACGTGCCTGGCGGCACTGTGGTCTGGCTTCAAGGAGGGCTGGGAGGCAGTCGCCGACAGAATATCGCTCAGGGAGATAATAGCGCGGTGTCTGAACCCGCCAAAGGGTACGCGAGCGTTCTACATCCTCAGCGGTCTAGACGCCCTATTTTGGGGCACCAGCCTGGGCATACTGTCTGGGATCTTGGTCGACCACTTCGGCCTGACAAACTTTGAGCTGGGTGTGCTCTTAGCAGTCTTCAGCGCTTCTCTCGCCGCCACTCAGCTCCCGATAGGGGGTCTGATCGACAGGATGGGAGCTAAGCCTATCATGATCTGCTCCGAACTCTTGGGAGCGCCTACCGCCATCATACTAATCTTGGCATCGAGCCTCTGGCACCTCCTGGCAGCCGAGGTCCTGATGGGACTCGTGATGGCGACCTGGATTCCGGCAAGCAGAACCTACCTCTCCAAGGTGGCCCACGTAGACGACATCGGCGGGTCCATGGGGAGGCTTAGCGCCTTCAAAGGCCTCGTCGGCTTTGCGGCTCCTGCAATAGGTGGAGTGCTGTACGAGCGCTTAGGGTTAATAGGCCCCTTCCTACCCACGATGATAGGCTCGCTGGGCCTCGCGGTAGCGATGCTGATCCTCTTGGAGGAGGCCTGAGCCTCAAACTGATTTTTAACGCACCGTGCACTCTGGGTGTGAAGCGGATGAGGAAGCCGAGGAACTTCTCTTGGGTAGACGAGCACGTGGCTGGCTCTGCTATGCCGAGGAGCAGGGAGGAGATTCAGTGGCTCCACTCCGCCGGAGTGAGAGCCGTGATATCGCTCGACCCAGGGTTGCCGGACGAGGTCGTGGAGGCGATGAGGGAGCTTGGGATGGCTCACTACGTGATTCCTGTGGAGGATTTCTCCGCCCCCACGGTTGAGGAGTTGGAGCAAGCGGTTAGAACAATCGAAGAACACGCGTCGAGGGGGGAGAAGGTGGTGGTTCACTGCTTCATGGGCTGCGGGAGGACGGGCACGATCTTGGCGGCCTACTTCGTCTGGCAGGGAGCGGAGCCAGACAGGGCCATAAGGGATATCAGATCTCTCAGGCCATGCTCCATTGAGACCGAATCCCAGGAGGCGGTAATCTACTGGTTCTGGAGGTACCTCCAGTCGAGAAGGAGACCTGGGTGAAGCCGAGGAGGCTGAGCGCGTCGGCGCTCGACGATCTGGGAGCCAACCTGAGCGGATCGGATCGACGTTCGCAGGACATCGCCTAAATTTCCGCGCGGGCTGTCAGCACTGAAGCTCCCTTACTATGCCGGTCGCGCGCAAGGGGGGCGGGAGCCGCCCCCAGGCCCGCCTCCTGCGAGTGTGGGTCCCCCGCGAGGCGACCTCTGAGGGCGGGGAGAGGAGAGAGGTCTGGAAGCTGACCGTCGTCAGGGCTTGTCCATCCTGTGGCGGAGCCTTAGAGTTGGACGACAGGTTTGGTTACGTAGCCTGCCCCTCGTGTGGCTGGAGGGCAAGGCTGGCCGATTCTCACAGGCTCACCATCTCAGCCGAGAGAGTGAGAGAGGCTGCGGAACTCCTCAGGAGAGCTTCTCTCCTAACCTTGAGCGACCCCGTGATTCTGGGGAGGATCCAGGCGGCGATCCGCCTAGTTACGTGGCTGGCGGAGGATCTAGAGGGACTGGCAGGGCTCAGGAAGGAGGCCGAGCTAGACTCCCTGGGCGTGGATACGTGAGTTCCTCTAAATTCTCTAGATCTTTTGAGATTAACATCTAAATGTCTTTGACGGAATATTTGCTATCTCCCATATCTTCATTATTAGTTTCCCATCTCGAGGCGATTCGGAATATTAACCCGCGCTATTTCACCCCCTCATCAGAATGTGCTGAAAAGTTTCACAAAGAGCTGATTGATCCAATGATCCGCTTGAGAGCCGTAAGATAATAAGAAATCGTTAAAATCAAAAAGCAGCCTCGGCCTCTCGGCGTGGATGACAGATGAACCTCAACGAGGAAGCAAATCGCGCAAGGCTATTTTTGGGGCTGACCCAGGAGGACTTGGATACCTTAGAT
>Ga0116200_10001062_pt1 | contig 10325 bp, 11 predicted proteins | sample Mar14436cmmetaG_FD_94478 | JGI IMG/M metagenome (GOLD analysis project Ga0116200, IMG submission 94478) | Marine hydrothermal vent microbial communities from Guaymas Basin, Gulf of California to study Microbial Dark Matter (Phase II) - Marker... ... | reverse complement strand
TTAAGGCTAAAACTTTAAAAGGTGCTATTAAAAGTGTACTAGGTACAGCGTTGAGCATGGGTGTTTTAGTTGAAAATAAGAGTCCCAAACTCGTTCAGAAAGAGATAGATCAAGGAATATACGATGATCTGATAAAAAGATATGAGAGAGGTGGATAAAGAATGAGTTTTCCTTTAACTAGACTGGCTGAAGCGATAAAAGAAGCTAAGGAGAAATGTAAGCCGAGAAGATTTACACAAAGCGTCGAGTTAATAGTTACTTTTAGAGATCTCGACGTTAAAAAGCCTGAGAACAGATTAAACCTCACTGTGGTACTGCCTCATCCGCCTAAAAACAAAATACCCAAAGTTGCGGTTATTGCGTCAGGTGACTTAGCGCTAAAGGCAAAAGAAGCTGGTGCCGATCTGGTAATAGACCGGGATGAGCTAGCAAAAATAGCATCAGACAAGAAGCAAGTGAAGAAGATAGCATCAGAATATGACTTTTTCTTTGCGCAAGCGGATATGATGCCTTTAGTGGGAAGGTTTCTAGGTAGATACTTAGGTCCAAGGGGAAAAATGCCAACACCGATACCTCCAACTGCTGATATTTCGGCATTTATCGAAAGAGCCCGTAAGTCAATAAGGTTAAGAATGAGAAACCAACCTCAAGTAATGTGCAGAATAGGTTCCGAGGAACAGTCTAGTGAGGAAATAGTTAGAAATGCTGAAGAGGTGTTAAATGCTATAACAAAACGCATTGATCCAAGACATATAAGTAAGGTATATATTAAATTGACTATGGGTCCAGTTGTGGAAGTTAAAAGAAGGTGATATAATTATGTCACTTTATAAGGTTGAATATAAAAGAACTAAGCCTGTTGCACCATCAAAGGTTCGAAAATTAGAAGAAATTAAGGAGTATCTCAAGAAGCATAAATACCTAATTTTTGTAGATATAAATGGTGTTACTGCTCCTGTTCTTCACGAAAGCAGAAGACTACTTAAAGAGGATGGTTCTATCCTTAAGGTTATAAAGAACACTCTCATGAGGATTGCTATTGAAGAGGTAAAAGAAGAGAAGCCTGGTATTGAGAATATCGAGTCTTTTCTAAAGGGGCAAAATGCTGCTATATTTACTAATAAAAATCCTTTTGAAATTCAATTATTTCTAAATAAGAATAAAATACCAAGAGCTGCAAAAGCTGGGGATATTGCTACAAAGGATATCGTCATACCTGCTGGTAACACAAACTTCTCTCCAGGTCCTATCCTGAGCCTATTTAATAGATTAAAGATTCCTGTAAAAATCCAAGAGGGAAGCATCTGGGTATCAAAAGATACGGTTGTTGCTAAAACTGGTGAGAAGATATCTGCCGAGCTTGCAGATTTACTAGGTAAACTTGGTATAAAACCTATAGAGGTAGGTTTAAATGTTAAGGTTATATACCTAGACGGAAAGGTGGTTAAGGCTGAAGAAGTTAATATCGACCCTGATTATTACAGAGAAATGTTCTCTACAGCTGTTAGAGAAGCCCTAAATCTTTCAATAAACAGCGGATATCCAACTTCTGAAACAATAGAGGATATAATTAGAAAAGCCCATCTTGAAGCTCTTTCACTAGCTATAAACGCTATGCTCATTACGAAGGATACGGCTGAATATGTCTTGGGTAAGGTTTACAGGGAAGCGATGGCACTCTATGAAATATTGAAGTCTAAAAATCCCGATCTCTTTCAATAACACCATTTTTCGTTCTTCTAACACTTTTAGTTCCATATCGACCTAATACTATTCCATTGCCCTACATTACAATATGTTCTCTTTTTGAAGTCAAAGTTACCAATGATGATAAAATGATTCAAAGCTTTAGCGGATAACTCAAAGATGAAGCAGACTTAATAAATATTAGGAGGTTCGTCTAGTTTAGCAATAACTATTGATAATGGTGTCATAGCATCATGAAAGAAGACCTAGTTAATCTACCATTTTTCCTAGAAAACGGCTTTGTGAAAAAGAAGTGCTTAAGCTGTGGGAAAATATTCTGGACGCTAAATAAAGACGCTAAATATTGTGGAGATCAACCGTGCATTGATTACGAGTTTATAAATAATCCTGTTAAATCGAATTTTACAGCTGTGCATAATGTAAGAAAAGCTTTTATTGAATTCTTTGAGAAGAATGATCACAAACCCATCGAAAGATATCCTGTCGTAGCAAGATGGAGGAACGACGTATTCCTCGTAGGGGCATCCATATATGACTTCCAGCCTTGGGTTACTGAAGGGCTAGTAAATCCTCCTGGAAACCCTCTGGTAATCTCACAACCTAGTATCAGGTTAACGGATGTGGATAATGTTGGAAGGACGGGGAGGCATCTAACTGGATTTGAAATGATGGCACATCATGCTTTCAATATAAGGGGAGCAAAAATTTACTGGGCAAACCAAACAGTGAAGTATGCATTTGACCTGTTGACAAATGTTTATAAGATTCCTCCCGAGGAGATCTCGTTCAAATTCGACTGGTGGAGTGGGGGCGGCAACGCTGGCGAGGATTATGAGGTTCTAGTTAGGGGGCTGGAGGTAGCTACATTAGTTTTCATGCATTATAAGGTTACTGATGGCGACGTTAAGGAGATGGAAAATAAGATAGTTGATACAGGATACGGGCTCGAAAGAATATTCTGGTTGCTTCAGGGAACTCCTACTATCTACGAGGCTGTATTCGGAGAGCTTGTTGAGAAGTTTAGGGAGAAAATAGGTCTTGAACCTTTACCCGATGACATTATATACTTATTAGCGAGAAAAATGGGTAAATTGGACTATAAAGAGATAGAATTGACGCTCAGGGTGAAGAGGGATATTGCTTCAAACTTTAATCTAACACTTGAGGAGCTAGACAGCATGCTTAGGCCTCATGAATCATTATATGCGGTCTTGGATCATAGCCGTACAGTCCTATGGATGATCGGAGACGGTATCGTTCCTTCGAACGTGGGTGCGGGATATTTAGCCAGACTCCTAATACGTAGAGGGATGAGATACCTCAATAATCTGGAAACCGATATAAGATTCAAGGATATCGTTGAAGAGCAAATCTACTATTGGAGGAATGATTTTCCAGAATACTTAGAAATAAAAGATGAGATTTTGGATATCATAGGGCATGAGGAATCTAGATATAACGAGACAGTTAGAAGAGGCAAGAAGATAGTTAAGAGCTTATTGCCAAAACTTGTAGCCAAAAAGGTTTCAGTTTTTCCTATTGATGAATTGGTGGTTTTATATGATTCACATGGCATCACACCAGATATAGTAGAGAAAATAGCAAAAGACTATGGTATAAAGGTAGAGGCCGGACATGATTTTTATTCAATGCTTGCGAGTAGACATGAAACTGCAAAGAGAACGCAAGTCATTGATGATTTTATTCTGAGGATTAAAGAGAAGGTGGAAGGTCTGCCGCCGACAATACCACTATACTATATTGACGCTTATCTAAAAACATTTACTGGTAAGGTTATTAAGGTGATAAATGAAGGGTATGTTGTTCTAGATAAGACGGCATTTTATCCTGAGGGAGGAGGTCAACCATCCGACATTGGAAAAATTTACTCGTCAACTGGCGTATGTGACGTTGAATGGGTGGGTAAGATAGGTAAAGTTATCGTACATAAATGTCGTGGAGATATACCTCTAGAAGGGGAAGAGGTTATAGGTGTCATAGATTATGAGAGAAGAAAAGCTCTCATGAGAAATCATACAGCAACTCATGTCATCCTCGGTGCCTTAAGAAGAGTTCTTGGTAAACATGTTTGGCAGACAGGAGCACAAAAAGGTGTTGAACAGTCTAGGTTAGACATAACACATCATAAGAGGATAACTAGAGAAGAGATTGAAAAGATAGAGCAACTTGCTAATCAGGTTGTAATGGAAAATAGGAAAGTAAATAAATTTGAAATGAATAGGACTGAGGCTGAAAGAAGGTACGGATTTGTTTTGTATCAAGGTGGTGTTGTTCCTGAATTAACTCTTAGGATTGTAGAAATAGAAGGATGGGATGTTGAAGCATGTGGAGGGACTCACTGTAATTATACCGGAGAAATCGGTATAATCAAAATCGTTAAAGTAGAGCGAATACAAGACGGTGTCTCCAGAATTATATTCAAAGTAGGTGACGCAGCAGTTAGACATGTACAGAATCATGAAAAGGTACTAAATAATATTGGTGAAATGTTAAAAACAGATATTACTGAGATTGATAAAAAAGTACAGCAAATATTAGAAGAAAATAAAATACTCCGAAAGAAGGTCGAGAAGGCTGAAGATGTATTCTTGAAAATGGAAGCTCTAGATCTACTAAAGAAAAAGGGAGAAACAGTAGATAATTTTACGATCCTTGTTGCTAAGCTAGAAGGAAACCCTGAGAAAGTAAAAGAGATTGCTTTAACTGCAGGTAAAAGTAATCCTTCCTCTATTGTACTGTTGCTATCTCAGGAAGAGTACTTTGTGTTAAAAATCGGAAGTGAGATATTAGGTAAGGGTATAACTGCAATTGAGATTTTCAAGGATGTGTTGGTTCCTCTAGGTTGGAAAGGTGGAGGTAGCAAGGATCTCGTACAAGGGAGAGGAGGTACTCACGACATTAAAATGTTACAGGAGAGGATTATTAGATATCTGAAAGAAAGATGTCGGTAAACTGCGGCAATAAGAACTTTAAGAGAATATCTTTAGCACTAACTGAGAATACTATACTCGCTATCGAGGATTTTTTCTACCTTATAAATAGGGGATATAAAAGAAACCGATCACTAGATTTTGTCACTGCAAGATACAAATTAGGAAGGTTAGAAAGGTTCCTACTTTATAGATCCATATTCGATTACAAGACTTCACGCATTAGAAGAAAGAAGATGGTTGATCATAGAGAAATTAGGAACAAAGAGCTTTTAATAGATGGTTTTAATGTACTTTCAACAATACAATCTTCACTTTTTAGGGACGTATTAGTCAGAGGTACAGACAAAATAGTACGCGATTTAGCGGCCTACTCGCGTAAAATAAAAGTCTCCAAATATCTTCTTACCTCTTTACTATGTTTGCTATCATATATCTCAAAGGTGTCTCCTAGAAGGATACTTATCGTTTTTGATTCACAAGTAAGTAGGAGTTCATCTATACTATTTTTCGCAAAATATTTCTCAGAGAAAATGGGAATAGTTTGTGAAGGTAGGCTCGAACAGAAAACAGATAAATACATAATTGACCATGGGAAGGACTACATTATAGCATCAAGCGACTCAGTTATTATCGACAATGTTCCTTTGATATTTGATCTGGGCGGTAAGATAGCAGAAATTATATCAATGGAATCGATAATAGATTTATCGGAGCTTTTAGAAATGGATGAAAGGTGCTGCTATGAGAAGAATCTCTCCTCGTGAACTAAGAAGATTATCCCAAAGGATGGGGTTGACATTAGAAGAATTGGAAGATGTAGAGGAGGTTATAATTAGACTCAGGGACAAAGAGATAGTTATAACGAACGCTAAGGTATCTGTCATGTCGTTTAAAGGAGAAAAGATATTTCAGATAATGGGAGAAGTTAGTGAAAGAGAAAAAACAGAGGAGGTAGAGGAGAAGATAGAAATTCCTGAAGAGGACGTTCAACTTGTAGCGGCTCAAACTGGTGTTTCGCTAGAAGAAGCACGTAAAGCACTGGAAGAAACAAAGGGAGATCTAGCGCAAGCAATTATACTTTTAAATGCTAGAAGGTCAGCCTAGGTAACAAGTCTCATGCTTTCGAACTACAAATTTTTACTAGAAAGGATCTTAGGAAGGATACTAAAGAAAAATAATATTATGCGTACACTATCACCAAACTTTTTGACCTTTATAGGTCTTATCACTTCATTACTTATACTATTTTTAGTAGAGTATTATAACGTCAGCTTATCGTTTTTAATTCTTCTAATTTTGGTATCTGCGCTAATGGATGTGTTAGACGGATACATAGCTAGAGAGTTCAATAAGATGTCTAAATTCGGAGCATTTTTAGATTCAACAAGTGACAGAATATCTGATGGTATATACGCATATATTTTCCTAAAAATCGGGATCATAAATAACCTTCTTTTCTTTGCTCTTATAATTGGCTTCTTTTTGACGAGTTATTGTAGAGCTAGGGCTGAAGGAATAGGAATAGAAATGAAAGGGATAGGTCTCATAGAAAGAGGGGAGCGTATCATTTTCATTTTGATAATACTAATAACATCCTATTTTAGCAAAGTAGTGTCACGTTATCTTTCTTATATTCTTTTGTTACTAACATATGTTACTGTTTTTCAAAGGATATATCATGTATATGAGAGTACTAGAGGTTGATAGTAATGATTGAGATAGACGGATCTTATGGAGAAGGAGGGGGACAGTTACTTCGGTATAGTGTAGCTTTAGCAGCGCTTTTAGGAAAAGATTTGCATGTTTTTAACATAAGAGCGAAAAGGTCCAATCCTGGTTTACGACGGCAACACCTAACAGCTATAAAAATCATTGCTGAACTCGTAGATGGAAGAGTTGAGGGATTAGAGGTTGGTTCGAAGGAAATATATTTCTATCCAGGAGGAAGACCAAAAGGTGGAAAGTATTCCTTTGATATAGGTACGGCGGGAAGTATATCCTTACTATTACAAGCTGTTCTTCCTGTAATGTTAGCGGCTGAAAAGCCTATTGAGCTAAGACTTACAGGAGGTACAGTAGTTAGATGGTCTCCTCCTACACTCTACCTTGAACATGTCTTATTGCCTCTTTTGAGACTTTTTGGCGTTGATGCCTATATTAAAACTATTAGACACGGCTTCTACCCTAGAGGAGGCGGTATAGTCGAAGTTAGAACACTACCATCATATCCTCTAAAAAGCATTAACCTAGGGTTATATACCAACATCGAAAAAATAAATGGTATATCCTATGTGGGAAATCTTCCAGTTCACATAGCTGAAAGACAAGCGAGAAGTGCCAAGGAAGTTTTAGAAAACGCTGGCTATGGAAAATTTCTAGATAAGATATTCATCGATACTAGAACACCTGCTATAGACAGAGGAAGCTGTATAGTGTTATGGGCAGTGACAAACGTAGGTATTCTAGGAGGAGATGCTATAGGTGAAAGAGGAAAACCCGCCGAAAAAGTTGGTAGGGAAGCCGCGACTTTTCTCGTTGAAATGCTAAAATCAAATACGGCTGTAGACTTGCATGCTCTGGATAATATAATTATATATATGTCGTTAGCGAAGGGGGTCTCTCGTGTCATGGCTAAGCAGTTAACTTCGCATGCTAAAACTGCTATTGATATATGTTCAACTATTACAGGAGCAAATATCAAAGTGATAGATAGGGGTAAATACATAGAAATAGTATCTGAGGGTATCGGCTTTATGCTTTAGTCTCGACATATTACGATTTCTTCGCACGGTTTTAGTTTAAAAACATCCTTTGCTGAACCTCTGTTTATAGCTAGTTCCACTTTTTCACAACTATTTATTTGGAGAAGCGGCTTACCAGCCTTAACGTAGCCAAAGCTCTTAACAAAGGGTATCAGATATTCGCCTCTACTTGTCTTTACCCTAAGGCACATACTGTACGAAATTTTAAGTTTGTCGAGAAATGTTGCAGGAATGTTTGTAGCTATATTTCCAAATTCATCTATGAAGTATACGTTTCCCTTGATGCAGTTATTTTTTATTCTGGGGTTAGGGATAGGGGAATCAATATATTCTGTTATTCGTGGTCCAAGCTTATCTAGGTCTAAACCACATGCTATATGAGCTGCTACCGGAGCAAATATGTCTCTTCCATGAAATGTATATGAGATTCTTTCCAACATGTATCTTCTATTCTTTATCTCATGGATTTCGAGAATATCATCCATTGAAGCCGCTCTAATGAGTACGCCATTATCTGGGCCGACAAATATGTAGTTCTCAGTTTTTATAACTATCGGTTTTCTTCTGGTTCCTACGCCTGGGTCGATAACGACAACGAATATAGTGTCTTTAGGAAAATATTTGTATGAACATTCGAGTATATAGGAAGCTTCAATAATGTTCCATCTCTTAACAGAGTGAGAAATATCTATGATTCTGCTTTCAGGACAAATACTATGGATGACTCCTTTCATTGCCCCTACATATGGGTTCTTTAGACCGAAATCCGTTAACAATGAGATGCAAATATTGTTTTCCATAAGATTAATAACTCCTAGATGGGTTAATTAAGTTACTAAGATAACAAGTGTTTCCGAAATGTTAAAAGAGATATGGGTTGACGATAAGAAATATGTGGTTGATGTCTCCTACTATAATTCCAAAGATAAAGTTTTGTCACAAGCACTGTTGGAGGAGGCTAAGAAACATAAAAATGATTGTGAGATCATATACATAAATCCAGACTATGTCATAAGTCCGACTAATATAATCATAGCGATCCAATATGCTTTGAGAGCGTTTAAGAGAGGAAAAAACATATCGCGTCTCTTACCGATAGAAGTCATGTTATACTTGGCTGGAGAAAGAGAAATCTCAAAGGCTCTAAGATTTTTCAGGATCAAAGAAATTACGGATAAGCTCATTATAGTGATCATAGGTGAAACCACGAATAAAGTGCTTACCGTAAAAGCGCGTTTGATGAAAAAATTTAGCTTCAAAGAGTCAAAAATAGAAGTAAACAGAGAAAAGATAGACAATGTTAAGAATCTTTATAAAATTTCAAGAGAGGAGATATCTACAACATACGCAAGTTCGGAGGAGGAAGCGTTAGTGAAGCTTGTTGCGATTCGTTCAGCTTTTCTCTCTATAAGTTAACTCTCTTATTGCGTCTTATGATTTCCAATGACACTACATCGCATGGCTCTATGACGGATATACCCGTTACTCTGCCAACTATTTCTATCCATATTATCTTATCTGGTTTTTCTAGATTCACTTTATTTTTGATAAAGGGCGCTATTTCGCCTATTATCTCTTCTGATCTTAAATCGGTTAATCTTTTTCTTATCGTAATTCTATAGGTGTCATTCTCTGACAGGAACTTTTCTGCTAGTTCAAGCGCTAATTTCTTAATATTTTGTATTTCAGTATCCGTTGTCGCATGTATAGGTATGATCTTTAGTATGAATATGAAGTACCATGGGTTGGATAACGCTTTTTCTCTAAGAGATCTAACCACCTTAATAGGGTCGAGCGTTGTTCTAGCTACTATTAGTCCTGGTAATCCCGTTCTACTAATATTAATATCTTCATCATTTAATTCCTTTAAAAAGTACCATAGTTCAGAGATGCAATCTTCTTCCTTTCCCCTAATAGTAGATACTATTAGGTTAAAGTTCTTTAGCATGTCTTTTCAACAAAAATAAATTTATGGGATATTATAGCTCCAGTTCTAGTTCTTCCTCGCCTAGTTCTATGGCTGCTCTTTCCTCTATTCTCTCTATGGTTCCATCCCTGATCCAGACTATTCTATCGCTTACGTCGATCATCTTGAGGTCGTGAGTAGCTACTATTACTGTAACCTGTCTCTCTTGGTTCAGTTCCTTAAGTAGATGGACTATTTTTAGACCTGTATTTAAGTCCAAGTTTCCTGTCGGCTCGTCGGCTAGGATTATCGCGGGATCATTTGCTAGTGCTCTCGCTATAGCTACTCTTTGCTGCTGTCCACCGCTCAACTCCGTAGGTCTATGGTGAATACGGTCTCCTAATCCAACCCTTTCGAGAAGCTTCTTTGCTTTTTCCTCTCTTTCCCCTCTAGGCACGCCAGCAAATATCATTGGCACGGTTACGTTGTCAAGAGCTGTCAGGACCGGGATTAGGTTAAATGTTTGGAATATATATCCTATCTTATGGCATCTAACCCATGCTAACTGTTTTGCTGTCATTTTCGAAATATCTCTTCCGTCTAGATAGACCTTGCCTTTTGTCGGACTATCCAGTCCTCCTATCATGTTGAACAGGGTAGTTTTACCTGAACCAGAAGGACCCAAAATAGCTAAATATTCGGCATACTTTATCTTAAGGTTTATCCCTTTTAGAGCTTTAACAGTTTCTCCTTTCAGAAAGTAATACTTATGCAAGTCCTCTGTTTCAACAACATAATAAGTTTCGCTCAAATCCTTTTCACCTTCATATTAATTGTGCGAAACATAATTTAAAATTTTCACTGGTAATGAGGCTGTCCAGTTAGTGTTTTTTGGGGTTTGCTGTCTTTTAACATGTGAATAATGTGAGAGGTTCTTTCAGGAGACAGCAACCCCCTATAGTATAGTGCTTGATGCAATATATCTCTGTTCTCTGG
>Ga0116200_10001061_pt1 | contig 10326 bp, 9 predicted proteins | sample Mar14436cmmetaG_FD_94478 | JGI IMG/M metagenome (GOLD analysis project Ga0116200, IMG submission 94478) | Marine hydrothermal vent microbial communities from Guaymas Basin, Gulf of California to study Microbial Dark Matter (Phase II) - Marker... ... | reverse complement strand
TTTTGTGAAATTATAAACATACTATATCACATTTTGTGAAGAATGGCAACCGTTCACTTTATTTAGCAGCATTGACTTTTATGATACTAGAATTTGACAGGATGCAGGAAATACCTATTTATGGCCGGCTGGACTATCTTATAAAGTTGCTGTGGAGGAGGGGCCAATGAAAAAGGCAGTTGTGACAGTTGTGGTCCTGATACTGGGGCTCGGCCTGATTTTTGGCGGCTACATGACCTTCGCTCGTGGCCGGACGGTCGAAGAGCAGGATCTGCGCAAGGCTGTCCCGGCGGACGCTGAGTTGCGAGCGCCCATTGACGGCGTTATCGCGGTGGTGAACGTCAAGGAGAACGAGATGTCCCCGACGGATCGTTCTGGAGCCTGCCGATCTGCCGCTGCGCGCAGGGATGACCGCCAATGCCGCCATCGTGGTTCAGAAGGTGGAGGATGCGCTGGTGGTGCCCAACTAGGCCATTCGCATAGACTGGGAAACGGGCCGGGCCTATGTGGAGGAAATCTCCGCGAATGGCGACGTCGGCGAGGTTGAGGTGGAGCTGGGGATGCGCAACGAGCGGGTGAGCCAGATTATCTATGGCGTAGAGGAGGGGGATACTCTGGTGGTGCGTACTATCTCCAGCCGCAAGCGATTACGGCAGATGATGGGGGGCCCCCAGGAGGGAAGATGCGATAGCCATGCAGGAAGAGAGTGGAGTTGCCCCTGATCTACGCCGGAATCAGTGGACGGGAGCGGCGGCAGCGGGCCATGGCTGCCCTGGAGGCGGTGGGGCTGACGGATCGAATGCACCACAGGCCCAATGAGCTATCGGGGGGGCAGCAGCAGCGGGTGGCCATAGCCCGTGCGTTGGTGAATCACCCCTCGATCATCCTGGCCGACGAGCCGACGGGCAACCTGGATTCCAAATCCGGGGTGGAGATCATAACCATTTTCCAGCGGTTGAATGCCGAGGAGGGGATCACAATCGTGTTCGTCACGCACGATCCCGATGTGGCGACGTGTACCCGTCGTCTCGTCCATCTGCGCGATGGTTTGGTCATCGCCGATGAATCAGTGGGGGTTTAATAAAGACCCCGGAGGTCCGAGCTCTCACCCTTCGCCCAAGGCGCGAAGGAATTCTTCTCCGAGGAGACCTTTCTCCATCGCCTCGGCGAAGCTCAATCCGCCAAAGTCACGGCCTGCTTCCATCGCCGCTTCTTCTAACAGGTCAAAGGCGGCTTCGGCTGGTTCTGCTTCTCGCGGAAGTACCCCGGCGTCGGTCTTCGCCTCGGCGACCATTTCCTCAGCGACGGCTTCCCTGCCAGGCTGTTCCTTGCTCTCCAAAATAGCCTGGATGTAGCCCGCCGTGTCCTTCATGTAGTACCACACCTGCCCCACTCTGACCTCCCCGTTGAACACGGTGACCAGTAGGTGATCTGTGCCCACCCCGTAGGAGCAGATGCTGTAATCCGGCCCACCATGATAGCTCAGGGTGAAGGGCCGGCCTCGTCCTATCACCCGTTCTACCTCGGCGGCCAGGCCGGCGTTGCTGGTCACCAGCACATTGCATAGGTTGGCCACGTCCAATCCATTGGAAAGACTGTCCATACACACGGGCCGGCCGCGGCTGTTGACCAGGAACACAATGTGCGCCTGCGTGCTGGCGCGCAATGACGTGAGGTGCTCCTCGATGGCGATGCGCTGGGCGTCGGAAAGGTTGGATGTTATGGCTGGCGCTGACTCCTCCACGGCCAGGGCCTCGCGCACGATGCGCCGGAACTCCTCGATGGTGAACGGTTTGGCGATGTAGCGGTACACGTTCAGAGCCCGGGCCTGGCTCTCGACCTCCGCTGAACTGTAGGCGGTCATGGCGATGGTCTTGATGGCCGGGTCCAATTGCCGGAGAATCTCCACGAGTTGCAGGCCATTCAACCCGGCCATCTTGATGTCGGTCACCACCAGGTCAAACGAACGCCTGCTAATTTTGGCCAGGGCTTCGTCCGCATCCCGCGCCAACCGGATTTCCAGGCTCTCCCCCACGTCCCTGAGAGCCTGGCGCAGCAGCGCGGCCAGTTCAACGTCGTCATCCACGATCAGAATCCGCTTGCCCGCAGACTCCATAGCTCATTACCCCCCTTGTGCTTGCGTCTTCAACTGAACCATCAGCATGTACCCGACCCCGCGCACGTTGATCACGTAACGTGGGTTCGCCGGATCGGGCTCTAGCTTCTGGCGCAGGTGGCTGATGTGGGTTTTGATCACCCCCCGCGCCTCCCGCTCGTCGCATTCGTAACCCTGCACTGCCTTTACCAGCTCTGCGCAACTCAGCACCCGGCCCGGCTTGCGGGCCAGAGCTACCAGGGTGTTGAATTCTGTTGGCGTCAGGTTGACAGGCTGCCCAGCCAGGGTTACAGCGTGCTTGTAAAGGTCAATCGACAGGTCGCCGACTTCCAGCACAGGCTCTGCTTCAGTTTCGTCAACTATGGGGGGCTCCGGCCCCACCTCGCCGCCACCTTTGGCCAACGCTCGCACGTCGGCCTCGATGCGGGTCAACAACTGTTTGCGGCGTAATTTGTCCCATCGCTTTTCCAGCCCCTTGCGCACGCTGGTCTTGATGTCTGCCGGGCTGGATGGCTTGAGCAAGTAGTCGTGGGCCCCGTAGCGCAGAGCGCCCAGGGCCGATTCCAGCGTGCCGTATCCGGTGAGGATCACCAGCACCGTATCTGGCCAGCGGTGCCGCAACTCGTCCATCAACTGTAGTCCGTCCATCCCTGGCATGTTCAAATCCAACAGAGCCAGGTCAACCGGTGTTTTGGCCATGAGCTGGAGGGCCTCCGAGCCGCTGTGGGCTGTCAATACCTCGTATCCCTCGCGGATGAGCACGGCTTCGAGTGCTACGCATACGGATGGTTCATCGTCTACTACCAAGATCCTGGCCTGCTTTTTCATGCCGCTACTCCCTGTTGTTCTCATTGGGGGATGTTTGCCACATTCTCTCGCCCTCGCGTGGGTCGGTCCTCGCCGGTAGAATCACGGTGAACGTGGATCCCTGGCCCACCTGGCTCTCGACATCAATGCGCCCGCCGTGTCGAGCCACGATGTCGTAACTCACTGAGAGACCCAACCCGGTCCCCCCGGGGCGGGTGGAATAAAATGGATCGAAGATCTGATCCAGGTCGCTCTCCGGGATGCCCACCCCGGTATCCTGAAAGGCGATGGTCACCATCTGTTTGCCGTCATCGTCTTGCTCCGTTCTAGTTCGCACCTGGAGTGTGCCCCCCTGGGGCATGGCCTCCAGGGCGTTGAGTATGATGTTCAGAAAGACCTGTTTGAGATGATCGGCTACAGCCATGACCACTGGCAAATCGGGTTCGTAGTCCGTCTGCACCGTGACGTGACCCTGTTCCAACTGTTTGCGCATGAGGGCGAGCACGTCGTCCAAAAGGCTGCCCACCGCTGTCGGACGGCGCCCCTCGTCGCCGGGCCGGTAGAAATCCAGCATGCGCTGCACAATGCGAGCGATGCGATCCAGTTCCTGACGGGCGATCTCCAGGTAGCGGATGTTTGGATCGGCGGGGTTGGCTGCCTCGGCCACCAGATAGATGCAGCTCTGCACTGCCTGCAACGGGTTGTTTATCTCGTGGGCTACCGACGCGGCCAATTTGCCCATCGCTGCCAGTTTCACGCTCTGCACCAGCCGCGCCCGGGATGCTTTCAATTCCTCGGCGACGCCTTTGACCTCGGCGTACAAGCGGGCGTTCTCCACTGCCATCGCCACTGACGCCGCTATCGAGCCCAGCAGGGCCAGGTCGTCCTCCTGAAACAGCGTGCCGTTCAGCCTGTTGATCACCGCCGCTGCGCCCAGCACCCGCTCGCGCACGATCAACGGGACGAGGAGCGCGGTGTGGCAGGGTACGTTCAGGACGCGGCTCAGTTCATTTCGCGCAGATTTATCGGCGGGATCGTTGGTGAGCTGCAGAGCCTGTCCGCTGGACAATACCTGGCGGATCGGTCCACATTCCTCCAGGGCCGGTGGTGGGCTGGTAAATGGTATGCCCCGTTGTACCACCCAGTGTGCCTCCAACTGACTCTCTGCCTGGCTCTCTGGCCCGTGAAGCAGCACCAGCAGGCTGACCTCCGCGTCCAGGGTGTGGCTGATGCCCTCCACCCCCACGGTCAGGATGCGCTCCAGGTCCAACGTGGAGGACAACGCCGCTGCCAGCGCGTTGAGAGTGGCCAGTTCGCCCGCACGGCCAGCCTGGGCGTCGAGGCGCGCTATCTCCAGGGCGACGACCGCTTGAGCGGCCAGTGCGCTCAGCGGCCGCTCGTCCTCTGTGGTGAAGGCTGCGACCTGCGCACTGCCTACGCTGAGCGTGCCCAGTACTCTGCTCCTGCGCATCAGGGGTACAACCAGGAGCGAACGCAGGCCGCTACCGGTGTCCACGAAAGAGGATTCACGGGTCGTGTCTGGCACGCATATCGGCCGGCGTTCCGCTGCAACGCGCCCGGCCACTCCCCGTCCCAATTCCATGCGGGCCGATTCCGCCGTGGGGTTTTGGGCCGGGGCCGCCGCGCACGGAACCAACCGGCCCTCGACCAGAGTGTGGATCGTTGCTCTCTGCGCTGTGGGCACGATGCGCAGTGCCGCGTTCGCGATCAGATCCAGCGCCTGATTCAGGTTGGAGGTTTCGGTCATGCGTTGCGCGAGGCCAAGAAGGGTCTCCGCTTCCAGTAATCGCCGTTTCAGTTTGGCCTCTGTGTCAGGGGTAGATGCCGGCCCGCGCTTCATCAAATGCCCTCCGCCGCGTATTCTCCCCCCCCGTCATCATTATACCAGAGCGTGCGTTCCTCGTCAATAGCATTTCTGGTGGGGGCGGTCCCGTGCCAGACCAACTGGCCGGGGTATTTCCCGTCCTCGATGCGGTAGACGTACAACGGTGGGGACAGCCGGTTGCCGCGTGCGTCGAAGGTGATGGGCCCGTTCAGTCCCTGGCAGTCGGTCAGGCTGGATAGTTGTGCCATCACCCCGGCGCGGCTTGGATGGCCATCGGCGCGAATGGCACGATCCAGCGCGGTGAGCAATACCTGGGCTGCGTCGTAAGCCCACGCTCCGTATGGCCCTGGCGGAAACCCGGCTAGAGACTGGTAGCCAGCGATGAAGTCCTCGGCGTCCAGGTCTGCTGGAGCAGGGGCGGCGGTCACGTAGAGTGCGTGTTCCACTGCATCGCCACCCACGCTCACCAGGTGCGGCATAGCCCATTCCTGTCCACCGAACAGCGTGGCCGTAAGCCCCGCCTCTCTGATCCGCTGCGCTGCGTCCGCGCCCGCCAGCGCATCGCCGGTGACGAAGATCACCTCTGGGGCCACGTCCCGCAGGACTGATGGCCAGTCTCCCGCTGCTTGCCCGTCCCACATCACCTTTGCACCTGCATCCTGCACTGTCTGAACGAAAGCATCAGCCAGGTCGTCCTCGCCGTGGCGCAAGATCGCCACTCGCCGTGCTCCCAGCTCGCTCACCGCGTAGCTGGCGGCGAAGGCTCCCAGGTCGGCGTCGCGGGCGGAGAGACGAAACACGCCTTCCGTATCGTTTGAGGTCAGCGTCTCAGCGGTGGCCAGGGTGACGAAGGCCAGCCCTGGGCGCTGGTATTCCTCCTGCGCGGCCAGGGCCACCGCACTCGAAAGTGGGCCGATCACCCCCATCACGTCCGGATCCACGGCCATCTCGCGGGCCACACTGGCGGCTCGTGCAGGGTCGAAATGGTCGTCTAACGCCACCAACTCTACCATGACGCCGCCTACCCCGCCCCGGGCGTTGCACTCACGCACGGCCAGCTTCACTCCGTACAGCGCATCGTAGCCCAGAGAGCGGTACAGCCCCTCGAACGGAGCTGCCAGGCCGATCTTGACTACCGGCCGGGTGCTGCCAGGGAGACGACAGGCGCTCGTCACCAGGAGCAGGGTCAGAATCGGGATTAACAATCGTCGCCTCAGCTTGCCCACGGATGGCCCTCCGCGCCGCTACTGATACTTTTGCTGGTTTTGCAGATGCTCCTCGTAGGTGCGGGCGAAAACGTGGGAACCATCGCCCCTGGCGTAGAAGAACAGGTAATCGGTCTCGGCCGGGTAAACCACGGCTTTCAAGGAGGCCAGACCAGGGCTGCAGATTGGGCCCGGCGGCAGCCCTGGATATAGAAAGGTGTTGTACGGAGAGTCCACTGTTGCCGCTTCGTCTACCTTCATTGGATTCCACCATTTGCCCGTAGTAGGGTCGTAGCCCTTGGCGTATTGAAAGGTGGGGTCGGCTTGCAGGTAGCCTTTAGTCTCCGTGGTGGGGTCCAGGCGGTTTAGATACACGCTGGCGATGATGGGTCGCTCCCAGTCCAGCACCGCCTCGCGCTCGACGATGGAAGCCAGGGTCACTACCTGGTAGACAGTCATCCCTCGCGCCGCTGCTGCCTGGCGCATCTCCGGGGTAAAGTGTTCGTCGAACGCGGCAAGCAGGATCTCGATCAACTGGCGAGCGTCGGCCTTGGCCGGGATGCGATAAGTATCCGGGAAGAGATAGCCCTCCACGCTGGCTCCCAATGGGCGATCTGCCAGGCATGGGTTGTCGAAATCGCCCTGGCGCGCCTGGGTGAGAAACTCTTCTGGCGAGATTTCGGTGTTATCGCCCAGCATCTCGGCAATCTCCTCCAGCCGCCAGCCGGGGAGAATGGTGATTTCGATCTCTTCGTAGCGGGCCTCCAGGAGCTCGTAGGCGATCTCCTCCATCGTCATGTCCGCCCGCAGGGTGTACTCCCCGGCTTCCAGGTTGGCGTCCAGGCCGTGGTACTTCACGTACAGGCGGAAGAGCTCGGCGTCGCTGATCAGTCCCATCTCCTGCAGTCGCTGGGCAATAGTCCCGGCCGTCTCACCAGTCTCGATGGTGAAGGGGATGGGGGTGTCGTCAGTGCCTATTGGTTTGGACAGTTCCTCCTGATGCAGGTTGAGATAGAACCCAACCAGCCAGGTTTCCAGCGAGTCACGCGATACTCCCTGTCCAGGGGAGGCATCGCTGTTCCTCTGTGCCTGCTGCCACAGCAGCCATCCACCTCCTGCGGTGACGGATAGAATAGCCAACACTGCTATCAGAAAAACCACAAACCGTCCTGCTTTCCTCAGTAGTATCATCTTCGCTCCTTCTTTGGCATTGCGGCAAGAGACCCTAGAGAGAGTTCCGCCGTATCACCCCGCAATCCCAGGCGTAGGGTCTCCAGGGCTACCACCTCGTGGGCCGGGATGTTCCCCAGGTTGACGTTGGGGCCGAAGTGTTTGATCAGCCACACCTGTTGTGATTTGCGTGGGGCCTCAAAGAGCAACCTGTCCGAGGGGATGCGGGCAGTGATCTCTGCCACCAGGTCCTCGCGCACGGACCAATCGGGGTTATAAATGCCAATCGTCCCGCTTTCCCGTGCCTCGGTGATCACTTTCCATGCTCCGGCGCTCAGGTCTTGCTCGATCATCTCTACCCATTCCCTGGGGGAGAACACGACTCGGGGATCCTTTTTACCCACCTCCGACAGGACTGTGAAATCCTTACTCAACTCGCGGATGTAATGGCCTTTCTCGGCCTGAGTCAGGTCGGTGATGCCATTAGATACTTCCACGTAGTGCAGCCGCAGATCGGTGAACCATTTGCGCAGGGCGTCGAACTGACCCTGGGCGATGGCGACTTCCATTAGGGTGCCGCCCAGGCAGACCATGGTGCCGTGGATGTGGTAGGTGTGTATTTTTTTCGAAAGGTTAGCCGTTACGTAGCCGGTACCCCAGCCCAGCTTGACGATGTCTATGTAGTCCGCTGCGGTGTTTAGCAGGTCATGGACAGCGTTTGGCCCCAGCCCTTTGTCCAGGATGTGGGTCAGGCCGTTCTGCCGGGGTTTCTTTGTCCGTTGGGGTAAGCTCAGGAATTCTTCCATAAATTTGCCTCCGGATGTTATCTTGAAGGTGCGTCGCACCTTGTGAGTTCAACAGGGTTTCGATCAAGCGCAGGGTGTTCGCCTTGGCGTTTTCACTTTCTTCACTGGTTGGGCCGATGCACGCCGGACACCCGTTAGCGCAGGGGCAGCGCGCGGCCACGTCGTGGGCGGCCTTCAGCAGGGTGCGATGCAGACGGTACATCTCCTCGCTGAAGCCAACGCCGGCCGGTATCTTCTCGTAGATGGTAATGGTCGGCCGGCGGGTGAAAGAGGAGCGCGGCTCGACGATCACCCCGATGTCGCGTGGGTCGCACATCAGGTGCAGTGGGGCGACGTGGCGCAGGAGGTGACCCAGCCCGCCCAGCGCGCTACGCATCATCAGCGCAGCCTCGGCCCGCAGGTGGCAGCTCCGGCACAGGGTGGTGAGATTCTCCAGGCGATTGGCTTCCAGGTATGCCTCGTTCTGCCCCGGGACGTAGTTAAATTTACGGAAAGGCCGCAGGTGATGGACGTCGTGCTGGCGGTTGGGTTTCTCCGGCGCGCCGCAGTGCTGGCAGCGGAAGCCATCCCGCTCTCGCGCTCGCTGCCTCTGGGCTTCCCAGTTGGGCCCCCGGTAGCCGGTCAGGTCCGCTACCCAGATTCCTTCCCGCCGCAATCGTTCGATCATCTCATCGCTCACACTTAGCCAGTAAGCGGTGGTCTGCATCGTCTGCTCCGGCAGGTTGATCTCGCCCCAGCCCAGAGTCTCGTGGGAGTACAATTTGACCTTCTTGAAGCTGGTGGCTTTGGCGGAGATCAGGACTTGGCCGTGGGCTTTGGTTGCCCCACCGTCCACGGCCCGTTCCAGTTCTGCCAACACCTGCACGTCCACGGAAGTGCTGGCGGTGGTGTAGTAGTCCGTGTTCACGGCCTGGACGCGGGCGATCCTTCCCTCCCAATCGAGGGCCCGCACCTGGTATGATTGCCCCTCGTGGATGTAGATGGCCTCTTCGTGGATCAGGAAGGGCGCGCTGAAAACGTCCACCTCGCCGATGGCCCGCTCGTCGCCATCCGTAACGTCCAGGATAACGAAGTTCTCGCTGGTGCCGGTGCGCAGGCTGACTGCTTCGGCGGGATAGCTGTCGTGCATCCAGTGGAAAGCGCCGCCCGCACGATGGAGCACGCCGGCCTCGGCCAGAAAGTCGAGCACCTCGCCGGTGTGCGGGAAACGCCCGAACGATTCCCCCGCCCGAAACGGCAGCTCGAAGGCTGCACATTGGATGTGAGCTGTGCAGATGGCCAGGTTGTCGGGATTGACCAATGCGTGCTCCGGCGAACGACCGAAGAAATAGCGCGGATGAGTAACCACGTACTGGTCCAGTGGCGAACCGCCGGCGATCAACACTGCCGCCGAGACCTCGCTGATGCGTCCAGCGCGGCCGGCCTGTTGCCAGGCGCTGGCAATGGTGCCCGGGTAGCCGGTCATCACGCAGGCGGCCAGCTCCCCGATGTCAATGCCCAGTTCCAGGGCGTTGGTAGCCACCACCCCACGTACCGTCCCCTGGCGCAGTCCCTGCTCGATGGCTCGTCGCTGTTGGGGCAGGTATCCCCCTCGATACCCGCGAAGCACCTCTTTGACCGAACCCGTGGCCCCATCTTCGGGGGCTGGGGTTCGTTTACTCATTTCGTCCCGCAAATAGGTGAGCAGCACCTCCGTAGTCAGTCGCGCGCGGGCGAAAACGATGGTCTGCACGCCGGCCTCCAGGAATTCACCGGCGATGCGTTTGGCCTCCAGCACCGGGCTACGACGCAAGCCCAGCTCCCGGTTGACCAGTGGCGGATTGTACAGGATGAAGTGCTTCTTCGCTCTGGGCGCGCCGTCATTGTCAACCAATGTGAACTGCTCCTCGACCAACCGTTCGACCAATTCCTGAGGGTTGGCGATTGTCGCCGAGCAGCAGATGAACTGCGGGTGTGAGCCGTAGAAGGCGCAGATGCGCTTCAGGCGGCGGAGGACGTTGGCCACGTGGCTGCCGAACACTCCCCGGTAGGTGTGCACCTCGTCCACGACCACGTACCGCAGCCCGGTGAACAGCGCGGCCCACTTGGTGTGGTGGGGCAGGATGCCGGTGTGCAGCATGTCGGGATTGGTGATCACGATCTGTGCCTGGCTACGGATAGTGCGCCGTAATCCGGCCGGAGTATCGCCGTCATAGGTCGCCGCCCGGATTCCCACGCCCAACGCTTTCACGAACGTCTCCAGTTCGTGGAATTGGTCCTGGGCCAGGGCCTTGGTGGGGAAGAGATATAGCGCGCGGGCATTGGCCTCGTGAAGCAGGGTATGAAGCACCGGCAGGTTATAACACAGCGTCTTACCGGAGGCGGTAGGGGTAACGA
>Ga0116200_10001060_pt1 | contig 10327 bp, 11 predicted proteins | sample Mar14436cmmetaG_FD_94478 | JGI IMG/M metagenome (GOLD analysis project Ga0116200, IMG submission 94478) | Marine hydrothermal vent microbial communities from Guaymas Basin, Gulf of California to study Microbial Dark Matter (Phase II) - Marker... ... | reverse complement strand
GCTTGGCAAAGCTGACTGGACTATAGTGACGTTTAAACCTTGTAAACTTCTCATAGGTAAAGTTAAGCTCAAGCTGAACGATTTTATCTTGAAAACGAAAGACCTAGTTAAGAAGCTTGAAAGGAGAGACATACTTAGTCACTATCTAGAGGACGTAGAGTTAGGGTCGGAGTTCGGTGATCCCTGCACTAGAAAGGCGACGTTCGGATGGATAATCTATAGTTTTAACATATTAGGAGAGACCTAGTTCCCTTAGAAACACTTAAAGAATTTAGAGTCGCTATAAGGTTGGTGGTTCGGTTGAGCCTTACCGCTGAGGACATCGTTAGGCTTTTTGAGGAGGATGTCAGGGCTAGGAGGAGACTTGCTGAGCTGCTCGTCTCTGAGCCTGATGTCAGGCTTGCTCTGGCCAACGCCATCCTGCGCGAGGTTGCCACGAAGGAGGACATTAGGGAGCTCAGGGAGGAGATGTACAGGGTTAGGGAGGAGCTTAAGGCGTACATAGATGCCAGGATAAATGGGCTTGAGGGAAGGGTTGATAGCCTTGGGCAGAGAATCAGTAATCTTGGGCAAAGAATCAGCGGGCTTGAGGGAAGGATAAGTGGGTTTGAAGGGAGAATAAACGGACTTGAAGGAAGGATAGATGGGCTTGAGAGGAGGGTAGACGACCTAGCCGCCTTGGTCAGAGCGTCGCTCATAGCCATAGTAGTGACTTTAGCCTCAACAGTGCTAACCCCGCTCATACTTAAGCTTCTCGGAGTGCTGTAAGCCTGGTGTAAGTGGTTCAGCGGATGCGGTCTTTATATATCAACCTTAGCTCCCTTTATTCGAGTCCTCAGGGGATGATTTTTAACTTCATGCCGCCTGATCTGTTCTTAATCGCTCTTACTCAGGAAAACTATGTCAAAAGTAACTAAGATTACAGTAAAATAATTGAATTCTCTTAAAGTAATTATGGTTAAGAGGAAGGGATATTTAATGAAGGGTAATCTTCTGTTAATATCGCTTTTATCCTTACTGATGTCAAGTTCCTTAATCTCTAGTGAAACTTTCTCAGTAAACACGATAAACGTGGCGATACCTGATCTACCCTTGACTCTTAACCCCCTTATGGCAAGAGACGGGATAAGCTTGAGGATGATAAGGCTTCTATTTGAGCCTCTATACGATTACGGACCGGAGATGAGGTATGTCCCTGTACTAGCCTATAAGGAACCCTTACTCCTTACTAACGTATTGAAAGTAAGGATAAAAGAGCATTTATTGTGGAGTGATGGAACACCCTTAACAGCCTATGACGTAGAGTTTACGTTCAAGGTGTTAAAGACGCTTAACCCTCCCCACCTCAATGAGTCACTAAGCTATCTTAAAAGTGTAAAAGCCGTAAATGAACACGAGGTTGAGCTAGAGGTAAATAGGAGAGGTATATCTCTAATTCTCGAGAAGATCCTAACGCTACCTATTTTACAGAGAAATCAGTGGGAGCCTATATTCAGAAAGTCGCTGGAAAGTAAGAACCCGGTAGAGTGGTTCTCTAAGAACTGGCCTCAACCATTAGTATCCTCAGGACCCTTCATCCTTGAGAGTTGGAAAGGCGGCGTCATAATCCTCTCTAAGAACAGGTTCTATAGGCTATTCGAGGGACCCTATATTGAAAGAGCAGTCTTAAAGGTGTATAAGGGTACCGATGACGCTTTACTGGGACTTAGGAGAGGAGAAGTTGACTACATATGGTGGTACTTGACACCGGGTTACGCTGAGGTACTTTATGGTGATCCAAAGATAAACTTAGTTACTAGTCCAGGAGATTACCTTTATTACGTAGGATTCAATTTAAGGAGAAAGCCCCTTAACGATATAGCTTTCAGGAAGGCTGTACTTGAGCTAGTGGACAAGGGGTTTATAGTAAGGAACATCCTAAGGGACTACGGTAAGGAGGTCTGTTCACTAGTACCTCCTTGGAACATAGAGTGGTACAGTAATTGTAGTATTGGGGAGGAGGTTAGTTTAGCTATGAGAGTTAGGAAGGCGAGAGACATCCTGAAAGAGGCAAATTACACATGGTTAGGCAATTCACTGATATTTAAAGGGGAAAGAGAGCCCAGAGAGATAGTAATAGTAGTTCCTTCACCTGATGCAGAGCCTATTTTGTATAAAGTAGGTTTTGCCCTTCAACATTGGCTAAGCAAAATAGGGGTAAGATCTAAGGTAAAGTTACTGTCGCTGGGAAAGTTTATAGACACGGTCTTTAAGAGACAGGAGTTTGACATATTCCTTTATTGGGTGGACACTTCTTTCTATCCTGATTACCTTAGGACCATGTTCTATAGTAAATTCTCAGGTAAGGGCATGGCTAACGTGTTTGGGTATAAAAATGTATTATTTGACTCCTTGGTTGAGAGACTTATGGGAGAAGAGAATAGGGATGAGAGGAAGGAAATCGTGTTAAAGATGCAGAAGTTACTTAATAAAGATGTACCATGCATTCCTCTATGCATGCCTAAGCTTATAGAGGTGCACTCAGGCAGGTTCGTTGGATGGGTTCTAATGCCAGGTGGTATAGGGAATAAATGGAGCTTCCTATCTATCAGAAGTTCCGAATAGCTTAATGTATTAATAAGTTTGTTTTAAAGTTTGGTAATAGGTGGGTATTATTATAAACAAAAACCTCATAGCCCTCGGTCTGTTAAGCATTATAATCTTTGTCTCAATGGGAGCTTTACTGGTTATAGGACAGCCATACGTACTACCTCCCCCCTCTAGGTACTCACCCCCTGAACGAGAGTATAGGGAAGAGGGTTACGATGCTGTGTGGTTAGTAAGGGACAAGCGTTTTACATTTAACGGTACTCATCTAATAAAGAGGATATACTATAAGCTAAAAATACTTACAGATGCCGGCGCTGATAAGTACTTTGAGAGAAAAATAGTATATAACAGGGATTGGGAGACACTCATAGTCCATTCAATGAGAACTATTCAGCCTGATGGAACAGTCCTAGAGCCTATGCCTGATGCCATACAAGACATACCCCTTGTTAGAGAGAGAATATACGATAACGCAAGACAAAGGATTTACCAAATGCCTGGAGTTAAGGTAAATTCCATAATAGAGGCTAATTACACGATAATAGATAAGTTCCCCATAGAAGGAGAGTTTCAGGACGGGTTCGTTTTCCAAGATGACATTCCCATAAGATATGAGAGATACACAGTAATTCTTCCCGAAAACTACACTCTTTTCGAGGACTGGAACCTCTTAATGACCCTTGGTATAGAGGAGATACCTGTCGAGTTTACGTCCTATGATAACGGTACATATGTGTGGGAGGCTAGAAACGTACCAGCTATTCTAAATGAGGAAGGTAGACCTCTAAAGGAGGAGATAGCTCCCGCTATAGCGTTGTCATCGATATCTTCTTGGGATGAGATAGGTGAGTGGTGGTGGAGCTTAGTTAAGCACGTCATTGAGCCAAAAGAGGAGGTTGTGGATAAAGTTAGAGAGCTCGTGGAACAAGGGAAAACTGGCGTTGCAGAGATCTATCATTGGGTTGAGAAGAACATAAAGTACGTCGCACTTGAGTTTGGGTTAGGAGGGTTTAAGCCTTATGAGCCTGGCATAGTCCTCAAAAACCTTTACGGTGATTGCAAGGACGGAGCATCCCTCCTAGTCTCCATGCTAAAGGCGATGAACCAGACAGCGTACTTAGTTCTGATAAACAGTATGGGTGATGTAAGTCCAGAGCTCCCAGCACTAGCCTTTGATCACGCAATAGCAGCTATACCGCTTGAGGAGGAGATCTATGGTTCTAAGTGGCTTTTCCTGGACACCACAGCTGTTACCAACCCTTACGGATATATACCCATAGGGGATCAGGGAAAATGGGCCCTAATAGTAGGTGTTAATAACACAGTACATATCTTTACTCAGACTCCTAAGTATCCTCCCGAAACCAATAGGTTCTATCTATTGAAGTACTTGGTTCTTGAAGAGACGGGTGATGTAAATGGTATGGTTAGATGGGAGGCTACAGGGTTCTACGACTGGTTCCTTAAGTATATGTTCAGGATGGCTTTAACTGAGGAACAGAAAGAGTTACTGCTTAAGCAGTATGTGACTTCGATAGCTCCTGGCGGAGAGCTTAAACACTATGAGATAAGTGACTTAGAGAATTATACCAGACCTTTTACTCTCGTACTGTCCTTTAAGGCAAGTTCCTACGCTAGTCCCTATGGAGAGGACTCATTGATGTTTAAAATTCCCTTAGAACCTCCTAGAAGCAGACCCGTGAAGAGAGAGTGGAGGTACTATCCTTACATACTAGGATTTCCCTCGATAACAGAGGAGGTAGGTGAGGTGCTTATACCGGAGGGCTGGGATGTTAACTTTCTACCTAAAAATATGACGTTGGAGAAGTACTGGGGAAATATTTCAGTAACATACTCGAAAATGGGAAGAAAGATTATAGGAAGAGCCGTTATGAGAATAGACCATGAAGAGCTTCCCAGATGGATGTACAACGAGTACGTTAAGTTTTTAGAGAAGTACTCTAAGAGGGTGGAGTTACCTGTCATAATAACTAAGGAGTAGGAATGAGTAGCGTAAGTGAGCTTGCCAATGGAAGGGTTAGTGTTAGAACTTATGCTAAGGAACCTATAGGCTTAAATGACGTCATCTATGCAGTTAACGTTGCCTCTCAAGCTCCTTCTGGTGCTAATACCCAACCCTGGCGCTTCATAGTGATCACTGACGAAAAGTTGAAGGTAGAATTAAAGTTGAAGCGTTTGGTTATCAATAGGATACTTAAATCCTAGCGTTAGAGGAAAGAGGGTTAGCTTCTCTTACATATACTCCTTCCAAGGTTAGATGGATAAACGAGTTGTTAAAAGTACCAAAGGAGTATATTCTTCAAACCATAATACCTGTAGGAAAATCTTCAGAGAGGAGAGAAACGAAGGAAAGATTAGACCTAAACGAGATACTGTTTTTCAATGAGTGGAAGCGAACGGAGAGACCTTCAAGGTAGAATTAAGGTTCCCGTTTCTTTTCTCATAATCCTCTCTAAATCTTTTAGATGTCCTATAACGGAGGGTTTTCCTGTCTTGCTCACGAACTCCACTGCAGCTTTAACCTTAGGTCCCATGCTTCCGGGAGGAAAGTAACCTCGAGCCAGATACTTCTCCAGCTCCTTAGCCTTAATCCTTCTTAAAAGTACCTGAGAGGGAGTGCCGTAATTTAGGTAAACTCCTTTAACATTGGTAAGTAAGATAAGGATGTCAGCGCCTATTCCTATAGCTAAGAGAGAGGAAGTTAAATCTTTATCCACAACAGCATCAACGCCTCTAAGTTCCCTCTCATCTGAGATGGGTACTCCTCCGCCGCCAGCCGCTATGACTATTCTTCCTTTTCTCAAAAGATCGGAAACCATGTTAAGCTCTAATACCTCTCTAGGTTGAGGTGAGGGAACAACCCTCTTCCATACTCCCTTCTTTACCTCTTTCACAACCCATCCCTTTCTTTTTGAGAGAGCAAGCGCTTCATCGCGATTATAACTAGGTCCTATAGGTTTACAAGGATCCTGAAAAGCCGGATCGCTTCTCTCGACAAGGACCCTAGATATTAAACAGGCCACCTCAACCTTGACGCCCATGCTTAATGCTGCCTGAGTGATAGCCTGCTGTATCATGTAACCAATGAGGCCTTGTGACATAGCTACACACGCGTGGAGAGGCATAGGTGGTGCTACATCTGCAGAGTGTTCTTGTTGAAGATATATAACTCCTACCTGTGGTCCATTACCATGAGTTACGATCACTTCGTTTTCTAATGCCACTCTCACCAGTTGAGGCGCTATTTTAGATAAGGTTTCTATATGTTCCTCGAAAAAGCCTTGCTGCTGCTTATTTAATAAGGCGTTTCCTCCTAGCCCTATGACTATGCGCAAGCTTATTACCTCATGTTACTTTTTTCTCTAAGATAAAATGGGGAGAAGTGTTAAAATTAGGTTACTGAAAGATAGTGTTCTCGTAGAGTCAGATAGGTCTACTATAGAGGAACTATCTCATAGTCTTCAGGAAACTGAGACTCAGAGAAAGGGGCTTAAATGGATGCTGGTTTATAAAGGAGAGATTGAGGATGTACTTGATGTACTTGAGAGAATAGGTCTAGAGGAGAAAAACATAGAGGTTGTTGAGGAGAGAATAGGCTTCAAGGAGTTCTTAAAGTCCTTGAAAAGGAGACATAAAGGAACACTTATATGCCCAATATGCGGATCAAAAAACGTAGTGTTAATGCCCTTTACTGGGTGGTTGTTACCCTCAACATATATGTGTAAGGACTGTGGATACATTGGGCATTTAGTTGTCGAGGTGGATGAAGAATGATGAAGATAGAGGATCTGGTTTCTAAGTACACTGCTAGAGAGCTGGCCTCTAAAATAGATCACACGTTAGTAAAGCCTTCAGCTACCGAAGATGAGCTTAAGAGAGTGTGTCTGGAAGCCATAGAGTACGGGTTTGTAGGATGTTGTGTTAACCCATGGTATGTCGACAAAGCAGCAGAGATGCTCTCGGGTACAGGAGTTAAGCTAGTTACTGTCGCTGGTTTTCCCTTAGGAACACAGCCTGTAGAAATCAAGCTTAGGGAGCTCGAGGTGGCTACATCAAAAGGTGCGGAAGAGGTAGATGTAGTTATGAACATAGGAGCTTTCAAGAGCGGACACATGGACTACGTCAAGGAAGAGCTTACAAGTCTTGTGGATAAAGCACGTGAAACAGGGATTATTCTTAAGGTAATAATAGAGACAAGCCTCTTAACCGATGAAGAGATAGAGGTAGCTTCCAAGCTTGTAAAGACAGTCGGCGCTCACTTCATAAAGACAAACACAGGATTTGGTCCTCGGGGAGTGACGTTAAGGGATGTATACCTTATTAAGAAAGCTATAGGGGATATACCCGGTTTAAAGGTCGCAGGTGGGATAAGACATTATATTGAGGCTGCCGTTTACCTGGAGATGGGTGCTGAGAGGATAGGTACTAGTACAGGAGTACAGATTATAAAGGAGTATAGTGTTATCAGAAGCCTAGAGGAAAAAGGGAAGTGAATAGGGATTTTTAGTTATTCTTTTATAAGTGAACACCTCATCCTCCCATTGATAGGCATGAAAACGAACAACGAAGTAGGTATAGCCGGTTATGGAGCTTACGTACCTCTCTATAGAATACGAGATGAGGAAATAGCGAGAGTATGGGGTAGAGAAAGAAGTAGGGTACCTATCATTGAAAAAAGCGTACCAGGGATGGATGAGGACTCCTTGACTATGGCTGTAGAAGCAGGTCTTAATGCTTTAAGGAGAGCGGAGATAGAGGCCAATAGAATAGGAGTCGTGTTCGTTGGCTCAGAGAGCCCTCCGTACGCAGTAAAACCTTCAGCAACAGTTATCGCTGAGGCGTTAGGCATAGGACCCAAGATAGTCGCTGTAGACATGGAGTTTGCCTGTAGAGCTGGAACAACGGCTATGCAAAGCGTCATAGGCATGGTCTCTAGCGGGATGATCGAGGCAGGAATGGCTATAGGAACCGATACAGCTCAAGGAAGACCCAGTGATGAACTTGAATACACAGCGGCTGCTGGTGCAGCAGCCTTTATACTTATAAGAAAAAGCAAGAAGACATTAGCCTTCTTTGAAGGGTCCTATTCCTATGTCACAGATACACCCGATTTCTGGAGGAGAGAGGGGGAGAGGTTCCCTCATCACGCTTTTAGATTTACAGGTAAACCTGCTTACTTCCGTCATATATATGAGGCATCTAAAGGATTAATGGAGGAGCTAGGTCTCAAGCCCTCAGACTTTGACCATGTTGTCTTCCATCAACCTAACGTCAAGTTCCCATTAGAAATGGCTAAGATGCTTGGATTTGACAAAGAGCAGATTGAACTTGGTTTACTGAGCGGCGAAATAGGTAATACGTATGCTGCTGCATCTCTGATCGGGTTTGCTAACGTACTAGATCATGCTAAGCCTGGGGAAAGGATCCTGGTAGCGTCCTTTGGAAGCGGAGCTGGATCAGATGCTTTCAGCGTAGTAGTTCAGGCTGCTATAGAGGAAAGAAGAGAGTTAGCGCCTAAGGTTAGAGACTATGTTATGAGAAAAATTAACGTTGATTATTCAATATACTCTAGATTTAGAGAGAACATAAAGATGAGGTGAGGGAGTTGGAAAAGGTCTATGTAGTGGGAGGAGGTGCGACTAAGATAGATGAACACTGGGATCTTTCACTGAGAGATCTTATGGTTCAGGCATCTGAAAGGGCTATAAACGATGCTGGTATCGAGAAAAGGGATATAGAGGCTATCTACGTAGGTAACATGTCTTCAGGTCCTCTTCAGGGACAAGAACATCTAGGATCTTTAATCTCAACATGGTTAGGTATACCAGGTGTATCGGCATATAAAGTCGAGGCTGCCTGTGCTAGTGGAGGGGTTGCCCTTCATAGTGCCTTTACGAGCGTTGCATCGGGTCTCTACGATTGTGTCCTGGTCGTCGGGGTTGAGAAGATGAGCGACGCGATAACAAGCGACCTCACCTCAGCCTTGATAATGGCGGATGACCAAGAGTACGTAGCTTTCACAGGAGCATCGTTTGTAGGACTTAATGCACTAGTGTATAGGGCATATATGGAGAGGTATCATGTAAAGCAGGAGGACATAGCCCTCTTTGCAGTACATGACCATAAGTACGGGGTAAACAATCCCTATGCCCAGTTTAGAAAGGAAATTAAACTGGAAACGATACTCTCCTCTCCTTTAGTAGCTGATCCTATAAGGTTGTTTGAATGTGCCCCAGTAGGAGACGGGGCCGCGGCGTTAATACTATGCAACGAGAAAAAGGTGAGGACCCTTAAACACGGCTCGCTCATAGAGCTCGCGGGAAGCGCTGTAGCTACTGACGCGCTAAGCATTAACTATAGGGAGGACATACTGACCCTAAAAGCTACCAGAGTAGCCTTTGAGAAAGCTCTTAAAATGGCCAGAATCGAGAGAAAGGACGTTGATCTAATAGAGGTACATGATGCTTTTACGATACTTGGCGTAATACATCTTGAGGACCTAGGTTATGCCAGGAAAGGAGAAGGATGGAGGCTCGTTAAAGAGGGGGAAATAGAGATTGACGGAAAAATACCTACGAACACTATGGGAGGGTTAAAAGCGAGGGGGCATCCTGTGGGGGCTACAGGTATATATCAGGTTCTAGAGGTTCTAATGCAGCTTAGAGGCGAAGCAGGAAAGAATCAAGTAAGCGAGGCTGAGATAGGGCTCGCTCAAAACGTTGGAGGATTAGGTGGGACAGTTACGGTAAATTTGCTTAGAAAGGTGAGGTAGGATGAGCGTTAAGGTAAGAAGTGTGCCGAGGGTCTGGAGGGAGAGAAAGATAAAATACAGACTCATAGGAGGGAAGTGTCCTAACTGTGGAAAGAGTTTCTACCCATATAGGGATAACTGTCCATACTGTGGATTTAAAGGCGCTAAGGAAGTAGAGCTCCCGAGAGAGGGTAAGGTAATAACCTACACCGTGATAAGAGCTCCTCCCGCAGATTTCACTCAGTATGCGCCTTATCCCATAGCTTTAGTAGAGCTTAAAGACGGTACAAGAGTTATAGCTCAACTAACGGACGTGAACATAGAGGATATAAGAACAGGTATGAGTGTAGAAGCCGTGTTCAGGAAATATAGGGAACAAGGAGAGGACGGTATAATAGAATATGGTATGAAGTTCAGACCCTTACTTAAGAGCTGACACGATAAATTATCTCTTCTTTCTCCTCACTAAACATCCTTTTTACCTTAGACTTTGACATTAACTCTTGAATAGCTTTGTAAAGACCGGCCATAGGTATCTTTCTCTCCTTAGCCCACCTGTATAACTCTGACTTGGCGACTTCTCCTCCTCTGGAGGCTATATAATTATAGACTAGCTCGCTGAAACCCTTGGGTAATGTTTCTTCTACTTTAACCTTGTGAGATCTAGCTGGCTTCTCAACTAAGAAAGTAGTTATATCCCAGGAGTGCTCATCCTTCTCTCTTTTTTTCTTTACCATTACATTTTAGATAGACAGCTTTAGCTTTAAAACTAACCTCGATAATACGCTGAAAAATAGCTTAATTTTTTCGTAAAAATGAGAAGTAAAACCTCCCAGGTGAGCTTATATTTACCTCCAAGTCATTTTTAGATCAGCAATAATGTGCATATGTATTAAGGGGTTAATAAAGGCATTTATTATAGTTAGCCTTAGGATAGCTATCTTCTGCTTAAGATTACTGGAAAAT
>Ga0116200_10001055_pt1 | contig 10340 bp, 8 predicted proteins | sample Mar14436cmmetaG_FD_94478 | JGI IMG/M metagenome (GOLD analysis project Ga0116200, IMG submission 94478) | Marine hydrothermal vent microbial communities from Guaymas Basin, Gulf of California to study Microbial Dark Matter (Phase II) - Marker... ... | reverse complement strand
TTATTATGGATAAAGGGATAGCCTTTAGAGAAGAATATCTCCATATAGGATTTACTCCTCCATCAATATTGGATAATTGGACAAGAAGAGTAAGAGTTTTCATGAAAATGTACAGAGAAACAGGTCTTAGCAATGTATACTCTATAATATTTCCTAAGAGTTGCTCTCTTGAAGAATTGTTACTAGCACATTCGAAAAGCTATTTAGACTATGTTAAGAAAATGGGTGAAAAGGGGGAAGGATTTCTGGATTATGGTGATACTCCTGCGTATAAAAATGTATTCGAAAAAGCGAGAATTGCTTGTGGAGGAACATTAACGCTAGCGAGAATGATCGAAGGAAACAAGCTCAAAATAGGATTTAATCCCCAAGGAGGCTTTCATCATGCCAAGAGAAATGTTGCGTCTGGTTTTTGTGTTTTTAATGATATAGCTATAGCTGCGAAATTCTTGAGAGGTAAAGGCTTTCAAAGGATAGCCATAATTGATATTGATGGTCATCACGGTGACGGTACTCAAAAGATTTTATATAGTGAAGACATCTTGAAAATATCTTTCCATATGTATGAACCCCCATGGTTTTACCCTGGAACTGGTGATATCTATGAGCTCGGTGAGGGAGCAGGATTAGGATACTCTGTTAATATTCCTCTCCCGGAAGGTGCTGGAGATGATTTATTTATTTATGCGATTGAGAAGGTAGTTTTACCAGTGCTTAATTTCTATAGGCCAGAGATGGTTATAGGGCAAATGGGAGTTGATGCTCATCTAGGAGATCCATTAGTGGGTCTACGACTGACATCTTCAAGTTATAGAAGATTTGCAGAAGTTATTCGTGAAGTAATCCTAAAGTATACGAATGAGAAATTTTTGGGTACAGCTGGAGGAGGATATTCTCCAGAAGTGACGGCGCGAATGTGGATATTAATGCTTGCAAAAATAGCGGAATATGACATAGAACTAGAAAGGATCGCTGATAAAAAAGAGAATACTGTAAGTGATCCTTACAAGAGAGAAAAATTTGAGAGAAAAATTAAGCTTCTTCAGAAAAAACTCGGTGAAATTCATGGTATAAATTTTTCTTGACATAAAATAGTTATAAACAAGGGATTAATTTATGATCATAAAGGTTGGAACATGCGGATGGTCTGCTAAAGGTGGTAGAAAAAACTATTACAAACACTTTAGTGTAGTCGAGCTACAGGATGTATTTTATAGATTACCTAAAGAAGATACCGCTAGAAAATGGCGTGTAGAAGCTCCCGAAAGTTTTGAATTTACTTTAAAAGCTTGGCAAGCAGTCACGCACCCACCTTCATCCCCGACATGGCGTAGGAATAATCTGAAGGTATCTAAAGAGGAATATGATAAGTATGGATTTTTTAGACCGACTGAAAAAGTGTTCAATGCCTGGAATCTCTTCAAAAAAATCGCCGAGATACTCAAAGCAAAGATAATAGTATTTCAGACACCACCTTCATTCAAATGTACGGAAGAAAACATCTCTAACATGAAAAGCTTTTTCAATTCCATAGAAAGGAAAGATTTTATCCTATGCTGGGAACCTCGAGGTGACTGGAAGAATCACCCTAAGAAACTCAAAAAAATACTAGTAGAACTCGAGTTAGTCCATGTCGTTGACATATTAAGGTATCCTCCACTTGTTTTTACTCCAACCCTTTATTTTCGGCTTCATGGGCTGGATAAAGGAGAAGTAAACTATAGGTATAAGTACAAGGATAGTGACTTGGAAAAATTAAGAAATTTAGTATATTCTTTATCTTCTAATGTCAAGCAAACCTATATCATGTTTAACAATATATATATGTTCCAAGATGCTCTAAGATTTAAAGAATTTTTAGGCGAGTGCAAATGAACCTGTCTGAGCTCAAAGAAAGCATAGATAAAAAAGACATGTATTCGCTTATAGTCAACTTTGCTAAGGAATTTGAAGAATCATTCATTAACTTCGATAAAATTTCTCTACCAGAAGAAATTGAAATAAAAGGAAAGATAAGAAGACTATCCCCAGTACAAAATATTGTAATCGTTGGAATGGGAGGGTCCGCTATAGGCGGAGACATAGTTTTATCTTACCTATATAAGAAGATTAGAAAGCCAGTCTTTCTAGTTAGGAACCTTGTCCTTCCAGGCTTTGTAGACGAGAATACATTATTGGTTGGAGTAAGCTACTCTGGAAATACGGATGAAACATTGCTAGCCTTTATAGAAGGGATAAAACGCGGCGTCTATCCAGTAATAATAACGTCTGACGGTCTTCTTCAAAAGGTGGCAAATAAGATAAGAGTACCAGTTTTCGATCTTCCAGAAGGCCGCCCACCGCGAACGTCTACAGCCTATATGCTTAGTGCACTATTACATATACTAGAGAAAAGTGATACCGTTACTCTTGATAGACATGAGATATTATCTTCTATATCCTCCCTCTCGAAGGTTCTAGAAGAATACGCATCTCTTTCGGATGAAACATTACCAGTACAAGTGGCTAGAAAAATTAAAGGAACAGTTCCCTTGATATACGCCTATAAGCCTTATACGCCTATAGGCTATAGATTTAAAACGCAATTGAATGAAAATGCAAAATATCATGCGTTCTTTGGGGAGTTACCAGAAGTGGATCATAATGAGATAATGGGTTGGGAGGGGAAACTCTATGGAAAATATCTTCCAGTATTTCTGCTAGGAAAATATGGAGAGAGAGATGTGAAAATGATAATAGATTATTGGGAGAATCTTCTAAAAGGAGAAAATATAGAATATATTAAAATTGAGGGGGCAGGTGAAAACTTGCTATCAGATATGCTTTATCTATTAGTAACTTGTGACATGATATCTTATGTGTTAGCCTTGTTAGAAAGTAGAGATCCAACGCCTGTAGGCATAATAACTAAGCTTAAAGAATACCTCCTAAATAATACATCACTGAGACAAAGAGTACTAAGCGAAATTAATACGTTATAATTTTCCTCTTATAATTCCTTCCAATATTTCTTTTAAGGATAACTTTCTCTCCTCCCACTTCTCTAGATTTTTCAAAGTGTATTTTCCTTCTCTTATTTCTCTTTCTCCTACAATTATTGCATATCTTATTTTCATCTTATCCGCATATTCGAGGGCAGAGGAAATTCTTCTTCCAGTTACATCCAATACTGTTGGGATACCTTCATCCCGCAAGGTTTCAGCAACTTTAATTGCTTCTACTTTACATTTGTCTCCTAAAGGTATTACGATTACTTCGCTTATCCGATATTCGTTCAAATCAGTGTTGCCAGTGTTTCGCAAAGCTTCTATTAATCTTTCAACACCAATAGCCATTCCAGTAGCTGGCATATCTCGTCCGCCTATCAATCCAATTAAATTATCATAGCGTCCTCCTCCAGCAACACTCCCTATATCCAATGACCGTTCAGCTTTAACTTCGAATACGAAACCGGTATAATATGCAAGTCCTCTGACTATACTGAAATCTATATCTATAGTATCCTCAGAGAAACCGTATCCGTCGTACAACTCCTCGATGATCATTCGAAGATTCCTAGACCCACTAACACCCTCAGGCCAATCTTTTACACATTTCTCGATTTTCTCTAACTTTTCCTCATTACTCCCCTTTGATCCAAGAATTTCAATTAATTTACTGCCGTGTTCAGAGGACACGCCTACTTTAGATAATTCCTTTATAACGAAATCCCTTCCCCTTTTCTCTAATTTATCTAGTATGCGCAGACCTGTCTCGATATTTGCTTCACTGATACCAAACTCTCTTAGAAGTGTCTCAACTATTCTTCTGTCATTAACTTTAACCTTTATATCCTCTAATCCACAGTTTTTGAGGCTTCTACACGTTACAGCTATTACTTCTGCATCAGCGCTTGGAGACTTAACTCCTATCAACTCTATACCAGCATGATAGAATTCTCTTAATCTACCTCGCTGTGGTTCTTCATATCTCCATACTGGTTGGATATAATAGAATCTTATTGGTTTGGGCATCACAGGATTAGAAGCGACTACCCGTGCAATAGATGTAGTTAGTTCGAACCTTAATCCAAGCTTCCTTCCCGCCTTATCTTTGAACCAATATATTTGCTCTTTTACCTCTTCTCCAGCCTTAGCTTCGAGCAGTTCCAAATGTTCAAATGCTGGCGTTTGTACCTCGCCATACCCGTAACTTTCAAATACCTCCCTGATCCTTTCAAATATCCGCCTCCTAACACACATCTCAGCAGGTAGATAATCTCTTGTTCCACGTGGTCTCCTTAGATTCATTATGACCTCCTTATACAGATAGCTACAACCAAAATCATTCATAATTAAATTAGCTAGGGTTTATTTGTTTTGGCATCATTAATCTAAAGAAAACATAACGGTTCAATCACTAGATTTTCAGTTCACCCACGTATATGTTGTCCTTATTGCGTAGTATCCTAACGCTTACTTTCTTGCCCACAGGAATATCACCACCCACTCCAACTATCGTTAGGGCCCTGTTCTTGGCGACAGCAAGCCATTGATTTCTAAGCCAGCCCGGGCCTATAACAGTAGCTTTGATCACTTGAAATCTTTTGAATATCACAGGTATACTCTTCACCTTTACGATATCGAAATCTCCTGGGCTTAACACTAATTTCACACTGAATTCGTTCTCCCACTCTCTTAACTTCTTGTAGAAAGCATACCAGCTTAGCTCCTTTACACCTTTAGGCTTCCTCCCATACTTATGCGCCTCATACTTCTGTATACCTAATGGCGGCCACCTTTTTCCAGCACCTATATCCAGTGCGAATTTTATAATCCTAGGAATCTCGTCATCGTTTATCCCAGGCACCCATACCGGAGTAATTATTAGATCCATTTTCAGATTTTGAGCAACATAACGTGCAAGTTCTTTTATCTTCTCAATATCATACCAAGAAGTCCCAGCAAGATACTTCGCTAATGTTGGTTCTAGAGCATCGATCGAGAGATTAAGTCTGGACAAGCCAGCATCGTCCAACCTATCCAATACTTTTTGAGTCAATAAGACACCATGCGTTTCCAAAGAGATCATTTTTATCTTCTGAATGCTCTTTAGTTTCTCTACTAGATCAATTAGCCAAGGGTACGCTAACGGGTCTCCTACAGCATCTAGATGTGCTTGCATATCGCTATACTCCTTATATTCTACAACTTGTTTAACCCATTCGATCAAATAGTCTGGAGCTATCATATATTCGGTCATTCTGTTTTTAGACTTAGGTCCTGCGTCCACAGAGCAAAAAATGCACGAAAGTGCACAGAGAGATGTAGCCCGTATTTGGAGAAGATTCGTTCCCCTATCGATTATTCCAAAGGCAATATGCCCAATCAATGGAACCTCGTCATCAATTCTCACAAAGTATCTATTATTGGAAGATTTCCAAATCCTCATTCTCATCCTCTTTTTTATGATGAACCAGTTCTTCTAAGAAATCTTTAAGATGCCTATAAAATCCTCTAAATCCTTTATACTCTAGTTCTTCAAGCTCATAGGTTTTTTTCGCTTTAATACTTTCTACGGTTTTTTCATCAAAGATACGCGATATATCTCTCTTATATGATATCTTTCTATAAGCAACTATAGCTATTAGAAGCCCACTAACGAGAATCACAAATAGAATTATTGTTTCTATTAGTGATAAGGCATACCACGGAAGATCCATGAAAACGTCCATAAAATACCTTTTTTCAATAATTCCATTCTTTGATATTGGAACAATTATATCCGATAATGTTTTTCCCTTGTAAGATAGAATTATTCTCAAGCTAGAACCCTTGGGTAGAGGAATCTTTGTAAGGATTATATCTCCACCCTTGAGAGAAGTTCCGTTAAATTCCTTCATTTTCACGTTATTGAGGATCAAGACTGCATTCAACTGCACATTCTCTAGAGGAAAGTTAAACCACCCCACAACCTCTAGATGTAAGTCGTATACCGGAACTCTGATCTTGATTTTCGTGCGATTTTCGTCCCTTCCAACTCTTAAGGTTTCACTACAGACTTGAATATCTTTCCATTCTATAAGAATTCTATATTCACCTTCAGTAACATGTACTAGTTTACACTCACCTTCAGTATTAGTCCATAAATGACGGAAAAAACCATCAGGTGAAGAAACCTTAACTGATGCATTTGTCAGACCTACATCGTTCATATCAGTAACTTGAAAGGTTATATCAAATAGAGGAATAAATATCTCTACAACTTTCGTATTATTGTATACCTCAATACGCTTGCTGCTAAGAATTTTATTCCCCCATCTTACCCTGACATAGTACTCACTTCCGATCGGGAACTGGTATAATTCGACTCCAATTTCGGGCCTTTCATCTTTTGAAGTAAGACTTTCAATTAACACGCCGTCTTTCTTGTAAAAAATAGATACTTCTATATCCTTAGGTAGTGTACTCGAAAACTCTGGTTTTACTATAAGGGTGAATGTCTTTAGAGGAACATTAATTACGTGAAGCCCCTTGTTAGTTACATCTACACTAAGCGATATTCCGATGATCCTCTTCCAAAAGAAATGTACATAATATACTCCCCCTACGACGTTTTCCAACTCAACAATACCTAGATTATTTGTTTGAACATCTAGCGTTTTAAAGGGGGTTTTTATACTCAAGTTATACTTTTGTAACAGGTTTCCATCTAAATCTATAAATTTTAGCTTAACATAGGAAATGATATTAGTATATACAAATATTTTTTTATTTTTCGGGCCTATAACGAAATCCTGAGTTAATATTTTATTATTCTCCTTAAATATGTTTATGGTATATTTTCCGTATGGAATACCAAACAACTCAATAGAATTACTTGACGAAAGAAAACCTTCCTTTAGAACATACTGTTTACCATTGTGAGAAAACAGAATCTGCGCCTTTATATCGTTCATTATTAGAGGTTCTCCCGAAACTTTGAAGAAACTAAAGACAACCTTATGAGCGACAGGAACATGGATAATTATCTTTGATGTGCATCCTATAGAGAAGGGCTTGGTGAGATTACAATCCGTAGAACTAAATTTATAGTCTATTTTCTCGCTTTTTAGGTTAAGAGTGTAAGTTATTAATGACAAGGTATAGTTACTGAAGGGAAGATAAAGATACTCATCTTTCTTAAATGGGAAGTACACGTTATAGGCGGATAATAATAACTTTCCAGTATAAGATTTAAGAGTAACATCCTCATCATCGACAACACTTACATATAACTTAGTTATATTAGCACGCACATCGTAGCTAAGGCTAGTGATATTTTCCTCTACAGTTAGAGATCCTTCATAGACAGGTACTTTATTTCCTCCTGACAGCTTATAGTATACTTTTAAGGTATAACTACCGACAGTTACATTGCGCAATATACACCGGGTTCCTGAGCATTCCCTTATCTTTGTATCATTCTCAAAAAGACAAACGGTTATGGGAAGATTACTAGGTAATGTTAGACCATTGCATGTAAGAACTTTTACGGTGATATTAGCGTACATATTCTGAAACAATACATTTGATGGATGCATTTTGATAGAGACCGTAGATACACCTATAGGGGATAAAATTATCGACAATAAACTAATAAAGATGCCCAAAACTAATATAAACTGATGATTTGAGTTGGATAGTAATATAATTTCATTTATCGACATTTGTGGTATTTATAGAAATTGTCCTATATAAATAATGCCTTTATATTTTGTAACTTCTTGAAAATGAAGAACTATAGACGTACATATAAGATATTTTTATATCAAAGAAATTATCTTTGTTAAATAGTAATAAAAACTAGTGAAAAATATTTAAAGAGAAATGAAAATATATAATAAAATAGGGATCATCAATGACAGAAAAAAGAAAAAGAGGAGTGAAGGGATTAAACATAACAAAGCTACCATATGAGATAAAAGTATATATGAATAACCAAGTGCTGATACCTGCACAACTTGTCAGAACTATGGGATTAACGGATGCTACGTACTCTAAAATTACCTTTGAATACAACAATAAGGTTTATAATATACAAGTAAAACTACTCAGAACAAAGTATACGGACTCGAGACAGTTTACAATACCTAAGGACATCAGGATGAAAGCAGGTTTAAGGCCTGGTAAAACCATAAAGGTTTTGAACATTGAGAAGATTAAGTAATATGCCCGATGATAGTGGTGCAAAGCTCTGAGAATGATGAGACCGCTACATGATGAGGGGTATAAAATTGTAAATATCTCGTATCTATTATATGTGGAATACCTTCATTATTTAATACAAAGTATTTAATCTAATGTTCTAGCCTATTAACTAGGATATACAAGTGATACATCATGAAACCTAGTAATCTAATAGAGCAAATAAATGTTGAAATAAAGAAGTTATATGAGCAATATAATACAGCTATTTCCTCTAACGATTATGACAAAGCTCTCGTCATAGGAATCGAAATAATAGAAAAACTATTAAACACCACTGATAAATACGTAATTTCAAATCTCTCAAATCCTAGCATTAAAGAAATAGCAAAAGGTATAGTATCATATCATGAAAAGACTTTAGCGTACGTGAAGGGTACACGTGAAGCATTGAAAACGATGCCACTTATATACTCTTTTGATGCAAAGGAGAAAGCAATAGAGTCATTAACAACAAGTATAAATGGCTTATTTAGCTTTCTCCTCGGCTCGCTTGTAGTTCTAGCTGATATACTTTCGTCTGCTGATTCGAATACGCAGAAGGAGGACAGAAGTACTATACCTCGTGTAGTCTAGATTTTTAGAGAAATAATTTTATTTCTTATCTCTTATCCATTAGTCTAAAGTACTAACACATTTAGAAAACTTTCATAGGGTTTTAAGTACTTCCCTAATACTTTTGGTACCTTCACCTTATTTTCTTCAGGTATGTAGTAGTTTTCCAAAATCGCTGTCATCGCTCGAGTAGTTGCGATAGCTGTGCTATTCAACGTATGTACATATCCTTCACTAGGTCCTCCTCTACTCACCGAGTATCTTACATTAAGCCTGTATGACTGATAATCTGTAGTATTGCTACAGGAGACCATTTCTCTGTACCTACCTTGGGCTGGCATCCACGTCTCTAGATCGTATTTCTTAGCGGCTACATCTCCAAGATCACCAGAACAAATATTTACAATCCTATAGGGTATTTCTAAACCACGCCATAGTTCTTCGGCGTTTCTAATCAACTTTTCATGCCATTCCCAGGAATCCTCTGGCAGCGAGTATACAAACTGCTCAACTTTAATAAATTGATGTACCCTAAATATTCCTTTTGTATCTTTTCCATGTGCTCCTGCTTCCTTCCTAAAGCAGGGACTTATACCAGCATACAAGAGTGGTAGATCTTTCCTAGGTATAGTTTCATTCATATGTAAGGCAGCTAAAGGATGCTCAGCTGTAGCGATCAAATAAAGATCCTCATTCTCTATTTTGTATATCATATCTTCGAAGTCCTGAAAACTTATCACTCCCTCTAATGGCTTTCTTCTCAGCATGAAAGGAGGCTCAACAAGCATGAATCCCCTACTCAGGAGGAAATCTAGAGCATACTGTATTAAGGCCAACTCTAATAGTACCAATTCCGTAAAAAGGTAGTAGAACCTTGATCCAACAGCCTGTCCCGCCTTTCTGGTGTCCGCTAACCCTAAATGTTCCACGAGATCCGCATGACCCATAATCCTCTCTTCTACAACCTCGTATTCGACATTGTATTTTCCGTGTTCTTTAAGAAATCTATCTAGGAAATTTTTCCATACCTTGGGTTTTCCCCAATATCGAATGGGTACGTTTTCAGATTCATCTCTACCTATCGGAACACTCTCATGGACTATATTGGGAATACTTCTAAGAACATTTTCTCTTTTTTTAGCAAGCTCATCAAGCAAAGCCTCCTTTTCTCTAATATAGTTACTAAGAATCCTAGCCTCCTCTACAGCTTTTTCACGCTCCACTCCTTGAAGCCTAGGTATTTTGCTCGAAACAACATTGAGCTTATGCCTAAGGCTATCAATCTCGCTTTTCACTTTACGCCATTCCTTATCTAGCTGAATAGCCTTATCAATAATGCTTTCATCCTCAAACCTTGCCCTCAGAGACCATTTTAACTTATCAGGATTATTCCTGAGATAGTATAGTATACTCCACACGCCTATAACACCTTATATATAATCCACCATAATCTAGCTTTATTTATATATTCCCAAGTTAACTCATGATTAAAACTTTTTCATTTTGCCTTTGGAAAGAGATATAGTTATTACAGTGGCGGTGGTTCACTCTTATCTTTTT
>Ga0116200_10001054_pt1 | contig 10340 bp, 4 predicted proteins | sample Mar14436cmmetaG_FD_94478 | JGI IMG/M metagenome (GOLD analysis project Ga0116200, IMG submission 94478) | Marine hydrothermal vent microbial communities from Guaymas Basin, Gulf of California to study Microbial Dark Matter (Phase II) - Marker... ... | reverse complement strand
GGAATGTTTTCTGGAAGAAATGGGAATATTTTAATTTTCCTGCTCAATGGGAGGAGGTTGTATTAAAAAAGCGGGATATTACATTTGCTTGGGGTCCCAATCCCGAGGCAGAATTATCAAAGGTAGAAAGAATAGAGTTCGCTATTTCGCGTGGCCTGGGAGGCAAGGGAGAAATATATATAGATGAATTGAGTTTGCAGGCTTTATATGAGGAGGGAGAGTCTACAGTCTCAAAGATAAAAGCTAAAGCGTCTTCCTGCGAGGGAGGAGAATACACAGCAGGATACGCGGTTGATGGAAATAGACAAACAAGATGGAGCAGTGAATTCTCCGACCCACAGTGGCTTGAGATTGATTTAGGAGAGAGCAAGGAATTGGTTGGTGTAACTTTAAACTGGGAGACAGCCTATGGCAAGGCCTATGATATTTTACTTTCAGAAGATGGCAAAGACTGGGAAAAGGTTTATACCACCACAGACGGTGACGGCTCAACAGATGATATCTATTTCAAGAAAAAGACCGCCAGATTCTTAAAAATATTTGGAAGAGAACGAGGAACAGCCTGGGGCTATTCTTTATGGGAGGTTTCTGTAAAAGGACCAGATGAAGAACCGATTATTACAGCTTCTTCTTCAAAAGGAGATTGTGGACCAGAGAATGTGTTAGATGGAGATATGAATACAAAATGGCAGAGTGGAGATAAGGGTAATCAATGGATTAAGATTGATTTACGCAGAATTAAGGTGTTTGGGGGACTCTTTTTATACTGGGGTCAGGATTACGCCAAAATTTATGAAATATCTACTTCAAACAACGGTGAAAAATGGAAGAGTATCTATTCTATGGAGAGAGGCAACGGTGGTAGCGATAAGATCTACTTTAATAGAACACCTGCTAGGTTTATTAAGATAGATTTTAAGAAAAGCGCAACTGATGAAGGCTATGTCTTAAAAGAGATAACTATTAAAGGACCTGATGAATTTCTTACTCCTCAGAAGCATTATGAGATTTTAGCCGAGGAGCTGCCAAAAGGTTATTTCCCCAGATGGCTTTACAAAGAACAGGCCTTCTGGACGGTAGTGGGCATACCAGAGGATTTTAAAGAGAGTCTTTTATGTGAAGATGGTTCATTCGAACCATATAAAGGTGGTTTTTCTCTTATTCCATATTTATACTTAGATGGTAAATTTATTAACTGGAAGGATGTAAAACTTACCCAATCACTCGAGAAAGATTACCTGCCAATCCCATCTGTAAGATGGGACTACAGAGATATTATTATGGATATAAAATCATTTGCTTATGGAAAACCCGGTGAGTCAAATTCTTATGTTAAATACACAATTACCAATAGAAACGACAGAGTTATAGATGGCAAACTTTTTTTAGTCATTCGTCCGTTTCAGATAAATCCACCATGGCAGCCAGGAGGTGGTTTATCACAGATTAAAAGCATAAGATGCCTTGAAGATGCCTCTATTACTATTAACAATAGATACAAGATATATCCGTTAACTAAACCGGATAATTTTGGCGCCTGCAGTTATGAGGAGGAGGATATACTTTATCTTATTGAACAGGGGAAGATACCTTCAAAAAAGGTTATAGCAGATAAGAAAGGATATGCCTCAGGGGTTATAGAGTATGATTTTAGCCTAAGACCTAAACAAGACAAAGATTTCCTGTTTGTTTTCCCGTTACACAATAAGATTCCGCCTTTAAGCGCAGATATGAGGAGCACTAGAATAAAAATTGAATTTGAGAGGATGTATAAAAAAATAGTTTCTTTTTGGGAGTCTAAATTGGATACTGTCGAAATTGACATCCCTGAGCCTGAAATTGTAAATACCTTAAAAACAAACATAGCTTATATTTTGATTAATCAGGATGGACCGGCTATTCAGCCAGGTTCAAGAACTTATGAAAGCGCCTGGATCAGGGATGGTTCAATGACCTGCGCAGCGCTTTTAAGGATGGGGATTACAGAAGAGGTAAAAAAATATATTGATTGGTATGCTGGTTTTCAATATCGCAATGGAAGGATTCCGGCTATAATTAATCATACAAGTGGTGGTGGTTTCAAAGTAAATCCGCTTAAGGAATATGATAGTCAAGGAGAAATGATATTTGCTATTCTTCAGTATTATTATTTCACCAAAGACAAGGAGTTTTTAGAAGAGAAACTGCCGGTAGTTATCAGTGCTTTAAAGTATCTTGAGCATTTGAGAGACCAGCGAATTACAGACGAATATAAAGATGGACCGATTGAAAAGAGGAAGTTTTATGGAATATTGCCAAATTCTGTAAGTCACGAGGGGTATTTCCCAGAACCAGGTATGCATTCTTACTGGGATGATTTTTGGGCTCTCAAAGGATGGAAAGATGCAAGGGAGATTGCTTTAATTTTAGGCAGAGATGACCTCTTGGAGTGGATAAACAGAGAAGAGCAGGAACTTAAAGAGTCTGTTTATGATTCTATAAGACTTACTATGGAGGATAAGAATATCGATTATATTCCAGGTTGTGCTGAAAAAGGTGATTTTGATGCAACCTCAACTGCTATAGCCGTGATGGTTTGTGATGAGTTAGACAATTTGCCCCAGCCACAACTTAAAAATACATTTGATAAATACTACGCCGATTTACTTAACAGATTCAAGCCCGATTGGAAAGGGGCTTTTACTCCTTATGAAATCCGAACTGTTCAAGCCTTTGTTTATATGAATCAGAAAGAACGAGCCTGGAAATTATTGCGTTATCTTTTAGGTTGCCGCAGGCCATTAAATTGGAATCATCTGGCAGAGGTTGTCTTCAGTAATCCGCGGTTGGGGCAGTATATAGGTGATATGCCTCATACCTGGGTTGGTTCAGGATATATAAACGCTGTCAGAAGCCTTTTTGTTTATGAAAAGGATGGCAGATTGATTTTAGGAGGTGGAATTCCTGAAGAATGGTTATCAGAAAGAAAAGATGTATCAATTGGAAATCTACCTACTTATTATGGCAATATAAACTACACAATTAAGAAGAAAGATAAAAATACCCTAAGGATTAAAATCTGGGGAGATGCCGTACCGCCGACCGGTTTTATTTTTAAATCACCCCTAACGAGAAAGATTAAAGAGGTTGAACTTAATGGCAAAAAATGGAAGTATTTTTTAGAAGACAATATAATGTTGGATAAATTGCCGGTGGAATTAGAGGTTAAATATGAAGAGATTATTCATAAGCATAAAGATTGGTTTTAATTTACTACCATTAATAGTGACGCTTTTTTCTCTCTCTTATTTTGGTTTCTGCGCCGATATGGACACCGTTAGCGATAAGAGGCTCGAGACCTATACCCGGGCAACGGCAGGGATTTCTAAAGGGCTAAAAGTTACAGCCTCCTCAATGGAAAATAACTTGCTTAGACCCGAGAATGTCATAGATGGCAATATGAAGTCCCGCTGGAGCAGTAAATTTTCTGATTCCCAATGGCTTAAGATCGATTTATCAGAAATTAAGGAGATATCTGGCTTAACGATATTCTGGGAGGATGCTTATGCTATTTCTTATAAAGTTCAGGTGTCTCTTGATGCAGAAAATTGGAAGACTGTTTATGAGCAAAATAAAGGCAAAGGCGGATACGAAGAGATTGAGTTTGAAAAAGTCAAAGCAAGGTATGTTAAGATACTCTTTAACAAGAGGGCTACTGAGTGGGGTTATTCAATATTTGAGATTTCCATAGATGGAGCCGATTTTGGTTGTATAGATAAGGATGATATAGGCGATATTATACTTCTGGATGGCAAGTGGAATTTCAAGTTGGATCCTCAAAACATCGGGGTTAAAAACAAATGGTTTTCTGAAGATTTTTCTGGTGAGGATTGGCAAAAAATAGAACTGGGAAAATTTTGGGAAGAGCAGGGTTTTTCTAATTATGATGGATATGCCTGGTATAAAAAAGATATATTTATTCCTGAAACTTGGAATGATGGCAAGGCGGCTCTGATACTCGGTGGCGTAGATGATGCTTATGAGATATATATCAACGGTCAGAAAGTTGCCTCATTCGGCAGTATGTCTTCAGAATCCAGGAGTGTTCATCAGACCCTAACTACTGTCTCTATAGGCAAACAGATTATAGCCGGTGAGTCAAATAATTTTACCTTTCGGGTATTTGATTTCTGGGGAGCAGGAGGGATTGCTAAAGAGCCGATGATGCTCATACAGAATTCAGACTGCATAGATTTGCTCAAAAGGAGATTAGATGTCCAGAGTTATTATCAGATAAAGGCAAAACCCTCGCAGAAGAAATATTATCCCAACTGGGTAGGAGGATTTCAGGCATACTGGACAGTAGTTGGCGCCGAAGGCGACAGAATGGAGAGCACCTTTTGTGAAGATGGGATGATTCAGATGTATAATCGCGGTCCGTCTCTAATGCCGTTTATATACTTGAATAACGAACTTCTTTCTTACGCAGATTTCAATCTTTCTCAGTCTTTAGAGAAAGGCTATCTTCCTATTCCGACAGTCACCTGGGAAAATGACGATTTGGTTTTTGCTCAGACATTATTTGGCTATGGAAAAGCAGGGGAATCCTTCACCTATGTTCGTTATGCCCTGAAAAACAAAACCAATAAAAGATTGAGCGGCAAACTATTTCTTACCATAAGACCTTTTCAGGTGAACCCTCCCTGGCAATGGGGCGGAGGTATGGCAAAGATTAAGAGTTTAGAATATGATACAGACAATAAGCGAATAATAAAAGTTAATGGTCGGGACCAATTGATTGCTTTAGAGGTTCCGGATAGGTTCGGCGCATCAGGCTATCTGGATGGCGATATCATTGATGAAATCAAGAAAGGGGAAATTATCTCCAATCTATCGGTTAATGACCCGTTTGGTTATGCTTCGGGAGCGCTGGAGTATGATTTTGAACTAAACGAAGAAGAGCAAAAGGAGTATTTTTTTATAATACCTTTAAATAATAGAAAACCGCTTTCAGCGGAGGTCTCAAGAGGAATGTTTTCTCAAAAAATTTTTGAGAAAAGACAGAAGGAAACTATCAGTTATTGGGAAGAGAAATTAAATCAAATTCAGATAGAGATTCCAGATAAAAAGATGGTTAATACAATCAAAAGCAGCTTAGCCTACATCTTTATTAATAGAGACGAACCTATGTTGCAGGCCGGTTCAGGCGCCTATGAAAAATCCTGGATTCGTGATGCCTGTATAATCTCCGCGGCCCTTTTGAGAATGGGGTATACTGAGGAAGTAAGAGAATATATTGATTGGATTACTGATTATGTAGGGAAAAATGGTAAAGTGCCACCTATTATGGTTGCAGAAAATAAGCCTGACTCTGCCTGGGAGAGCGTATATGAAGAATATGACAGTCAGGGAGAGTATATCTATGCTGTTTTACAATATTATCTTTTCACAAAAGATAAGGAGTGGCTTAAGAGCAAATTACCTGCCGTGATACATATCCTCGATTTTATGGAGGGTTTAAGAAAGCGAAGGATGACCAGCGAATATAAAGATGGACCGGCTGAAAAAAGGAAATTCTATGGAATTTTCCCAGAGTCTGTTAGCCATGAGGGTTATTTCCCTGCTCCAGGGGTGCATAGTTATTGGGATGATTTTTGGGGCATTAAAGGATGGAAGGATGCAAGGACTATTGCTAAGGTATTAGGAGAGGGTGAATTGCTGGTTCGAATAGATAGAGAGATAGAAGACTTTAGAAGATGTCTGCACGATTCAATTGAGACTGTCCAGAAATTAAAAAATATCAACTATATACCAGGCTGTGCCGAGAGGGGAGATTTTGATGCGCCTTCTACGGCAATTTCTGTTTGGCCAACAGAAGAAGCTCAATATTTAAAACAAACCCCGCTGCGCAATACTTTTGGGATATTCTGGACAGAACAATTTTACCCCAGCCTTAAAACGAAAACAAAATGGTCTTTTCCTTTATATGCCTTAAGGATATCTCATGTTTTTACCCGCCTTAACCAGAGAGATAAAGCCATAAGGATGTTAGAGCAGTATCTGAAACTTCAGCGACCACTTAACTGGAACCAATGGGCAGAAGGAGTATTGAGCGATGACCGCAGACCCTGGTTTATAGGTGATTTGCCGCATAGTTGGCTTGCTGCTATATACATAAATTCATTCAGGAGTTTATTTGTCTATGAGAAGGATGACCAACTTATTCTGGGGCATGGCATACCAGAAAAATGGCTCTTGGACAAAAAGGGAATATCTATTGGAAATTTCCCTACATATTATGGAAGATTAAGTTATACTATAAAGAAAGAAGGTCAAAATTTGCGAATTAAGACCTGGGGCAATGCAAAGCCTTTGAAGGGCTTTATTTTTAAATTAAGATTGCCTCCGGGAAACAAGATTAAAAAGGTAACTCTCAATGGAAAAGAATGGTCAGAATTTGTAGATAGTGAGATAACCTTTTACGAACTACCAGCTGATATTATGATAATATTATGATAGATAATAAACAAAAAACTGGAAAGGAGGGGAAAAAGAGATGAAAAAGCTGATAATGTATCTAATAGTTATTGTAATAGCGGCGAACTTTGGTTCCTATGTATTTGCCGAGGAGAATTTGCTGGTTAATCCTGGATTTGAAAAAGTTGAGCCAATGGGCTGGGCTCCTTATGGTGATGCCGTATATGTCACAGACACTTATAGAAGCGGTGAACAATCTGGGAAGACCTGGGTATGGGATTATGGAGACGGATTATTTGAACAATATGTAGATGTAGTTCCCGGGGAAAAGTATCAAGCAAGCGTCTACATATTGAGCAAAATGGGTGATGCCATTAGAGATAAAACTGAGGCATGGATACAGATAGAGTGGTGCACAGAGGATAATGTAATTATTAGCGATCCCATAAAGAGCCCTTCGCTTACCGCTGCCAATGATACCTGGGAATATTTTGAGACACCAGTAGTTATTGCACCACCTGCTGCCGCTAAGGCAAAGATTAAAGTGATACAACAGGCTCCAAACAATCATATAGATGGTGCTTGCTATTTTGATGATGCTAAGTTTATAAGAGTAAATCCTTAAACCGCATTAATAAAAGGAAAGGAAAAGGTTGATGGATTACCTGTCTGCCCTCTCTGCGGCAGACAGGCACGAGACCCGTCGTAGCGGACAGGCAGAAAGATTGAGAGTTCTCACGACGCCTTGCTATAGGGCATAATAAGAACTTTGGAATGTGGAAAGCATAAAAAGATTATGTCTTGCAATACAACATAAATCTGTTATAATATATTTTAACAAGACCATTAAGGATGGAGTTTTCTGGAACTATCTCATATAGCCTCTTTAAGACGATGTCAAAGAAACAATCTTCGTAGATAATAATGAGGAGGATAAGGGCGATGAAGGTACTTTCTCTTTTGCTAATTATAGTAATGCTTGCCATAACGCTTCCTGTTATCGCCGCAGAGAATCTGCTTGAGAATCCGAGTTTCGAAGAACCAACCTATAGTGGCAAGGATCCATCTGGATGGTGGTCTTGGAATTCAAATTATAATGGTATCACAAGCAAAACTGCCAGAACAGGAAAGCAGGCTATCTATTTTACCAAGCCGCCAGACAATAAAACCCAACACCAGGGGATTGTTTTTACCTATAAAGGCGTCAAACAAAGCAAGGAGTATACTTTTTCCTGTTATGTTAAGAACTCCGAAAAAGACCCCATAAAAGGAAGTGCCTATGGCCAAATTAGTATAGAATGGCGAAAAGGAGGCAAGGAGATAAGTCGTACCTGGGGTCCTACTTGGGATGCGAACCTTTCCACTGAGAATTGGAAATTGGTCAGTATGTCAGCCGTGGCTCCTCAAGGCGTAGATGAGTGTTTTTTTGTTATTAATTTCTTTACAGAAGGTGGTTCTGGTGCCTACTTTGCTGATGATGTTTTGGCTGTGGAAAGGTAGGAAGGTGTTATAAGAAAGTCTTATATGGTTTTTAAACAGGGAGATGATTTATTGTGAAAAGGCTCTTTAAATCTTTCCTTGTCTGTATCTTTTTGGTGTCAATAAGTATAAATTTTAACCCACCTTCTTTAGCCGAGCCAACTTCTCCTTATATTCGCTACTGGCTTATCTGCGGTCCTTTTAAAGACGCTGATTTAAATACAGAGTGTATTAAAAATGAAGCCAATCTTTCTCCTGTTGCTGGCCAGAAAGTAGATGGAAAAAGATGGAGGCGATTTTTATCCTGTGAGGATAAACTTACTTTTGAAAAAGATGAGGTGTTTGGTCCATATGGGAACTCTGTCGCCTATGCCTATTGCGAAATCTATACCCCAACCGCAAGAAAAGTTAAGTTATATCTTGGCTCAGAGGATGGGCTTAAAGTGTGGCTAAACGGGAAAAACATATTTACCAATAATGCAGTCAGGTCATTCTGTTTTGATGAAGATAAGATAGATGTGCAGTTAAAATCTGGCTGGAACCGCCTGCTTATAAAAGTCAGTAATATAACAAAGGAGTGGTGTCTATCAGCCCGGTTTATCAGGCGGGGAGATGCTGATATTAAAGACTTAACTTATCGTCCGGCAATGTTATACCAATTACCGGTAAAAAAAGTGGAAGTCTCCTCTGTTCAACCCACAGAGCCGAAAAACAAAGGTATGTATGATGCTTTAAATGCGATTGACAAAGATAGGAGCACAAGGTGGAGCAGTGAATTTTCTGACCCTCAGTGGATTATTCTTGATTTAGGCAAACCAAAATCGGTAAAGAAGATTCTGTTAAACTGGGAGGCTTATGCCAAGAATTATACTATAGAATTTTCTAATGATAAAAAAAATTGGACGCCTGTCTATTCTACAGATATAGGAGATGGCGGTCAGGATGTTATTAATTTCAGGAGACCGGCCAGAGTTCGTTATATTAAAGTAACAGGCACCAAACGCGGTATGCGCTTTGGCTATTCCTTATGGGAAGTACAGGCATTTAGTTTAGAAGATAAATAATAAAAATCTTATAAGCAAAATATTTCTAAAGAAGACAAAAGAGGTCACTGGTGCATTTTTCAGTGACCTCCAAGATTTTTTGACAATAGTGGACAATATATAAAAATATGGTATAATTGTAATATAAGATATAAGAAGGTGATAAGGATGGGAAGGATGAATAACAAAAAATATGGCTTTGCCCTTATAGTGACTGTAGGCATCCTGGCCGTTCTTGTGCTTATAGGCATTTGTCTTGCTGTAAGTATGCGTTTAGAGGAAAATACGGCAGCGAGTTATTCAAATGACATCAAAGCCCGATATTTAGCCGAGGCTGGTATAAATAGAGCCATAGCCGAGTTAAAGGATAATGCCAGGAACAACTTTATCTATTCATATAGTGGCAGCGCTCTCTATACAGATAATACCCTCTATAGCAACTGCGGTTCTTATTCAGTTGATGTCTATGATGAACAGAGGAAGGTAAATATCCATCTTGACAATATGACTGATTCTACTATCCGTATCCTTCAAAACTTAGGTCTTACCGACCAACAGATAGCCAATCTTATTGATTATCAGGATTCTAATGATGTGCCTACGACAGTGGGCGCAGCTATTGGCGTAGATGATGATTCTACAGCGGATATTAAAGATGCACCTCTTGAGACCATAGAGGAGATAAGAGAAATTGATGGAATTACCGAGGCTACATATAACAATATAAAGGCTCATATAACAATCTTTTCTTACCAGGACCCACACACTATAAATTCAGCAGGGAACACTGAGGCAAGATGTCCTATTAATGTCAATACTGCCAGCCAAGAGGTTATAGAGGCAGTCTTAAAGAATATATCAGGCACAATAGGTGGAACTACATATACCATTTCAGACACAGAAGCAAATAAAGTTGCTAATGACATCATAAACGCAAGACCATTTAACAGCTGGATGGAATTTAAAGCCTGCTTGGATGGTTCAGTAGTAGATAATGACATTAGATCAGAAGAAGCCCTCCTTATAATGAGGAACTGCAATCCAAATAGACAGAAACCTTCTACCTATACCACTGAGTTTTGCTTTTTCTCAGGAGGAAAATATACCATTATATCTACAGGGATATTATATGCTACACTTACCCAGACAAAGATAATTGCCAGGAAGAGGATTAAGGCAGTTGTAGATATCTACAGCGTCTTAAATGAGACCAGCAAGGAGGATTTTGATGATGGACAGACTATGAAAGAGCAATATCAAAGTAATGGAGAGTTTGCCAAAGGCAGGTCTTTCAAGGTAACTACCCTTAATAGTTGTCCATTTGAATCTATGAACTCAGGCAATGACTGGACAGGTGAGGGT
>Ga0116200_10001052_pt1 | contig 10349 bp, 7 predicted proteins | sample Mar14436cmmetaG_FD_94478 | JGI IMG/M metagenome (GOLD analysis project Ga0116200, IMG submission 94478) | Marine hydrothermal vent microbial communities from Guaymas Basin, Gulf of California to study Microbial Dark Matter (Phase II) - Marker... ... | reverse complement strand
GGTATAAAGAGAATACTTTTATTAGAAGGTATCCCCTCGGAGAAAATTGTCTGCATCCATAGTGCAGTGGATGTTGAGAAATACTCAGGTCCCTGCAATAGGTCTTGGTTTTGCCGAGAGTTCTCAATTCCTCCAGACCACAAAACAGTTGGAATGATCGCTCAATTCATCCCACGGAAGGGTCATCGCTATCTCGTGGAAATCATACCCGAAATTCTCGCACTCTACCACAAGGTCCACTTCATCTTTTTCGGCAAAGGCCCGCTGAGGGAACATATCGAAAGATTATGTATTGACAAGGGGATAAGAAATAATGTTGTATTTCCTGGTTTTCGTGATGACCTCCATCGGATCCTTCCGTGCCTTGATATCCTAGTGCATCCTGCAACTATGGAAGGTTTGGGAGTGTCCCTTCTGGAGGGTTCGGCGGCAGGTATTCCAATCGTCGCTTTTAGTGCGGGAGGTATTCCAGAAGTGGTCATCCAAAACAAAAATGGTTTCCTAGTGACTCCGGGAGACACAGAGCATCTAGCGCACGCTATTATAGATATCCTAAAGGACCCCAGCCTAGCCAGAAGACTTGGCGCTTCAGGTAACAAACTGGTAAGGGAGTTCTTTTCAATAGATCGGATGGCATCCTCGTACATGGAAATTTACATAGCTCTTTCCAGCTAGGAATAAGAAGCCATTATTTATCTGCGCCTAAGAGAGGGCGGAGCAAAATTTGGTGAGGTTACGTCTTGAACAAGGTCCCCGCTTCATTAAACAAATCATTGAAGAGAAACCTAAGTTTGGCGCTTTTTTCTTGTGAGCTGAGTAGGCATACAGGGTGGGGTCGTTATACACTGGAAGTATGCTCTGCCCTTTATCGCCTTGGGATACGTTTCCAGCTCCACCTCCCTAAAAATCATGAGCTTGTGAAAAAGGTGGCTTTTAGTGAGTGTATCACATACGACCTTCCTCCCTTTTTCTTGTCAATAAAAGGAAAAATATTTAGGGGATTTTCTCTGTGGTATGCATCCCGCAGGATCCATGTACAAGAGAAGATTGTCCACAGCCTCGTGGAATTTCCCTACGGGCCGCTTGCGCGTTTTTGTTCCAAGAGATCTGGTCTCCCTTACGGAATAACATTACACGGAACTTATGCGGTAAAGCCCCTTGAGCGTGTCCCAGATAAATTGTTGTTTAGGTCAGCTTTAGCTAGGGCTAGATTTCTCATTTCCGTAAGCCGGTATACGGCTGAAAAGGTTCAAAACGCCTTTAAAACCGAGCTACCGGTGACCGTTATAAACAACGGGGTTAACCTATCCAGCTTTTGTAGTAATCCAGAATCACTTCTATCTGGTCCAGACCCTGCTTTTGACAAGAAAGAGAAAATTATTCTTTCGGTGGGAGCCCTAAAGCCACGAAAGGGATTGCCTACTCTCTTGCGAGCCTTCAAAAAGGTTTTGCAGGTTGATCAGAATTGTAGGTTGGTCATCATTGGTGCGGGAAAGCTTTCTTCCTATAAGGAATTTGCGCATAAACTGGGAGTCTTGGAAAAAGTTACATTTATGGGAAAGGTGTCAGACTCCGTTCTGAAGAAAGCCTATCAAAGATGTGACATTTTTGTGCTCCTTCCCGAAGAAGATTTTAAAGGGCAGTTCGAAGGATTCGGCCTTGTGTACTTGGAAGCCAATGCGTATGGGAAACCAGTAGTAGGAACTAAATCTGGGGGAGTGCCTGACGCAATAAAGGACGGTGTAACTGGTATACTTGTACCTCCAAATAACCATCAAAAGGCTTATGAAGCAATGGTCCGTCTGCTAAGAGACCCTGCGCTCAGAAAGCGTATGGGAGAAAAGGCAAAGAAATGGGCTCTTGGGCACGAATGGACGCTGGTCATTGACCAATATGTGCGCGTTTACCTAAACGCCCTCAAAGGAATCTGACAAGGTAAAATCTAGTGGCCTTGCTGGCTTCCACCCGAATCTAAGGGATTTATTCATTGAAAATATTCAAAAAGTAATTTATTAAAGCCTTCGCTCAGAGACAAGGATAGTGAATCAAATGGAACAAGGAAACATAACGGATAGACTTCGCTCGGGGGCAGAAATTTCTTTCTTAGTGTCCCTTTTTCTTTTTATCTCTATTTCGGCCGTTCAAAGAGGCGCCCTGACAACATTATTCCACCTTATGGTGGCCCTTTCATTGCTTTTTCCATTGATGAAAAATAGGAACCTCCCATGGCCTTTGATAAAACGGTTGAGCTATGGATTCCTTTTTTATGTGCTCAGTGCTGCTCTGAGTCTCATAAATACAAGCAACTGGCACACAGGGGACTGGTACTTCGGCAGGTATTACCGATTTCTCTTTGTCATTCCCGTGATCATTTTTGTGGCCAGAACCAGAGCTGCCGTGGAAAAGTGGGTAATAGGGGGGGCAGTTGTTAGCTCATTAACCATGGCATATTACTCCCTGCACCAAATGATCTTCTCCGGGGTGACAAGGGTGGGCCTTGCGGGCTACCTGAACCAAAACAGATACGGTGAAATCGGTTTTGTCAGTGCCCTTATCATACTGGTCGCCATATTGAGAGTTCCCATGAGGACCATGTTGAAGTTCACCTTGGTACTGCCCTTCGTTCTCGGCGTTTGCGGGGGCCTTTCTTCGGGATCCCGCGGCGCACTATTGGCCTTTGTGGCCACCGGCCTTTTCTTGGCCTGGAAGTGCACCGACACCGTTTCTTTCAAAAAAAGACTCCGGGCGGTAGGTGCCTCCGTCTTGATCTTGGCGGTTCTCATATCTTCTCTCGTCTACTTCTCCCCTTACTGGCGGAAGCAAATACCCAGGCTGGCCAACGAGCCTTTACAGTATCTTTCTGGCCATTATGATTTTGAGGCTTCTTCGGTGCATGTAAGGATGCATTTGGCCCAGGGGGGGCTTCTTATTTGGAAAAAGCATCCTTTTATCGGAACTGGGCTCGGAGATATTGAAAATGATATGAAAGAACTTGTGAAGGCCAAGAAGCTTCCAGGGAATTTAACTTGGAGCAGGCTGCACAATTCTTATATTGACGTCTTGGCGCGATCTGGCATCATTGGATTATTTGGGTTCTTGACGGGGGCTCTTTACATACCCTTTAGGACTTTCCTCACATGCTACAAAGAGACTGAAAAATCGTCCGAAAGAGCGTGGGCCTCTGTTTTAGGAATGGCATTGGTCTTTTTCTTCGCTGTGGACGGTGTAGCAAGTAGCTGCTTTTCCAATAAAGGCGTTTATGTCTATCTTGGCCTCCTTGGCCCTTTGTTGGGCCTCTCATTGAGGGAGAGACAAGTGGTGAAAATACTATCTCCAAACAGCGGTTGAGCGGGGGCGTCGATCAGAGTACTCTTTTGCTCCCTTCGGTGGCCTGATGACGGGCTAAATGTAAATGGAGTAGATTTATAAATTGGAGCCAACTGGAAAGAGACCTCGGATCGTATATATTGGAAGAACCCGGCTGCATCGGAACCGTGCAAATCTCATCCAGACTCTTCATACGGTCTCGGCTATGGATAGTCTGGGAGCTGCGGTCACACTTTTTCTTCCCCCTTGGAAAAAAGGAATCACGATACAGCAGAGATTGGACGAGCTGAGTATCACCACTCCCATTAGTGTCAAGCCTGCTCAATCATTGCATAGCCGCTGGAAAATATGGCCATTTATCAGACTCCATCGGTCCATACTCAAGGAGGCAGATGCTATCTACACCCGTTCTCCAGAAGTAAGCGTGGCATTGTCGCGCGCAGAGCTTGCCCATTACCTCGAACTTCATGAAATAAGAAGGCTCCAAGAGAAAAACCTGCTGCAACAGATCATTGACAATTACAACAAGGGATTTATCAAGTGGATTCTTCCTATCAGCACCTCTGCCGCAGAGGAACTCAAGAAGAGAGGTGCCAGAAAGGAAAGAATCTTGGTCAATCCATGTGGGGTCAATATAAAAGCATTCCAAAGCGTATCACCTCTGGATGTTTCCAGGCTCGCCTTTCCTAGAATCCTTCATGCGGGACGGATTGGAAGCAATCGAGGACTCGAAATCCTGAAAAGCATTGCAAGGGAAAACTTGGGAAAAGTCCTCCTCGTAGGGGAAAAAGACAAAGACTTCATCCCCAATAGATTTGTGAAACTCCTTTCCCCTGTTCCTCACAGAGACATCCCCAGGTTATACGATACCTCTGAAATAGTTCTCTTGCCTTACCAAAAAAACCTGGCAACTAGTAATGTTATGAGTCCTTTAAAGTTATTCGAAGCTATGGCTGCCGGCAGACCCGTCATTGCAAGCAACCTACCCTCATTAAGAGAAGTTTTGAAACACGAAGTGAACGCTCTGTTGGTAGAACCAGATAATATCCAGGAATGGATCACAGCAGTCAAGAGATTGAAGGCAGATACTCACCTAGCCATGAAGCTGGCACATGCCCTGCGTCAAGAAGCCCCAAAATTCAGCTGGGAGGTGAGGGCGCGGAAAATCATCTCACTCATCATATCTGAACTTTCTTCTTAGCTTCTGCAGGGAAATCAATTGCCATTTGATGACACATGTGTAGTATGTTAGTGGTATCGTCGAACTTCATCATTGTGCTAAAACCCCTGATACCCTTGTGGCTAATCAAACTCAAAAATACATTGCAATTATTTGGAGCTGGCTCTAGAGAGAAAGAAGCGGAGAGGGCCTTTTTGACTTTTTGCCATTTATCATCCATCAAAAGCGGCGCCTAGGTATCTCCGGGAGCAAAACTGACCCCTTCGGCTTGGAAACTTGAGAGCAATAGATGGTTAGCGTATTAGAAAATAGCAACAATAAATTGAGACCGGATATTTCTTTTTACGGATTTAGGGGTGGACCCGGAGGAATAAGCCTCACGTTGATAAGCCTAATGAATGAAATGGCATGTTTGGGTTACAGGATCCACCTCTTGTTACACAACACTAGGGTTCCCGAAAAAAAATATGTTCATCCATCCATAAGAACGGTCAAATTGCCCGATGGGGGGCTAATCAAACGCGCAAGGCATTTGTCTTACTACATTAAGGAATCCCAGCCAAAGGCAATGATCTCGGTCAGGGAGCCGGGAAACAGGGCGATAACATTAGCCAAGACTTTTTATAAGGCAAGATCCAAGGTGGTTTTCAGGGTAGGAATGCCCCTCACCACGGCATTGAAAAGGCGAGCGCTGGTAAAAAGGATGCTTCGGGCCGCATCAATCAGGTACTGCTACACACGGGCCGACATGATAATTGCAAATCATGTCAACGTTGCCGAAGACATTGCCCACAATACGGGAATCCCCATAGAAAACATTCCAGTCATCCCTAACGGAACCGTTTCAGCTTTTTTATATGAACAAGCAAAAGCAAATCCAGAACATCCTTGGTTAAACAGGAAGGAAGCTCCCGTCGTCTTGGGGATAGGAAGACTTGCCAGGCAGAAAGATTTTACAACCCTTATCAGGGCCTTCTGTGAACTCAGGAAAAAAATTAATGCCAGGCTTCTAATTCTAGGGGAAGGAAAGGAACGCATCTCACTGGCGGCCCTCATAGATCAGCTTGGCCTCACCGCCTCGGTAGATCTTTATGGTCATACGGACAACCCGTATGCTTTCCTTGCCAGAGCTGACCTTTTCGTGCTCTCATCTGTCTGGGAGGGTCTTCCTAACGCCCTTATAGAAGCCATGGCCCTTGGGATTTCATGTGTGGCTACAGATTGCAGAAGTGGGCCCCGCGAGATCCTAGAAAATGGTAAATACGGTCACCTGGTGCCTGTCGGCGACCACAGGACCATGGCGGATGCCATGTACCGTGCCCTCCTCCAGCCCCTTGATCCTGATTTCATCAGGTCCGGAGCATCCCGCTATGAAGCAGGCCTTTGCGCCCGAAGATACCTGGAGGCCTTGGATCTTGTCTAAGAAATTGGCCATATTCCTGGCCACCTCCGGTCACAGCGGTGTTGACAGGATAATGACCAACTTTATTCGGGAGCTGTCCCGTCGAGGGCTACCCGTGGACCTTGTGCAAATTAGGAATCATGGTCCTTACCTTCCAAAGGCATTGCCGAACGTGCGTCTGATACCTTTGCCTGTTTCCCATGTTAATAGTGCCCTTCCCTCCCTCATACGGTATCTAAGAAAAGAGCGTCCTGCTGCCATCCTGACTGATAAGGACAGAGTAAACAGAATTGCTATAATAGCACGATTGCTGGCAGGGACATCAACTAGAGTTGCAGTGAGAATCGGCACCACAGTTTCTCGTAATCTCGAGCGCAGGAGTTGGTTACATAGAAAAATGCAGTATGCATCCATTCGTTATCTTTATCCTCAGGCAAATTGCGTAATTGTACCTTCTTTTGGGGTAGCCCAAGACCTAAACCAAATCTCCGGACTTCCTTTTAATCATATTAAGGTGCTTCCAAATCCCATAGTGAGCAGTGAAATTCAGAATCTTTCTAAGACCTCCACTGGCGATCCGTGGCTCAGAGAAAATTCATTGCCCATTATCATTGGTATTGGTGAGTTGTGTGCTCGCAAGGATTTCGGAACCTTAATACGTGCATTTTCCCAACTACTGCCAAAGAAGCCATCCCGTTTACTAATTTTAGGAGAGGGTCGGCAGCGCCAAAAACTTCAAGGTCTTATTAAGGAGTTAGGGCTCATTGATAAAGTGCGAATGCCAGGGTTCGTGAAAAATCCTTTTCCTTACATAAAGAGAGCTTCAGTCCTGGCACTATCATCGACATGTGAGGGTCTAGGTGTCGTCCTTATTGAGGCATTGGCCCTTGGAACTCCGGTCGTCTCAACCGACTGTCCCAGCGGCCCGAGAGAGATCTTGCGGAATGGTGAAGTGGGGCCCCTTGTGCCCATAGGAGACGCAAATGCAATGGCCAAGGCAATACTATCTGTGCTTGAGGCTCCCCCTGATCCAAAACTATTGAAGGAAGCTGCATTGCCTTACTCCGTAAAACAAGCTACCGACCAGTATCTTAAAGTCCTTGGTCTTTCCGACGTTGCGAATACTGTCTGAACATCATGAGTGACTCACAGAGACCAACTAATAATCAATGGGAAACCAGGGGCCGTGTCAAGATAGGTATATTTCTGTCTTTTTCAGGTCAAGGAGGCGTTGAACGCATGATGCTTAATTTGGCTGAAGGCCTGTCTTCTATGGATTGTTCTGTGGACCTCATTACAGTGAAGACCGCAAGCGCATACCTCAACTCCCCCTTAGAAGGGATAAAATTGGTTAATTTAGGGGTATCTCATACATTCGGAGGCGTTATGCCACTTGTGAGGTATCTACGCCAACACCGGCCCGCTGCCTTACTAGCAGCAAAGGACAGGGCCAACATTGTGGCCGTTTTGGCAAACGCCATTTCTAGGACTAGAACTCGATTGATACTGAGAATGGGCACTACTGTCTCTGCGGCACTTGAAGGGAAAAGGCCTCTAAAAGAAAAACTTTGGTATACGAGAATGCGGCTGTTTTACCCACATGCTAACGCCGTTGTAGCCGTATCTAAGGGAGTAGCCGCTGATTTGATGAGAAATGCGGGCTTGACTCCTTCCCTTATTCATGTAATCCCCAACCCTGTCATCACCCCTAAACTCCTGAATCTCGCAGAAGAGACCCTAAACCATCCTTGGTTCAAGGATGGGGCACCTCCGGTAATCCTGGGGGTGGGAAGGCTGACCAAACAAAAGGACTTCCCCACATTAATCAAGGCCTTTGCCAAAGTTCGCGAATCGTTTCAATGCCGGCTCGTTATTCTTGGGGAAGGACAAGACCGCCCCAAACTCGAGGCTCTCATCACAGATCTTGGGATAAGATCTGATACCTTCCTTCCCGGCTTTGTTCATAATCCCTATCCCTATTTCAAGAGAGCCTCCCTGTTTGTACTTTCATCTGTTTGGGAAGGATCTCCCAATGTGCTGACCGAGGCTTTGGCCCTTGGCACTCCTGTGGTATCGACCGATTGCCCAAGTGGTCCTAAGGAGATATTACAAGGAGGCCGCTTTGGGCCGCTCGTGCGTGTGGGTGACGCTGAGGCGTTATCAGAAGCAATGCTTCACATGTTAAGGAACCCATTAGAAAAATCATTTTTAAAATCAGCCGTCAGGGATTATACTTTAGGGGAAAGCACCAAACAATACTTGAAATTGTTTTTGGGAGTGGACCCTTGAGGACTTACATACCCTAAGAGCTTGATTCCCGCTCCCGCGGTAATGACGAATCAAAGACACTTCGAGCACCAAGATCGTATGATAGAGATAGTGTTGAGCCCATGCTTATTTCGTTGAAATATAGATTCCTCTTTGTACACATTGCCAAGACGGGTGGCACTAGTATCCGAGTAGCCCTTAGGGGTTACAAGTGGAAGGATCCTTACCGGATTCCCATGTTTATTTGCAGCCGGATCAGTGCACTATTCGGCCACCGCCTTGCGTGCAAGATTCCCCGTCACGCAAAAATCATGGCTGCTTACGAGATGCTTCCCCGAGAAGTCTTTAACAGTCTTTTTAAATTCGCCTTTGTTAGAAATCCGTGGGACCTCCAGGTCAGCTCATACCACCATATAAAAAGGGAAAGACCTCACTTGCTCAAGGGTATAAATAGCTTTGAAGAGTTCCTCAAGTGGAAACTGGATCCCGATCGATCCTACCATTACATCATCGACACCTCCATAGAATTCCAGTCTGACTATCTGATTGACTTGAGAGGGAACATTCTCGTGGACTTTATAGGACGATATGAACGCTTACATGAAGATTTTGATAAGGTGTGTAGGATGATAGGTATACAGACACCCAAATTGCCACACAAGAGGCAGGCAACAGACCGCAGCCATTACAAGAAATACTATAATGATTACACGGCAGAACTCATAGCTGAGCACTTCAAGAAAGATATTGAAATGTTTGGATATTCTTTTGATTAGGACAAGTGAACAACAATTCAATATCATTTGATGCCATTAGACAAGCCAAAGATCCGTCATTATTGCCCTCAGGGCTTGGAGAGATCTCAGTTGTTAAGTTTCTATTCCTGCTGGCATTGTATTTTTGCCTCCACATGGTCTTGCGGGTGGTGTCGTCCCCCGCCTTGGAGTTAGATGAGGCCGAACAGATTGTCCTCAGTCAGTGGCTGCTCCCTAGCTATGGCAGTCAGCCTCCCTTATACACATGGTTGCAGTTCTTTTTCACTAAAATTGTGGGGACCAATGTCCTCGCTGTTAGTTTACTGAAAAACATTCTGCTCTTCTTAGCTTACATGTTTATTTTTCTGGCAACCCGCAGGCTTACCAATAGTTCGGCCCTAGCTGCCATCTCCTCCCTGTCCCTTCTCTTTATCCCGCAAATTTCTTGGGGAGCCCAAAGGGATCTTACGCATTCGGTATTATTACTAGCCTCAGCATCTGCTTTTTTCTATGTAACCCTGAGACTGCTGGAATCCCACACCCTTCACGACTATATCTTTTTTGGGATAGCCACGGGGCTGGGCATCCTTTCTAAGCATAATTTCTCTATTTTTGCAGCAGCATTGATCATCGCATGTGTTAGTTCTTCTAGTACCCGCAGCCCTTTTCTCCATCCTTATATCCTCTTGTCTATTCTAATTGCAGGAGTGATGGTGACTCCATATCTTCGTTGGGCCTCAGCTCATCCACTTGTGGCAGTTTTTGGCACTCATAAATTTCACATGGCCTCCATCAAAGCCGTTCCTGGGGCCTTGCTTAGATTTTGCTTACACATCATTGCCATTCTTGCTCCATTGCTTGTTGTTTATGGAGTGTTTTTTCGCCAAGGATTCACCATCAAACGAAAGGTGGAACATAAAAAGGGGAATCAGGTCTTATTGACGAGGTTTTTTCTTGCCTTGTTTGGCATTTTGATCTTTCTCATAGTTGCATTTCATGTGACCAAATTCAAAAACCGATGGCTCGCACCCCTGCTCATATTGGTGCCAATCTATTTCACTACCCGCTTGGAACCTGAGGTAATTGAGGCATACAGGGCCAAGCACTTCTTTATTGCACCGACTGCCGTAGCAACCCTAATCATTTTATTCATGACTGTCAGAATTTTTGGCCCCACGCTCACAGGATTTGTGACCGATCTTCACTATCCCTCCAGAGCCGTTGCCCAGGAAATTAGAACCACCGGATTTGAACAGGGTACTATTGTGGCTGACACGCAGGTGACTGCAGGAAATTTGAAGATTCAGTTTCCCCGCTCTCTCGTATTGTCACCAAGCCTGAAACGGCTAGGCAACCTTAGGCCTCAACTCAAGCACCCTATAGTTATATTGTGGGAGAACGACAACAAGCATACAAT